>Ga0079995_1074617_pt1 | contig 13511 bp, 14 predicted proteins | sample FaiFalFF_MnMetaG_2_FD_69198 | JGI IMG/M metagenome (GOLD analysis project Ga0079995, IMG submission 69198) | Freshwater microbial communities from Yellowstone National Park, Wyoming, USA - Fairy Falls C (FF_Mn_C) (SPADES assembly) (version 4) | ecosystem: Environmental > Aquatic > Freshwater >... | reverse complement strand
TGAGGGCCTGGATAGCGGTGTATCCAAGGCCTGTGCAGGTGTCCAGGACCCTCTTCCCCTTCAATCGGCCTAGGAGGGAGACCTTCATCGCCGCGTCCTGCTCCGGCTTCAGGTCAGACACCTGATGCATGTGGATCCCGTCGATCTCGAGGGTAGGCGCGTGGCGTTTACCGGTGTTGACCAGCTTGTAGTAGCGATCCGACCTGACCTCGAGGGGCAACAGGCCGTCCCGGGTGACCGCGTGGACCGTCCTCTCGTCCTCCGCCACCTCCTCGAGCTCCCGCCTCTCGACGACCACGTCGCCGATGACCGCACCTTCGCCTGAGATCCTGACCTCGACCTCGCTGAGCCAGAGGTCGAGGCTCGTCCTGACGGAGCTTATGCCTGCGGAGATGGCAGCGAGGACGTCCTTCACCACGTCAGAGGTCAGCAGCGGCACCACTTTCGGCACGAACCTGTACTCCTGCGAGGTCACTTTCGGTGCCCTATGCCAGTTATCTATCGGAGGGATTTAGGTAAGATGTGGGATGGGCGCGAGGATAATCCAGGTCGTAGGGGGTCTCGAAAGTCGCAATTACAAGGACCTCGTGTTCTCGATCGACGGCAAGAGGTACGGACCCTACAAACTCGTAGCCTTCGCCCTGGCAGAGAACCTGAGGGAGATGAGGATGGAGTGTGCCGTGACGCTTCTGCTCCCCGAGAGCCTAGTCACTTACTTGGCTGGATCGCCAGAGGAGGCGGAGGAGCTGCTGAGGGACAGGGAGAGGTTCGCAGAGCAGGCTGCGCGTCAACTGAGGGAGGTGGTCGCGGCGGACTTCGAGGTCAAGGTCATCCAAGGACTCGGGCGCTACGAGCTGCGCCAGAAGGGGAGTTTAGAGTTCGAGAACTCGATCGGCAACATCTCGTCTTACATATTGGTCGAGTTGACTGAGATCTCTGACCTGGACGAGGAGCTGATCTTCTGCACTTCAACCGGACACAACGCTTACCTGATGGCGGTGCAGATGGCGCTGAGCGTGTACCGAGCCTATCGAGCGTTCGTTGACCAGGCGTCGGGAGACGGTGGACAGGGGAGCTTCGTCCTCAAGACGGCCTCCCATCCTCCTCCGTCGGTTGGGAACGAGGTGACAGTGGAACTGGAGCCGACTCACCACAGGGCCTTCTTCGATTTGCCGGAGCTGAGGGGACAGCTGGTGGCCGACCGAACCGACAGGGCTATCGAGCTAGGGAAGAGAGTTCACGGGTTGGTAGAGGAGATGACGGGCGAGTGGAACAGGGCGAGGCTCGCCTTCAACGCCGTCAGGTACAACGCGCCCCTTGTGCTGAATTACCTCGAGGGGCCCGACGGCAGGAAGATACTGAGGCTGCTGAGGGAGGCGATGGCGGTCATAGAGGAAGCTAGATCGTTCTTCATCGAAGGGAGCGCCCTCCGTCTCAGAAGGTTCAAGGTCGACAGAGGCGAGGTGAGCGGATGGGTCATCACAGCGGCCCTCTCTATGTACCTCAGCAAGGTCATAGGATCGGTCAAGTCGACGGGCGGGAGGCTGAAGCGCATCCTCGAGGTCATGGACCGCGTCTACAGGGACCAGAGGCTCGGGCTGAACAGCTACGTCCTCGAGTACGAAGCCGATCAGATCTCTGAGGCGGTCAAGGAGGGCATGATGCCCGGCGAGAAGAGGTTGCTGAAGGATTTGCTGAAGCTCAAAGGGAGCGGGAACGAGAAGAGGAATTTCTTCGCCCACGCAGGACTCCTTGCAGATTACACGTACGTTAGAAGGACCGAGGACGGGGACGTGGTGCTGGAGTACGATGCGAACAGGCTCAAGGAGATCATGAGTTGGGTCAGGGATCCGACGCCGAGGTCTGCCCGAGGAGCGACCAGAACTTGATCTGCTCCGGATCGGGGTTGGCAGGATATCCTATCACGACGTCGTATTGCCTCGAGAGGTGCGTGAGTCTCGAGGAGATTTCGTGCTGGTTGCCGACGACGCAGAAGCGGTCCAAGTGATCCGTAGGTCTCCCCGATAACCTCAGAGCTCTCATCCTCCGCTCGACGTAGGGAAGAAGCGCGGGGATCGCTTCCTCCCTCCTCGGGCCCACGGCGAAAGGAACGTAGACGGCTAGCCTGTTGCTGTTGGGCCTGAGACGTGCCAGGAGCTCCGGGCTGTGGTCGTCGAGGAGGAGGAAAGGCACGACGTTGTGTTCCGCGCAGAGCCTCGCTACAACCTTTTCGACCCTCTCAGTGCCGACGAAGATCTCAGTCTCAGGTCCGAGCTCACCGATGACCCGCTTGACGGCCGAGGCGAGCAATCCTCCCGCAGACAGCTTCCTCTCCTCCTCGGTGAGGTAAGCCGGGTTGCCGGCGACGAGGCAGAGGGAGGCGCGCTCGCTTCGGGAGAGGAGGCGCATCACATCCTTCAACCTATCCGGGAAATCGCTCCTCCTCACGGGCAGCGTGATCACGACCCTCGGCCCTCCAACCTCTTCGGCCCTCCTCACAAGTTCTCCGAGCGACGGGACGCTCAGGTCGTCGTGGACCCTCTCCGAGTCGAGGACGAAGAGGTCCAGGTTCAGCTCTGCCGAGAGGTCGTAGAGTTGGAGAACGCTCCGGAGCTTCTCCGCTTCAGAGGCACCGAGGACGCTCGCCTTCAGCGCTACTCCGAGCTGGAACTACATCACCGACCATCGGCCGATCCGCTTGATCGCCAGCCATTAAACCTTCGGCTTGACGGTGTCAAGGGGATGGGGCTGAAGGGTCCGTCGTGCACCAAGAGGTGATGCGCGACCGCGGCGCTGAGGTTCGATCGGCAAGAAGGGTCGAGTGGGCATTTTGTCTCCACCGTCAAAAATTTATAAATGAACTTCATGAGATGGGTGACGCATGGCGAGGCTCAAGTGGCTCGGTCACGCAGCGTGGCACATCGAGGTCGACGCGAAGAGCGTGCTGATCGATCCCTTCATCACGAACAACCCGGCGGCGCCGGTGAAGGTCGACGAGCTTGGGAAGGTGGACTGCGTGATCGTTACGCATGAGCACTTCGACCACGTCGGCGACGCCTTCGAGATCTGCAAGAGCAACGACGCGCTCTTCGTGGCGCTCTACGAGCTGGCTGTGAAGGCGGAGCAGAACGGCGTGAAGAGGACGATGGGCGCGGGCATAGGCGGCACGTTCACCGCTGACGGCCTCAGGCTGACTTTCGTCCCCGCGTTTCACACGGGCAACCCGTCGGGCGTGGTGATACTCGGGAGCGACGCGACGATCTACCATGCTGGCGACACGGGGCTCTTCGGCGACATGAAGCTGATCGGGCAGCTCTACAAGCCGGACATAGCGTTGCTTCCGATAGGAGGCCATTATACGATGGGACCGCAGGAGGCTGCGGTAGCGGTCTCGCTGATCAAGCCTAAGGTCGTGATACCGATGCACTACAACACCTTCGACGCGATAAGGCAAGACCCGAAGCAGTTCGAGAAGCTGGTGCGGGTCAAGGCGAAGGGCGTCAAGGTAGTGGTCCTCAATCCTGGGGAGAGCTACGAGTATGCGAGGAAGGGGAAGAAGGGCTGAAGGTGTAGGACGCAACTAATCGGTCCTGTTCTTTTTGCTCAAGCTTTCTGGGGAACCCACGCAGCGTTGTGCCTCAACTCCCACGCCCTTAAGTCCCCTCGCTCTCTCGGGAGATTATCCTGGCGAACTCCTCGGGCGCGATGTTGGAGCCTGTCAGCATCAGGACCACCTTCCTGCCGGCGATCCTCTCCCTGATCTTGTAGGCGGCTGCGGTGGACGCGGCACCGGCGTGCTCGGAGACCTGCCTGATGGAATCGTAGAGCTTCCTGATGGCCTCCTCCATCTCCTCGTCGGTCACCAGAACGACGTCCTCGAGCCTCCCCCTCAGCGCCCTCACAGGCGTGGGATAGGACCTGGCAACAGCGAGCCCCTCGGCCTTCGTCCTGACGCCGTGGAGGTCGACCAGCTCGCCTGTCAAGAAGGACCTGTAGAAGGCATCGGCGCCAGCGGCCTGGACGCCGTAGACCTTCACGTCGGGGAGCATCCGCCTGTAGACCGAGACCGCACCGATGGCGCCTGTCCCTCCGCCGATGGGGTTGATGACGACCTCGACCTCCGGCAGGTCCCTGAGCACCTCTAGGTGCATCGTGGCGACGCCGACGTGGAGGAGCCTCTCCTCGATCGCGTGGACGTACCTGTAACCCAGCTCCCTCGCGAGGGCCTCGGCGTACTCGGCCGACTGGTCGTAGTAGGAACCCCTCGGTATGACCTCGGCGCCGAGCTCCTCCACGGCCTCCACCTTGACCCTCGAGACCCATCCGGGCATAACGACCTTGACGGGTATGCCGAAGAGGGAGCCAGCGTAGGCGATGGACTGGGCGTGGTTACCCATAGAGGCGGTGACGACCCCCCTGACGCCCTCTTCCGCCAGGACGCTCATCAGGTAGATGCCTCCCCTGACCTTGAAGCTGTTGGTGGGGTTGAGGTTCTCCAGCTTGACCCTGACGTCGGCCCCTATCTCCCTCGAGAGCCTCCTAGACCAGACGAGGGGCGTGGGGCTCAGGTACCTCCTGGTCACCTTCTCCGCGAGGAGCACTTCCTTCAGGCTCGGCAACGGTTCTGCCTCAGGGCCCCCTCCACCGAGGCGCTGCGCCATCTCCACGCTTACGACATAACGGAGATGACATAAAAAGGGGAAACCGGTCGATCAGGGCTTCAGGAGGATCTTGCCGAAGTGCTCGGAGGCCTCCATTCTACGGTGCGCCTCGGCCGCCTCGCTCAGCCTGTAGACCCTATCGATGAGGACCCTCAGCTTCCTCCTTGCGAAGAGGTCGAGTATCCTCAGCAGGTCGGCCTTGGTGCCCACACCTGCTCCCAAGATCACCTGACGCCTGTTGTAAAGGGTCCTGATGTCGATCCCCACGTTCTGACCTGTGGTCGCGCCCATCGTCACGAGCCTCCCCTTCACGCCGAGGACCGAGAGGGCCGTATCCCAGAAATCCTTGCCGACGTGCTCGAAGACCACGTCCACGCCCTTACCTCCCGTGAGCCTCATCACCTCCTCCCGGACGTCCGATCTCCGCCTGTTGATCACGTGGTCAGCGCCAATCCTGTAGGCCTGCTCTACCTTCTCCTCGCTCCCGACGGTAGCGATGACGGTGGCTCCGAAGAGCTTGGCTATCTGGACAGCCGCGTACCCTATGCCGCTTCCCGCTCCCACCACGAGGACCCTGTCGTTGGGGCCCACCTTCGCGGCCCTGACGAGGGCGTCCCAAGCGGTGAGGAAGTTCACAGGGATCGCCGCAGCCTCTTCGAGCTCAAGGCCGTCCGGTATCCTCACGAGGGCCCTTGATGGGAAGGCCACCTTCTCCGCATAACCTCCCCACCTGTGCTGCCCGATCCTCACCATCCTGCTGCAGATCTGCTCCTCGCCTGAGACGCAGAGCTCGCAGGTACCGCAACCGACGCTGGGATAGATGAGGACTCGGTCGCCGGGTTTGAAGCTTCCCGTGGTGTCGCTCTCGACGGTGCCTGCAACGTCAACGCCTAGGACGTGAGGCAGCTTGACGGGGTAGAGGCCTGACCTGATCCAGACGTCGATCCGGTTGACGCCAGTCGCGGCAACCCTGACGACTGCCTCGCCGTTCGCGGGCCTCTGTTCCTCCACATCCGTGTACTCGAGGACCTCAGGTGGTCCTGTCCTGTTGATGACTACCGCCTTCATTCGACTGGTCCCGTGAGATCTGCTGTAAAGCTCTAACGCTCCTGCCGCTCACAGGAGCAGAGAAGGCCCGCACCGACAACGCTCAGTAGTACCAGTAATATTCCCGGCTCCGCTTCCGCCTGCCGATGACGGCTGAGACCACGACGGCCGAGAGGATGACGAGCGTCAGGCCGATGACGATGGACCTGACCTGTGCCTCCGGGATCGGGACCGTCACCTGTGGCGGCAGTTCTGGAGGAGGCGGGGGCTCGATCACCTCAACCTTCAGCGTGTAACGGGTCAGGAAGGCCCTCGACTCGAAGAGGCTCACCTCGACGAAGACCCTGTCGTCCTTCGTCTGCTCGGAGTAGACCATCTCGACGACCGCCGTCCCTCCCTGTTGCCCTGTGGTGCTGTTGATCGGGAAGCCGTCCCTGGCCCTGAGCGTGACCGAGAGCTTGGCGCTCGGATCCTCAGGCGTGGCGGAGACCCTGAGCCTCGCCATGGGAACCGGCTTCACCGAGAGGGCGTAGACGTCGACCAGGTCCCTGCTGAACATGAAGGCCGACTTGGCCCTGTCGGTCTGGCGGGTGGAGAGCCAGCCCGAGAGCTCGAGCGTGCTGCCGGGGAGGAGCGTCCTGCCTGCTAAGTACCCGGGTGCCCCCTCACCGACGTTCCGATAGTCGTTAGGAACGTCGCCCCAATCGGGGTTGCTGAGGGTCATCTGGTTGCCGTCCTTGGAGACCAACCTGACGACGTTCGCGTCCTTCCTAGGCTCTGCGGAGACCCTGACCGAATAGTTCAGGATAGCCGGCGCGTCCCGGGTGGCTGTGTTGCTGACCTGCACCACGAGGTCCTCCAGCTCGCCGTAGGAGATGTAGTGCTCGAACGCAACGGTCTTCCGCTCTCCCTCCCTGATGACCTCGCTGACTGATGAGAACATGCCTCCGCCTGCAGGACCATATCCGACGAAGTATCTAGCAGCGAGTAACCTGACGTGCCGGACCTCGACGGTGATCCTGATCACGAAACCGTCCGACAGCTTGCCGGTGTCTGTGAGCGCGACCTTAACATTCTCGGTCTCGCCGGTGATATCGGAGCCTATGAACTCTGCGAGTTCCCCTGCGCACGCCTCGAGCTGAGCGTTCCCCTCCACCGCGAAGCTGACCTTGCCCTCATCGCTGACCGATTTGGGCACCAGCGTGCAGTTGTAAGTCGCCTGTTGTGACAAGGCGGAGGCCAGCGCAAGGGGGAGCAATAGGAGGGCTGTGAGCACCAGTATCAGCGCCCTCTCCCTAGGGTCCGCTCGCATACCCCTCGGTCCTTACTCTCCACCAAAAACCTTCCCTCAACGGGTCGAGATGCGGGGCCACAGCGTAAGACCCCTGTCACCTGAGAGGATTGGGCTGCGTGCAAGGAGCTTGGAGATGAGACACCGTCAGGGGCCCTCGAAGCCGCAGACGCTGCAGACGTAGGTCCTCGAGAGCTCCCTGCAGACCTCGCAGCGCCATACGGTGAACCTGTTACAGGACGGACATGGGAACTTCACGGCCTTCTCGTCTGGAGAGATGACTCTGTTGCAGGAGGTGCAGGTCGGCAGCGTGAGGGTTCCGCTCTTCAGCATCGCCGCCCCTCACCCTTGGCGATATTTTTGGATGGTGCCTGGACGGACCGAGGGCCCGGTGGCAGGGAGCGAGCACAAATACCGAAGGAGCGGAGATCCGGTGGAGGGGAATGAGGGCGAGGGAGCTGCTGGTCCTTGCCTGGTCCAACATATCGGTCCACAAGTTCAGGAGCGTGCTGACCACGCTCGGCATAGTGTTCGGCGTGGCGACGGTCGTAACGGTCGTCATGATGTCCTCCAGCGTCGAGACCTACTTCATCTCCCGTTTCACGGACCTCTTCGCACCCGACACCTTCTCGGCGGCGGTCGGCGAGGTCAGGAGCGGGACCGGGGCCTCAGGCTTCTTCATCCACCAGACGCCCATGATATCCGAGAGGGACCTGAGCCACATCAGGCGCATTCCCGGCGTGAAGGAGGTGTACGCCAGCGGAGACCTGCAGCCCGACGTGACGGCGCCCATCGTCTTCAGGGGAAAGGTGGTCTCGAGCGGGATGGGGGGCTTCAGGATCGTAGCGATCTCATCTAACGCCTTCACCGAGAACCAGCTCCTCTACGGAAGGGTCTTCAGGAACGGGAAGGAGACGGTCGTGACGTACGACGTGGCCAAGAGGATAGCGAAGGAGCTGGGTAACGAGGAGGACATCGAGCAGACGCTCGGGAAGACGGTAGAGCTGAACTTCGTCCAGGGAGGTGTCAGGAAGTCGGTGCAGGTCAGGATCGTCGGCGTCCTCAAAGAAATCCCGTTCGTCTTCCAGAACGCGGCGTACCTCAACCTCGAAGACTACTACGACGTCAGGCGGACCGTCCCCGGCTCGGGGCCTGTCAGGGTCTACAGGGTTGTGGGGATAAGGGTGAACTCCGTGACGGAGTTCGACGACGTGAAGTCGGCCGTCCTCGAGTACCTCAGGAGCTCTTCCGACGCGGAGAGGCTAAGGAGGAGGGACGCACCGGACATGGGCTTCATCACGATCTCTGCCGGCGAGGTGACGAACTTCATCCGGGAGCAGGTCCAGCTCTTCGCGAGCTTCGTCCTCCAGATAGGTTCGTTCGCGCTCCTCGTCGGATCGATCGGCATAGCGAACATCATGCTGGTCAACGTGACCGAGAGGACTAAGGAGATCGGCGTGCTGAGGGCGATAGGTGCGAGGCGTAGGGACGTGCTGAACCTCTTCCTCACCGAGGCGGGGCTGATAGGGGCCATAGGTGCGACCATAGCCGTCCCGATAGGGATCCTGCTCGGTGTGCTCTTTCTGAACGTCGGCCCCTTCTCCGGGGTCCGGTTGCCGATCGCGATAAGGCCCGAGTGGATACCGCTAGCGGTGATGATCGGTGCGCTCGTCGGCGTCGTCAGCGGCGTCTACCCGGCCTGGAGGGCCTCGAGGATAGATCCAGTGCAGGCGCTCAAATACGAGTGAAGGGGATGGGTGCGGCGTGATAGCGAGGAAGGTCCTCGGCAGAACGGGGGAGAAGATACCTGAGATCGGTTTGGGCACGTGGAGGATGGGAGGAGGCTCGACGCCGGACCGCAGCAGGGACAAGGAGTGGATCGAGGCGATCAGGACGGCGATAGAGCTCGGGATGACGCACATCGACACGGCCGAGATGTACGGAGCCGGCCACGCTGAGGAGCTGGTGGGAGAGGCGATCAAGAGTTATCCGAGGGAAGAGCTGTTCATAGCGACCAAGGTCTGGCCGACGAACCTCAGGTACGAGGCGGTGCTCAGGTCCTGCGAGGGGAGCCTCAGGAGGCTAGGCCTGAAGTACGTGGACCTCTACATGATTCACTGGCCCTCGGAGGAGGTACCCCTGAGGGAGACGATGAAGGCCCTCGAGAAGCTCTACAAGGACGGCAAGATCAGGCACATAGGCGTCAGCAACTTCTCCGCCGAGCTGCTGGACGAGGCGAGGACGTACCTCTCGGTGACCGACGTGGTCGCCGACCAGGTCGAATACAGCCTGCTAAGCCGCTCCGCCGAGAGGGGCCTCTTCGATTACTGCAAAAGGGAGGGCATCACAGTCACAGCCTATAGCCCACTAGGGCAGGGAAGGATAGCGACCGAAATCAAAGCCGATACGAGGCTGGGAAGGGCCCTGAAGGAGATGGCGAGGAAGTACGGCAGGACGCCCATTCAAGTGGCGCTGAACTGGGTCGTCTACCAAGACTTCGTCGTGACGATACCGAAGGCCGTGAGCAGGGAGCACCTAGAGGAGAACGCGGGAGCTTCGGGCTGGAGGCTCGACCCGTCGGACTACGAGTACCTCTCCAGGGTCTCCTCCGGTCAGGGAGAGCGAGAATAAGGCGAGGAATAGGAGATCGGGCGGAGGTTAAGGCTCAACGGGTATCCTGTTGAGGGCTCCGCACCTGCCACAAGTCAACACGACCCTCTTTCCCCTTCCCGACCTGACCCTGAACCTCGAGCCCCCGGAGAACCTGTAGAGGCTCAGGCACCTCCTGCAGATCAGCTTGGCGTAGGCCCTCGGCATCCTGGTCCTCGTCCTCCTGCAGAGGGTGACGGCGTGCCTGACCGCCGCATCCCTCAATACCTCGTCGTTAGTGCTCAAGGCCAGCCCCATCAGCCTCACCACCTCCCTCCTGACGATCGCCCTCAGCCTATCGCGCTCCAATCCGGGAACGACGAGGCGCGTCGGACGTAAATTCCTATCACGTCGGCTTTCAACTTCCTCTCTTCGGGATCGACTACCAGGAACCATCCGGCGAGGGTCGTCGGAGGCATCAGGAGCCTTCAACTCCCTTTCATCTCCATCCCTCTAGTCGTCGCAGGTCTGTGGCTACTCCTCAGGGTCTATTATCATGCTGGTACGCGAACAGAGGAGGTGACGATTCTCTCAGTGTATGGTGATGAGAGAGTAATGCTGCGTGGAAATGATTATAGGAACTTCCGGCTATTTTAGATGGGGTTTGAGGAGGGTCAGGGACTGGATCGTGCAGGCTTTAGCCGACCTCAAGGCATCACATGACCTACTGAACTCCTCGAACTACGCATGGGCTTGCTTTGCCAGCCACCAGGCAGCCGGGAAGGCGCTGAAGGCGGTTTTGGAGCACTTCAGAACGCCCTTCACAGGACATAACCTCCTCGAGCTCCTTGCCGAGGTGTCAGCCCACGTGGAGATACCGGAGGAGCTTCGGGATGACTGCAAGACGCTCAACAGGTACTACATACCTACACGGTATCCCAACGCCTTTCCCAGCGGCGCGCCCGCCGAGATGTACGACGAGAAGGACGCCCGGGAGGCCTACTTGAGGGCCGAGAGGGTGGTGCGGTTTGCGCAAAGAATTACGGGGATTGCCCAGAGCTGAGGAGCTGGAGGAAAACGTCCGGAGGCTCATAGAAGAGAAGCGCGACGAGATCGTGTCGGTGGTCCTGTTCGGCTCGATGGCGAAGAGCACCTGGACGACGGCGAGCGACTACGACCTGCTGATAGTATCGAGGAGGAACGGGCGAAGGTTCTTCGACAGGGCCCTCGACTACTACGATTACTTCACGGTGCCGGTGGACCTGTTCGTGTACACCGTTGAGGAGGTTAACTCGATGTTCGAGGATCTGAACACCCTGATACTGGACGCCCTGAAGGACGGGGTCGTTCTGTTCGACGAAGGATACTGGAAGGAGCTGCACGGGAGGTTCGCGAAGTTGCTCGAGAGCGGGACAATCGAACCGAGACCGCGCGGCTGGACCGTGAAGAGGGAACGCCAGCGGTGAGCTGCGATGCGGCAGATGACGCAGCACAGCTTGCTACCCGAAGGAACTCCGGTTACAGCAGCGACAGCAAGATTTTAACTGGGCGTGACCGATCGGCTTGGAGATGCCTGGGTTCGGTGAGGTCATCCACTCGCTCGAGTCCCAGAGGAAGCCCTACGCCATCGCCACAATAGTAAAGGTCGAGGGCTCCTCGATCTCCAAGCCCGGCTTCAAGATCGTCGTGGACCAAGAGGGCAACGTCCTGTACGGAACGCTCGGCGGGGTCTGTCCTGAGGGGCCGGTCATCTCGGCAGCGAGGCAGGCCATAAGGGACGAGAGGCCCAGGGTCCTGACGGTCCACCTGGTGGGGCCTGAGGAGTCGCTGAGGATGATGGCCGAGAGGACGCCCTCGGAGGACGAGGTCTTCGTCGAGACCTTCTGCGGTGGTAAGCTCGAGGTCTTCATCGAGCCCCGCTTGCCCAGGAGGAGGCTGATAATCGTGGCGCAGGGAGGGAGGGACGACGTCGAGGAGGCCCTCATCCAGTTCGGGAGGGTGCTCGGCTTCGAGACCTGGTCGATCAACCCGTCACCGGTCCTGAACGTGAAGCCCGACGTCCTGATCACCGACCTGGACTTCGACATCGGCTCGATGGACCTCGGCGAGCGCGACCACGTCGTGATTCTGACGAAGGGCGGAAGGGACGTGGAGGTTCTAGAGAAGCTCTCGAGGAAGAAGGTCGGCTACGTCGGCCTCGTAGCCAGCAGGAAGAGGGTGGCCCACGACATGGCGCAGCTGAGGGCCCGGGATGTCCCGGAGGAGTTCATCAGGAACCTCAGCGCTCCTGCGGGGATCGACATAGGGGCGTACACGCCGGAGGAGGTGGCGCTCTCGGTGATGGCAGAGATCGTCGCGAGGATCAGGGGCATAAGGGTCAGGAGGAAGGGAGAGGAGGTGGCCGAGCTTGTGCAGGGCGGCGAGGCCGGAGCTCCGAAGACCGCTGAACGCGTCGAGGTCCAGCTCTCGGGGACCGACTGCGCCCTTCCCGAGAGGGGAGGCGGTTAATCGGTATCGAAAAGGTCACTCTGGCGCCCCTCGGTGACTTCTCCGAGGTCATGGCCAAACCTATTTTACTCGACCCGACGCGTTGACCAACAGAAGGTTTACCATGGGAAGGACGACGAGGGAAGAGGTTATCGACAGGTTGTTCCTCCTGAAGCTCCTTAAGCTCCTGCGAGATAAAAGCATGACCACCGGGTTGACCAAGTTGCAGAAGCTCGTCTTCTTGGCGGAGAGGACCGCCCTCTCGGAAGGGACGGAGTGTTTTCACTACACGTACGTTAAGGCAAAACACGGTCCTTACTCGGTGGCTCTCGAAAGGGACCGCACTATTCTGGTGACTCAAGGCTACGTAGAGATCGTCCCGCATCGAGAAGGTCCGGGCGAGTTCGTCCAGCTCTCAGAATCGGGCGATGATGTACTCAAGCTGTTTGATCCACTATTTGAACGCAACAAGAACCAGGTTCTAACGTTGGAGAACGTCGTGAGGGAGTTCGGCACTATGTCGTTGCAAGAACTGCTCGATTACGTCTACGGCCTCCCTAGTAAGTTGAGGGGACAAGAGGGCAAGAAGATAGCAGAACTTCGGATGCGGACTCCGATCCTGATACCCTACAAGACCAGTTTCAAGGAAAAGGTCGCGGTGACCGACGAAGAACTCGTGACTCTGCGGGTCGTGATGGATCCTGAGACCGAGTGGTACGAGATGCGTGAGGTCAAAGGGATGAAAGTAATCCTATGCAAAGTAAAAGGCGATCGATGGATATCAGTTGTCGTTCCGAGCCTCCCGGGTTGCATGACACAGGGCCTTACCGAGGAGGAGGCGCTGAGAAACGCCGAGGAAGCCATAGAATTGTATCTTGAGGTCGCCAACCGTTGACTAAGCTACCAGTCCTCTTGGCAAGGGAGGTCGTAAGTAGGCTCAGAAGGCTTTGCTTCAAGGAAGTGCGACAGAGTGGTTCTCACATTAGACTGGAGAGGGCCAGCGGAGAGGTTTTGACGATCCCCTATCACTTTGAGCTCTCCCGTTGAATTTTGAAACAGATCGTCAGCACGCTTGAGGACCGGTTCGAGTACAGCAGGGAGGAGGCCATCGAGTTCCTGAAGACGGGGAAACCCGAGAAGGTCAGCTGCCCGATCGAGCAGTGGACGAAGAACGGCTGAAGCGCAGTGAACCCCTAAGTCGTTCGATCGCCCTGATTGCGTAGACCGAACGGGAGGAGTGAGACCTTGGAGGGTGGAACCTTTATTCCCTGCGGAACGCGATGACAAGCGGGGACGAGCGGCTGGGCGGGCCTCGGGGAGCTCCCGGGGAAGTTCCTCCCTCCTACGGTGGGCCCGGCACCGCGAGGTGCAGGGGGCGACCCCTGGCAACGCCACAGAAACGAGACCCCTCCGGCCGGATGCGGGAGGACGCGGGC
>Ga0079995_1069505_pt1 | contig 13518 bp, 10 predicted proteins | sample FaiFalFF_MnMetaG_2_FD_69198 | JGI IMG/M metagenome (GOLD analysis project Ga0079995, IMG submission 69198) | Freshwater microbial communities from Yellowstone National Park, Wyoming, USA - Fairy Falls C (FF_Mn_C) (SPADES assembly) (version 4) | ecosystem: Environmental > Aquatic > Freshwater >... | reverse complement strand
GGTCCGTGGCCAGGCTCTCCAGCCGCTGGCGGATGGAGGCCACCCGGTCCGCGTACCCGCCCAGCTGCCGCTTCCACACCTCCAACTGGCTCTTCCGCTGAAACTCCGCCCAGGCCCCCTCGGCCGCCTTGAGCCTGGAATCGGCCTCCTTCAACCGGTCCGCCACCAAGGCCTCCGCCTCCTTCACCGTCAGCCCGGCCACCAGGTTCTCAATGGACAGGTTGGGCAACTCCGCCTTGTACTGGTCAAACCGCCTCCGGGCCTCACCCAAATCCGCCTCCACCCGGAACCGGTCCGTGGCCAGGCTCTCCAGCCGCTGGCGGATGGAGGCCACCCGGTCCGCGTACCCGCCCAGCTGCCGCTTCCACACCTCCAACTGGCTCTTCCGCTGAAACTCCGCCCAGGCCCCCTCAGCCGCCTTGAGCCTGGAATCGGCCTCCTTCAACCGGTCCGCCACCAAGGCCTCCGCCTCCTTCACCGTGAGCCCGGCCACCAGGTTCTCAATGGACAGGTTGGGGAGCTGCGCCTTGTACTCCGCCAGGCGGGCCTCGGCGTCCTGAAGGAGAGCCTGCTTCTGCGCCAGGTCCTTTTGCAGGGCGATGAGCCTGGCCTGGGCCGAGGCGTAGGCCTCGGTATAGGCGGAAAGCTCCGCCTGCCAGACGGGGATCTGCTCCCGCCCCTTAAACTTCTCCAAAACCTGTGCGGCCTGGGTGTAGGACTGGCGCACCCGCTCCAGCTCCCTCGCCAAAGAGGCCTGGGCCTCTGCTAAACGCCGGTTGATGATGGCCAGCTGCTCTGGAGGGGTCCCGATGGGCACGATGGCCTCCTGCCGGCGCATCTCCGCCAGGGTGGCCTGGATCCGCCCCTGGACCGCCGCCAGGTCCCGCTCCAGGCCCGCCAGCTCCGTGTCCAGGCCCACCCTCTCCTGGGTCTTGGCGTCCAGCTCCGCCCGGTCCTGGGGCAGGGTGGTGGTCTTGTTAAAGGCCTCCCAGCGGGCCTGGGCCTCCCGGTAGGCCTTCTCGGCGGGGGTCACCTGCTCCTCCAGGGCCTTGAGGCTGGCCTCGAGGCGGGCGAGGGGGATGGCGTTCACCCGCCTCTTCACCGCCTCCACCCAGAGGTTGGCCGCCTTGGCCGCCACCTGGGGGTCCGGGGCCTGAACGGTGAGGCTGGCCACGATGGGGGGCACCTGGTTAGGGTTTAGCGCCTGGAGCTTAGGGGAGATGTCCTTGACCTTGAGGTCCCGCATCATCCGCTCAATCCCTCGCAGGCTTCCCCGGTCCTGCCAGCGCGTGGGGAGCCTGCCCTCTTTCCGCAGGGCCTCCCACACCTCCCCCACCGTCTCCTCGGAGAGGGCCAGGGCCTTTAGCCCCTCAAAGGTGATGGGCGTGGCCTGCTGCACCTGGATTCTCTGCTCCAGCTGGGCCTGCACCTGCACCGGGGCCACGCTGAGGGTGGCGGTGGAGGCGTAGGTGGGCTCGGCGATGAGGAAGCCGTAGATGAGGGCCAGGGCGGCCAGGATCAGGGGAAAGGCCCAGAGGTAGACCCGGTGCCGCCTGAGTACTTCCACGATGTCCCGCAGGGAAAGCTCGTCTTGGGGGGTCTCCACCATACGACCTCTACTATACACGTCAGTAGGCCCCCTTCCGCGTCAGGACCACCCAGATGGTACGAGCCAAGATGTAAAGGTCAAGCCAGATAGACCAATTGCGAACATAGTATATGTCCATACTTAAACGGTCTTGGAACGTAACGTTGTTCCGGCCACTTACCTGCCAGATCCCGGTAATTCCGGGTAAGACTTTTAAAATTATTTTCTCTGCCCCAGACATCTTTGGCAACTCCCGCGGCAAATACGCTCGAGGACCTACTAAACTCATCTCACCCTTGAGGACATTCCAAAGCTGAGGAAGCTCGTCTAGGCTAAACGTGCGCAGTATCCTACCTAATCGGGTCACTCGAGGGTCATTGCGCAATTTATGGTTTAGCTCGTACTCTGCCCGTAGCTCAGGGTTCTGTGCTAACAGCTTCGCCAACACTTCCTCCCCATCTCCATACATAGTGCGGAACTTTACGACTTTAAATCGCCGGCCATCTTTGCCCAAACGGTCTTGGAAGTAAAATACCGGTCCTGGGGAATCCAGCTTGATCAAAAGGGCAATCAGCAAAAGAAGGGGGGAAATTAGCAGTCCCCCGACTCCTGCAACAACGATGTCAACGATCCGTTTGAAAAAACGCGACCCAGGCAAGAGCAGCCTTTGGCGCACCTCGAGGCCTAATATCCCCCCTAAGTCTTTGCCTGAAACCCAAAGACTAGAAAACCCTAAAAGATCTGGTATTAGAATCAGGTGTGTAAACACACCCCCATATTTCTCTAGCAAGTCCAAGAGCTGGCCACGGGGCACTCCCGGCATGGCCACAATAGCATGGCGCACGCCCAGCTCGCGCACGAATATTGGCGCAAGCTCCAGGCTCCCGAGCACAGGAAGGCCCTCCACCTCCATCCCCCACTTGGCGGGATCGTCGTCCAAGAGGGCCACGGGGCGCAGACCAAGGACCCCGTCTTCCTTAAGCTTTCGGACCACCAAGGCCCCCGTCTTTCCCGCCCCCAGGACCAGAACCGGCACGCCCCACAGGCCTAGCCGTGCCAGGAGCTCCCTGACCAAGGTCTCTCCCAGGGGAACCAGCACTAAGGAAAAGCCCATGGCCATGAGGAGCACACTCCGGCTCCAATCCTCCTGGGAAAAGAGCCAGTTCCAGGCGATGAGGGCCAGGTAGAGGAGAAAGGTGACCTGAACCTTGCGCCGCATCCGCTCCACGGCGGGAAGCCCGTAGCCAGGGTAAAGGCCCGCCAGAGCGTAGCCAAGGGGAAAAAGGAGGAGGGCCAGGGCCAAGGGGGCGAGGCCCTCGAGGGGCACCTTGGCCGGGAAGAGAAAGCCCAGGGCCTGCCGGACGAGGTAGGCCAGGAGGAGGGAGGCCTCGAGGGCCAACACGTCAACAAGCACCAGCCCGAGATTGACCCCCATTCTACTCCCGGGACTAAAAGAGCTGACCTGCTGAGCCCAATCCCGCAACAAAGATTCACTCCCGTATTTATCCATAGCGGAACTCCTTGGGAGGCTTGGGCTTTTTGAGGGGCGGAGACCAAACGCCCACCCATTGAAGAAAGAGAAGAACCAGGTAAACAACGTTCAGGGGGAGATACCTTCGCCAAAGGCGCCGGGGCTCTTGGGCAAGGCGGTGAAGCCACTGAAGGCCGTACCGTTGCATCCAAAGAGGGGCCTCCCGCAAAAGCCCAGCGTGAAAATCAAACGCCGCCCCCACAGCCACCACAGGCATACTCAGCAAGCCCCTCATCTCATAGGCAAAGACCTCTTGTCGTGGGCATCCCAAGCCCACAAATACGATCGCAGCGCCACTTCGCCGTATCTCCTGCGCAAGCTGAAGTTGCTCTTCTGGGGAAAGTCTTCTAAATTTGGAAGGCAATGCCCCGGCTATCTTGAGCCCGGGAAAGCGTCCCTTCAAATTAGCTTGAAGTCGCTCTAGCACCTCTGGCCGGCTTCCATAGAGAAAGATGGGCAAGTTTTCTTTTTCCGCAACCTTACACACCTCTAGCATCAATCTGGGGCCATACACGCGATCTGGTAACCCAACCTTGTGAAGAAGATTCAAGGCCCAACGAACCGGCTGCCCGTCTGGCACCACCAAATCAAGGTGATTTAGCCGCCAAAGATGCTCCCCATCGGCTACCCCCGTCATGACGCCATGAACGGCGAGAGCCGTAACCCCATAAGGCCTCTGCGCCTTGGCAGCTTCTGCAATTCTAGCAACAGCGGCCTCGAGGTCTACCGCGTCTATCAAAACCCCCAAAACCGACTTTTTCCCCTTGTCTATCATGCCGGTTTCCACCGTTCCCGGTTTTCCTCGTAAATTTCCCTTAGAATCCTAGGCACGTCATAGGTGAGACGCCAGTTGGGGTAGTGTTTTTGGAACTTGGCATTGCTACCAATCCACCATATGTGGTCTCCGATGCGGTTTCTCTCATCGTAAGAAACCACCATCTCTTGCCCAGAAATCTCTTGGGCCAAGGCAATGGCCTCCAAAACAGAGGCGTTGCTGTACCGACCCCCTCCGATGTTGTATACCTCAGCCACCCGTGGAGCCTTGAAAAATTCGTAAAAAGCTTGGATAAGGTCGTGGCTGTGGATGGCATCCCGAACCTGCTTGCCCTTGTACCCAAAGATGGTGTAGGGCGTGCGAGTCATGGCACAACGCATCACATAAGCCAGAAATCCGTGCAGTTGAGTAGCGGAATGATGCGGCCCAGTAAGGGTTCCACCCCGGAAAATACCTGTGTACATCCCAAAGTACCGGCCATACTCCTGCACCAACACATCCGCGGCCACCTTGGAAGCCCCAAAGAGGCTGTGAAGACTCTGGTCAATGCTCATATCTTCTGGGATACCCTCATAGTAGGGATGCGTGGGATCCAACTCGTACCGAGTTTCCCGCTCCACAAGGGGTAAACGGTTAGGGGTATCTCCATACACCTTATTGGTAGAGGTAAAAATGAAAACCGCCTCCGGCGCATACCTTCGGGTAGCCTCCAAAACGTTTAACGTTCCTACAGCGTTAACGTCAAAGTCCGTGAAGGGATCTCGGGCTGCCCAGTCATGGGAAGGTTGCGCTGCCGTATGTATGACCAACGCCACCGACTTCCCATAGCGCTCAAAAAGGCGCAACACCTCATCGCGATGGCGGATGTCTAAATCCACATGTGTGTAACGGGAACCCAGCTCTTGCTTTAACCGCTGGATATTCCATGAGGTGGAGGCTTCTTCCCCGAAGAAAACGCGCCGCATGTCGTTATCCAAACCCACCACGTCTAGACCGAGACCGGCAAAAAAGGTCACCGCTTCAGAACCTATCAGTCCTCCCGAACCCGTAACGATAGCCACAGCCATAACGACCTCCCAAATGAAAGCTTACCGCTCTAACACTGTTTGGTAAATGGCCATAAGTTGCCGGTAGTTCTCCTCCGCCGTGTATTTGGCCTCGTACTCCGCCCGGGCTTCCTTCCGCATGCGGGCGAGTTCATTGGGGTGAGCGAGGAGCCACTCCACCTTGGCCGCCAGGTCCTCCGGGTCCCCGGGGCGGAAGTGGAGGCCAGTGCGGCCATCCTCGGTCACTTCGCCGACCGCCCCGATGTGGGCGGCCAGCACGGGCGTGCCCTTGGCGAAGGCCTCTATGGCTACCCGGCCGAAGGTTTCGTAACACTCGGATGGGAACACCAAGAAGGCGGCCTCGCCCATGAGGGCGTAGACCTCCTCGGGGGCCTTGCGACCAAGCCACTCCACTCCCGGGATCCGCTTCTGGGCCTCCTGGACTTCCGGGGCTAAGGGGCCGTCCCCCACGATTTTCAAGGGCACCTTTCCCCCCAGGCGCTCCCAGGCCATAAGGAGCGTTCCCAGACCTTTTTCCGGAGAGAGCCGGCCCACGAAGAGGGCATACCCCCCGCGCCCTTCTCCGGGGCCAGGGTCGGGGTGCACAAAGTTGGGCTTCACCGAGATTTTCTCCGGCGGGAATCCCCCCTCTATGAACTTCTGCCTTGCGAACTCCGTGAGGGCGATGAAGCGGTCCACCATGTTCCAAGTGCCCAAAGCCCGGTGTAGGGTGAGCATCGCCGCAACCACGGCGCTGGCCGGGCGGTTGTCCCGGTAGCACCCATGGAAAACCCCCTGCCAGGGAAGCCGCCCCAAGCAGTCCTCGCACACCCGCCCTCTACGGAAGAAGAGGGCGTTCACGCAAAGGAGGCGGTAGTTGTGAAGGGTCATCACCACGGGCACCCTTTCGGCCTTAGCTGCGTGGATGACCGCCGGAGAGGCCAGGGGAAAGGTGTTGTGCACGTGCAGGAGGTCTGGCCGGTGCTCCCGAATAGCCTCCCGCACCCGCCGGTAGGCTTCCTGGTTCCACAGGGTGAGCCCCGCCTGCCGCCAGGGAGGGAGGTTTTCCAAGTCGCAGTTGTCAAAGGTGAGCTCCAGGACCTCGTGTCCCCGTTCCTGGAGAAGAGCTACCTCAGCGCGAAACACAGCATCTTCACCGCCAGCCTGTTGATAAAAGGTATGTAGAGAAAGAAGCATCAGGGGCCACCACCCTAGAACTCAGTTAATCCCCTCTTGGCGTTCCTTTTAGCGGGTGATAAAAGGAGAGGGCAAGTGAGGGAGTTAAAAAGAGAACCACCCAAATAGGTGCAGAATCCGCCACCCCAGCACCAAACGCACTATTCGCTAGCCCGTATAAACCCAGTGAGAGAAGAAAAAGCCATTGATCTCTAGGCAATCTTCTATAAAGCCATCCTAAAGCCAGCAATAGGGAACCAACAGCGTGTAAGAGAACGACACCTCCTAAAAGACCCAAGTCTACCAAGATTTTAGATATGGCATCATGAGCTGCCCCCATATTCATTCCAGTCTGCTCCACGAACTGGACAGCAAAATAGCGGTTACCCGCCTGGAAACCCCATCCTACTAGAGGAGAATCCCTCCAATGGTCCATCAGGAAGCTAAATAGGTAGGTTCTCCCGGACAGCGTGAGGAAGCCCTCAAGATCCTGACCCCGCTGAAGGAAGGCTAGAATAGCTTGACCAGCCAAGGTAGCCCCTAGAAAGCCCAAAATTGTAAGGCCCGTAGCCCACATCGCCTTGGTTAAACCCCGTACTCCGAAAAGGACAAAGACGAGGAGGAACAGGGCAAAGGCCGTAAGGGTAGACCTGGTCTGCGCCAAAATGAGAGCTATCAATGCCCAGACGAAAGCTATCACACCCACCAGCTTAAAGAGGGGGTCCCTAGTGCGGTGCCAGTACATCGTGATTATGAAAGCACTAGTGACCAAACCATAAGCCCCATAATCTGAAAGAAAACCCCCCGTTAAACGAAACCCCAAAATTCCCGGGGTAGGTCGCGTTACCAGATCTGGGTTAACGAAAAAGAAAACGGTCAGCAAGCCCAAGCCCAGTCCGTAGGCCCAGCCCACGGTGTGCAGCAAGATTTCCGAAGGCGAGAGATGCCGGATTTTTGCTTCATGCGCTACATACAAAATCAAGAATATAGCAGTCCACATCTTATAAGCGTAAAAGAGGGTGTAAAGGGGAAAAATAGACCACATCGCACTTAAAGTGGCTACAACAACGAAACAAATATACGAACTCGAGGGAAACCGAAGGACAAGACGAAGTAGTCTTAAAAAAAGATCCGGGGATCGCAGCAACCGGGAAAATACATACACTCCAGCAAATACCCAAACTGCTAAGTGCAGAATATAAGTCCAGTCCAACCCATCCAACGGCGACACAAAAGTCGCACTAGCCTCCCGCCACTCACGTAACGTGGGTGGACCCAGGAGAATCAGCACCAGGAGGAGGCGCGACAAAGAGAATCCCAGACGTTTCCTTGGGCTTGGGAGAGGCCTAACTTCATTCATGCGCTGCGCGGTCATCACCTAACTCGAGAGAGCCCTATAAATAGCTCTAGAAATATCTCTAGCCCTCTGCTCCCAGGAAAAAGCTGTCGAAACCCGCTCCCAACCCAGGATACACAGCTGATTCCATTCACCAGCCTCCCAAGTTCTGACCACTTCACGCATGGATTGGGCTAAAGCTTCCAAAACCTGAAAGGGGCCTGAAGCAGGCACCTTAAACCCTGTCTCTTCCGTCACCTGCATGGCAGGCCCCCCAAGGTCCAGACAGATCACGGGCCTTCCCGCCGCCATGGCTTCCAGGCAGACCCACCCCCCGGAGTCATGGAGGCTCGGGTGGACCAAGGCGTGCGCCTGGGCCAGAAGCCGCAGAACCTCCTCCCTGGGAAGGTGACCCAAAAAGTGGATCCGCTCAGCCACCCCAAGGCGCCGGGCGAGAGCTTGCAGCCTCCTGCGCTCGGGGCCATCCCCCACGATCCAGTACTCGGCGTCCTTCAGGCCGCTCTTCGCGAAGGCCGTGATTCCTAGGTGAAATCCTTTCCACGTCAAAAGCCTGCCCAAGCTCAAGAACCTTACGGGCCCTGGCCCCGGGGGAGGCAGTTTCCCCAAGGCGTCTATCTCTTCTTTGGGAAGGGCCACCTGGCTCATGACCTCAACCCGCCTCGCCCCTAGGCGCGCGAGCCGCGCGGCGGTTTCGGGGGTGGTGGCCAGAGCCAGCGCTGCCCGCCGGGCGGTGAGGCGGACCAGGGGGTCCAGCTCTCCCAGGAAGCGCGCCAGGGTGCGGGCCACCTCGTAGAGGAAGCCCCTGAGACCCAGGGTCGGCCAGAGGGAGAGGGGCGCGGACTCTCCTCCTCCTACAGGGCCCCAGACGAAGGGAACACCCTTCAGAAAAGCTAGGGCGCTTGGAGCCCAGTATTTCACGAAGGTAGCGTGCTGGACCACGTCAAAGCCCACCTCCCTGTGCAACCTCCGCACCAAGGGGATGGCGCTGATCTGCCAGAGGTAGTAGTAGAGCTGGACCCCCCTCTGCCCCCGCTTCCAGAAGCGGGCCCAGGGGGGAAGGTCGTGGTACACGAAGTGCAGGCCCGGGACAGGGTTCCGCGCCAACTGCGCCTCAATGGCTGGGCGGTTGTTGGTCCGGGTGAGTACCCACACCTCATGGTGCTCGGCCAGGTGCCGGGCCAGGTTCCAGCCAACGCCGGGTTCGGAGCCTTTTCCCGGCTCGCAGGCGTAGGCGGATAACAGCACTTTTAACCTCATGGTTCCTCCCATACCCTCCAACGCCATTCCTGAAACCAGTCGTCGGACGCGTGACCGTCTTCCGCAAACTGAAGGTATGCGGCCAGGGCGGTGAGGCGGATTAAAGCCTCAGCCTGCCCCCGGCTCAAACCCATCTCCCGTGACAGCCAGCCAACAGCCTCGCTCCGCGCCCTCCCAGGAGGCCATCTCCTAAGGAGGCCACCCGCCTGAAGCACATGATAGGCCAGGTCCACTCCCGGAAACCCATCCAGAGAGCCATACTCCCAGTCTATCAGGCGAAGTCCAGAAGGACCCAAGAGGATATTCCAAGGGGCTAAGTCCCCATGCATCGGCACCACTGCCCACTGCCTGGAGCTTAGAACCTTAACCCAGGGCTCGGCGGAAGGACAGGCGCCCAAGAGCCGCCGGATCCAGGGGTGGTCATACACGGAAACCTCCATAGCCCCTCTCCAAAGCCTCGTAACCAAGGCCAAAGTTTCCGAGCTGGGGAACACTTGGCCTGGCAGAGGCCTCCCCTCCGCCACAGAGAGGAAAAGAGCGAGGCCCGCTCCTATGGGACGGAGGCCTAAAGGTGTAGGCCCCACACCGTCCGGAAGGCCCGAAAGCACCTTGAACTCCTGCTCCAAACGTCTCCTAGCTGCCGGACTTTCACCGTATTTCACGTACGCGGTTGTTCTACCTGTTGGGTCAGCCAGCTGGACCACGAGTTTTTGAGTAGGCCCTGCGGTACCTACTAACACTGCCGCGGGTCTGACTGGATGAGGGAAACTTCGCGTAAACTCGTCTAACGCATAAGGACCCTGGGATCTTCTAAATTCCCCTAGAACCTGGGCTCGTACCCGTAAGAACCACCGCCGTAGCCTCGCTGTCAAGCGGTAGGCGGGGAAAAGGTTGCTTGCTAGCCATCGCCATTTCCATGGGTAAGCTACCACATAAAGCCGGGGTTGCTTCCAGCTGGGAAGCGCTACTACTGGCGTGCCTTCAGGGAAAAATATGTGCCAGTTCATACCAGACCCAAACGTTCAAGCCTCTTTTTGGTGCGCTCATGCATCTCCGCCAGAAGAATTTCCTCCACCTTCGACACGACCTCCTCCAGGGGGCGACTCGCGTCCACAACATAAGCATTGGGAAGAGATCGGGCGAGAGTCAGGTAGCGCTCCCGGAGTTTGCGGGCCTCCTCCAGGGGGACCTCCGGCTTACGGGCGTGAGCCACCTCGGCGGGAAGGTCCAGGAAGAAGAAGAGGTCTGGCTTTGGTATGAAGCGCCCGACAAGCCGGGCAAGCCACATGGGGCCTCCATAGCGGTAGCGCTTGGGATCCACCCAAAGATCCACAAAATGGCGGTCAAAAATCAAGAGCATTCCCTTGGCCCTGGAGTGCGCAAGGTCAGACCAATAGCCTATGGTCCAATCGACCATGAGAAGCCCCAGTTTTGCGAGGGAGGCCAAGAAACCGCGAGATGGTTTACCGTGGGGATCCACTACCGGACCAGAGGCCTTGCTTCTCATGATTCGTCCCGGGCGCCAGTGTTCAAGCCGAACGTCCACGAAAGGCCGGGCGCGCCCCAAGCGTTTCTTCAGGGCATTTAAAAGGCTGCTCTTTCCGCTCCCGTCTAAACCCAAGACCGCCACCCAAGGTGCGGGCGGCCATATGCGCAGCCTGGCTTCTGCTACCCAGAAACGTACAAAGCGACCCAATGTGGACAAGGGAGAGCGACGAAAAGCCCTCCACCACAGAATCCGACGAAGGACTCTGAACCAAGCCTCCGAGGCCTCGGGCTTACCCGCTTGTGCTACCTGGAGCAACCGCCTGGCCCAGAAGGGGCCTACGGCATACTCAAGCGACTGGTAAAATTGGTCCTCACACGCGCGTGCTGCTTGCACGATGAGCTCACGGTAATGTTCCTTAAAAAAGCCCCCCCATATCAGACTCGAGAACCAACAAACCACTGCCTGGTGTGGAAGGCTAGCCTCCAGCAACCCTTCGGAATTACGGAACGCCGATTCCAAAACCTTCCCAGAAGGGAGATAAACCGCCCCGTGCCACTCCAGGGCAGGTAAAAGATCAACGTGACCCCACTTCCAGAAGAAGCCTTGCACGTAGGACCGTTCCATGTGCATAAGAGGTGGCCCCAGTTCCTCCAAAAGCCGCCGGGAGAAAGAGTGGGGATCCTTGACTAAGAGATCGACGTCCCCTCCCCTGGTAAGGTTAGCCACCACATCGGGGTTGCGCAGCAAGACGTAACCGTCAGTTTCCTTCAGCAGGGTGCAAAGCCGTTCAACCGGCTCTGTAACCTTCTTCATGTTGATAAGCCTCCACTAATCTCCCGGCGATAATCCGCCAGTTGTACCGGTCCTCCACCAAAGCTCGGGCGCGGCGACCCATCTGCTCCAGCTCTTCCGGAGAAGACGTCCCTAGGGCGCGCAAGGCCTCGGAAAGCTCAGCCACCCGGGGCTCCACCGTCACCCCGGCTCCAGAGACCCGGATCTCCCCGGGATCGGCCGCCCGGGAGACCAGCACCGGCTTGCCCATGGCTAGAGCCTCGAGGACGCTAAAGGAAAACCCCTCCCATCTTGATGGGTGTACAAACACGTCCGCCCCGGCCAGGTAAGCCCACTTCTCCTCGCCAAAGACCGGGCCTGTGAACACCACTCTCCCCTCCAGTCCCAGGTACCGGACCTGCTCGCGAAGGCGCACCAGGCTCCCCCGCCAGTCCGGCCCTACCAGCACCAGCGCCGCCTTGGGAACCCGGGCCACCGCGAAGGCCTCCAAAAGAAGATCCAGTCCTTTGGTGACAGGGTCCAGTCGCCCCAAAAAGAGGAAGACTCTCTTACCCTGGAGGCTGGGAAAGCGACGGCGCAGGAGGTCTGCGTCCACCTGGCCAGGTAGGTTAGCGAGATCAATACCATTGGGTACCACCACCACCCGAGCCTGCACCCTTAAGATTCTTAGGCCCTCCAGGTCGTTGTGACTTACCGCATGCACAAACTGCGCTCTCTCCAGGTAGGACTTCTCCAGGAGACGCACGTAGGCTCGCACCCCGGTCCCCACCCGAGTGAGCCGACCTGGCGCGAAGCCACCGTGAGGCGTAATCACGTAAGGGATCCCCCTACACCGCAAAGCCCGGCCCAAGGCCACGAAGGGACCAATATGGACGGAGTGGAAGTGCACCAGGTCCGGTCTCCACCCCAGAAGCTCCTCTAGGAGCCGCCCTGGCATACCAGGCCAGAGGCGCCCTAGCTTACCCCAAGGAGGCGGGAAGCTCCGCACCTCAGCTCCCGGCACTGGGAGGGGTTCCTTGGCGGTCAGAGAAAACACAGCCACCTTCGCCCCCAAAGCCGCCTGGTGGCGAGCCAGGTAGTAGACAGTTTTGTCCACCCCGTTGGCACTATCAGGATTGCAGCGACCTAGCAACACGTGAGCGACGCGCATGCCTCATCCCTTTCCCTTGGCCAGTCGCCAGAAGACAAAGGCGGCAAAAGCATTGGTCAGTAAGAGGGCCTGAACAGCCCCGCCCAGGCTGTACTCCCGCACCAGAACAACGCCCACCGTGGCCGCGAACCCCGCCATCAGCCCGTAGGCGGCGGCCACCGCCTGCGGTTTCTCCAGGGCCCGGAGGACAGAGCCCGCCACTAAGACGACCGAAGCAAAAAGCGGCAGAACACCGAGCCAGGGAAGCCAAACGGAAGCCTGCCCATACTTTCCTTCATAGAGCCACCCCATGAGCTCGCGGCCGAGTGCCGTCAGGACAATCCAGTAGCCAAGAGCTAAGGCAAGAAAAACGAGAAGGCTCAACTTGGCGAACCGCTTGAGGTCATCCCCCGTCTTAGCCCGCACCATGCCCGGCACCAAGAGAGAGCCCAGGGCACTATTGAAATGGAGGATCGGCATAAGAAGGTTCATGAGGGCCTTAAACTGCGCCGCCGCTTCCAGTCCGTGAAAGGTGGGGAGAAGCAGATAGTAAATATTACCTGGCACCCAGGAAAACGCCCCCGCCAGCAGAGCCCAGCGCCCGTAGCCCCAATGGAGTGCCCACACCTCTGAGGGCGCCACCTGGGTGGGGGCCCTCCCCCTGAGCCGCCACCGGATGGCCTCTGCCGCCAGCGCAGACGCCAAGGCCATGGCGAGGAAGGCGGTGGCCTCGTTGAGGAGCTGGGCCCGGAAGAGAAACCCCGCCAGGCCCAGGAAAAGGGAGAGATACAGCCCCCCACCCAAGGCGGCAAGCCTGGGGTTCAGGTGGACGTAGGCCCCCCGGCGTACGAGCCACAGATATAGCACCGCCGGGGCGGCAACGGCGAGGCCTAAGAAGCTAAAGCCCATCTCCCGCCCTCCGAAAGCCCAGAACCCCACGCCCAGAAGCAGAAACATTAAGCCAACAAGCGCTCCGAAGCGCCAGTGATAGCCCAGCAGGACCCGTTGGTAGCCGCCGAAGACCTCCCTGAAGCGCCCCGAACCGTACACCAGCATAGGCTCCGTCCACAAGGCGGTGTGCAGGGTGCCCAAGAGGAGGAACACAGCGTAGGCGGTGGCGAAGGCACCGTAGGCGGCGGGCTCCAGCCAACGGGCCAGGAGGATGCTCACCAGAAAGTTGGTGCCGGCGAAGAGGGCTTGATCGGCTACAGCCCAAAAACCCCGACCGGCCCATAATAGGGCTTGAGAAGAAAAGAGCTTTTGCACTGTAGCCCTAATGGGCCACCACCTCCCGGAAGTAGGCGATGGTGCGCTTAAGACCCTCCCGCACCCGCACCCGGGGTTCCCAGCCAAGGAGCCTCCTGGCCAGGGTGATGTC
>Ga0079995_1060523_pt1 | contig 13521 bp, 6 predicted proteins | sample FaiFalFF_MnMetaG_2_FD_69198 | JGI IMG/M metagenome (GOLD analysis project Ga0079995, IMG submission 69198) | Freshwater microbial communities from Yellowstone National Park, Wyoming, USA - Fairy Falls C (FF_Mn_C) (SPADES assembly) (version 4) | ecosystem: Environmental > Aquatic > Freshwater >... | reverse complement strand
GAAAGGGTGGGACGGAGGCCCAGCCTGGCTGAATTCGACGACGCTACTGGCACGCAACAATCTGGCGCAGGCGCTGGTCTCGGGCGAGGACCCGCAGTTCGGTTCCCGCTGTGATCCCGTGCTGGTACTGCGGAAGTATGGACGCGAGTCCGAGGAGCAGGCGCTGGCGTTCTTCCTCGATTTATTCCTGCAAGGAGACCTCGCCCCGGAGGCGCGACAAGGTCTGGCCGGCTACCTGCGTGAGTCCGAGCAATTTCGCTGGCCCGTGTACTGGACCGAGCAGGACCGGCACGAACATCGCCTGCGGGCAGTGTGCTACCTGGTGCTGACCCAACCGGAATTTCAACTCGATTGATCGCCGGGCCTCGCTGCTGCAATGGCAACACGGATCACACGCCCCCGCAGCTGGGGGATGAACCTATCGGAGGGCAAAACCATGCTGAATCGCCGCGAATTTTTAGCGACATCGCTTGTCGGTTCGAGTCTGGTGGCGCTGCGCGGATGGGGGCCAGGATTTCTGGCGCGAACGGCCCTGGCAGCTCCCACCGCCGACTCTCCCGGAGCCAAGGATACCATCCTGGTCGTCATCCAGCTGACCGGCGGCAATGATGGTTTGAACACCGTTGTGCCCTTTAAAGACCCGCTGTATGCCAAATATCGTCCCACCTTGCAGTTGCCCCGGACGCAACTGCAGAAGGTCAACGACGAAATCGGCCTGCATCCGTCCATGAATGGTTTTGCCGAGTTGTTGCAGGACGGGGCGTTGTGCATTGTGCAAGGGGTCGGCTATCCGAATCCCAGTCAGTCGCATTTCCGGAGCATGGATATCTGGCACGCTGCCAGCACTCGAGAAACCCTGACCGAGGGCTGGCTCGGTAAAGCACTGCATCGGTTGCCGCAAACTGGAGCGTTTCACGTAGCGATGGCTAACGAACCGAACTGGCTGGCGTTGCAGGGGGCACCGTTCAAAGTCCCGGCCCTGACCAGCCTGGAAGATTTTCAACTGCGAACACCGGCGGCCAGCGGTAGCGATCAGCGTTCGCAACGCCAGGTGCTGGAAGCATCTGTCAAGCGGCCAGCCGATAACCCCTTGCTGAGCTTTGTCCAGCAAACCGCTCTCAATACCTACGAGAACACCCGCCGACTCCGCGAAATTGGCCGAAATTATCAGCCCAAAGTTCCCTATCCGCAGACCGGTCTGGCGAATCGGTTGCGGCTGGTGGCGCAACTGATCGAAGCCAATCTGGGTGCCCGCATTTACTACGTCTCGCTGGACGGCTTCGATACTCATGCCTCGCAGGCAAACACTCACGCCAATCTGCTCGCCGAATTGTCCGGTGCGGTAACGGCATTCTTCAAAGACATGGCGGCCCGCGGCCATCGCGATCGGCTGTGCATTATGACCTTCTCCGAATTTGGCCGAAGGGTGCAGGAAAACGGTTCGCGCGGTACTGATCACGGCAGCGCTGCTCCGATGTTCCTCATTGGTGGTCGGGTTCGCCCCGGACTGGTCGGCGAACATCCCAGCCTGGAGAAACTCGAATTCGGCAACCTGAAACATCACACGGACTTCCGGCAGGTGTACGCCGCCGTTTTGGAAAAATGGCTCGGCATCCCCAGTCAGGGTATCCTGGACGGCCAGTTCAAGCCGCTTGACGTATTCCGCTCGTAGTCACGGGCGGAAACGCACGCGGCCAGGATGCCAGTCTGGCTCGGCGACTGGCTGACCGGTCAGCAGGCGAACCAGCATTTCGGCCAGATTCTGCCGGCACAATTGCCGCTGACCCAGATAGGAAGTCGTCAGGCGTGGATTGATCTCGATGACGTAATCTTCCGTACCCCGCGAGTCGGGGCCAAGCACCAGGTCGAAGCCGACATAACCCCGCAATTTGGGAAATGCCGCGAGGGCAGCCTCGGCGAGCCGGCGTGCGCGATGTTCCAGAGCCGATGGCAGCGGCAACTCACCGCCGAGATAGCGAAACTGACCATCGGCGCTCAGGATTTGATAACCGCCACGCAAGAATATCCGGCGATTTTCACCGCAAAGGCAAGCGATGCTGGCGGCAGTGCCGGGAACGTAGCGTTGCCACAACCACTTGGCCGACTCAAACTTCGTCGCCGTTAACGGTGCCGAAGAGGTATCCGGAGCGGCGGACGTTGCTCCGTCGTGTTTTCCAGCGCAAGGGTGCTGCGAGTTTTCTCGCCCTGATTCGGAATCAGTGGCGGCACGGTCCCCGTCTATCCTGGATTCGCAGGTGCTGCGGGAGCGACCGTCATCCTTCTGGTGCGGCGGTAAGGTCTGGCCGAACAAACGCACCTGCCAGGAACCAGCGCCGAAGCGCGGTTTACGTACCAGGGGAGCAATATCGCCCGGCTCAGTCAGCCAACTTTCCGGTACAGGAACCCCGCACCGGCGCAAACGCACATACTGCTGCCACTTGTCCGTCACTTCCACCAGCACCCGCACCGGTGTGCCCAGAAGGAATACGCCGCTCGACTCCACCCACTGACACCGCGTTGTCAAAATATGTTCCAGTTCGGGAGCGATGATCCAGGCCGCGTCGGCCTGCTGCAAACAGCGTAAAAATGCTTCCCGTTCATCCGTAACCTGGTCGCCGTCCAGAGTGATGACGTAGAAACCTGCGTCGCGGCAGTCGAATGCGAGCGCGTCGCGCATAGCCCGGCCTTCACGGCGAATTGCTGCCGTGAGTGCCTGGCCCGGCGATGGATACGGGCCTGAGCAGGCATCTTTTGGGGCATTCGTAGCTGCGGCAGGAAACGGTGGCCCTTCGGGTTGGGCGCAGGCGTATTCGTAAACGAAGATTCGCATGGCTGCGGCAAGTGTCCGATGCAGGCGTCAGATCATGTAATACCAGTCCGGCGGTTCAGTGGAAGTGTTGCGACGCGGACAACAGGGGCAGAGATCCTCGCCCAGTTCTGCATACGCTTGGCGAACTGCCTCAAGTGTGCTCGACCAGGTAGCCGTCGCTTCCAGAAACAGATATTTCTGGCCGAGCCGGCGTGTCAGACCGCACCGCTCAAAAGCGTCCGCCAGGTCTTTGCGCACACCGCAGAAATAAACGCGGATATTCCTTGCCTGCAAATCGGCGACAAACTCGTCCAGCAGCCGCAAGCATACCGCATCCGGGTTACGGACACGCTTCATTCGCAGCACCACGATCCGGGCTAGCTGGCCACATTGTTTGCGAATGTGCTCCAGCTGCTGCTCCAGGTCCGCCGCCGAACCGAAAAATAGTTCGCCTTCCAGGTTGAAAATCAGCAGCCGAGTGCACAGCGTATCGTTTGGCTGAGCTTCGCGAAGCACCCGTTCGGGCGTGAGTGTCAATCGAGTCATGTGAATCCTTGCCGCCCGCGGTACATAAAACACGAAGGAACAGAAGGTGCCGATCAAGATGCAAAACTCCACGGAAATAGCTACAGCGGAGATGGCGGTGATAAGCACAATGGCGGCATCGAACCGAGACGCTCGCAGGTGATAGAGCAAATCGTGGTACTGGATCATGCGAATGGCCGTGACAAGCAGGATGCCCGACAGTGCTGCCCGCGGAACATACCGGGCGTACGGGGCGAACAACACCATCGTCCCTGCCACTGCCACTGCGGCAATTACTCCCGACCACTGGCTAACCGCCCCGGCCATCTGATTGACTGCCGAGCGCGTGAGCGAGCCTGACCCAGGCATGCACTGGAAAAACGAACCACTCAGGTTAGCCACCGCTTCGCTGAGACATTGCTGATGGACATCAAGTTTCTGGCGAGTTTGAGCGGCAATGGCTTTGGCCATGGCCAGCGCTTCCAGTAAACCGAGGATGGCAATTGCCAGAGCGCTGGGAGCAAGCTGCGTCATCAACCGCCAGTCCCACGGTGGCACTTGCGGATGGGGCAGGTGCCGGGGAATTTCTCCAACGGTTCGCACCCCCTTTTCCTCCAACCCCAGCCAGTAGGTAACCGCTCCGGCAAGGAGAACAGTCAGAAGAAACTCCGGAATGCGAAACCGCCGCAATCCCAGCCCGCGATTGACCAGCATCAACAGGAGTATCCCGCCGATCGTTCCCAGTCCCACGGCCATGGTAGCCGGATGAATCCCACCTCCTTCCGTCCAGGTTCGCCAGAACCGCACCAGAAAATGCTCCTCCCCACTGCCCACGGAGCGCAGACCGAGCAAATGCTTGAGCTGGTCGAGCACCAGCATCAGGGATGCCCCAACCGTGAAGCCAACGATGACCGCGTGAGAAATGTAGCGTGTAAGATCGCCGAGCCGCAGCAGGGTGATCGCCAGTTGTATCAACCCGACCAGGAAAGCCATTAAAACGGCTCCGCGAACGAGGGTCTCGACATTGCCGTTATCAGCGACGGCCAGTGGCGCAAGTGCACTGAGCAGAGCAATACTGATGGCGTTGGTCGGGCCGTTGATCAACTGCCGGGACGAATCCAGCAATGCCCCGACCGCTGTCATCACGATGGCTGTGTACAGGCCGTATTGCGGCGGCAAGCCAACGATCATCGCATAAGCCATCGCCTGAGGCACAGCCAGAGCAGCCACCGACAAACCGGCAACCATGTCGCGCCAAGCCGACTCCCAGCTGTAAGTCCGTAACGCTTCCAGTGCCGGAATCCGTTTCAACAACCAGGTTTGCCAGTCCCAGCTTTCCCCGGCAGCGGCGGTATCGCCAGTGCCAGCTTCCAACAAACTGGCCTGGGTCACCTCCTCGCCGTTTACGCTGGGTACCAGAGTGGCAGGGCTTTCTCGCCGTTGTTCCATGACCGCGGAACTTCCTTCTTTCAAAAGTTATCCCCAGGCACGTGGCTGTCGAAGTTTACGAAGCAAGGCGTGCCATCCGTGCACAGGCTGGGCCGCAGTTCCGGTCAAGGCGTCCCAGGCGTTCGACCGGTGCCTTGTCATGTTTGTCGAGCATGATGATAATCATAATCGTCAATGTCAGGGTGATTATACCAGTCCAGGCAACACTTTGCTCGAAATTCCTGGGAAGCCAGAGAAGCTAAGCAGACCGTAACGGAACGGCAAGGATAAGCGTGTGTGGTGCTGGGATGGGTCTTCGCCGAAACACCGTTTTGCCCTCCTGAGCTGCGAGAGGTAAGCGGAATGACGCGGTGCCATATTGACACGGTGGGAAAGGTCGCGTTGGTCTGTTTTGCGGTGTGGGCAATGGCGAGCACGGATTTTCCCGCCAGGCAGTATGCGGAAATCCGCGTGCTCGATGCCCAGACCGGTCGCGGTGTACCCCTGGTAGAACTGGAGACGGTGCACCACGTCCGGTTTGTGACTGACAATGCCGGCCGGGTGGCGATCGCCGAACCGGATTTGCTCGACCGCGAGGTGTTCTTCACGATTCGCAGTCACGGCTATGAGATTCCGGCAGATGGGTTTGGTTACCGGGGAGTGCGTTTGCAGCTTCGCGCTGGGCAGAAAATGGAAGTACGAATCCAGCGCCGACAGATCGCGGAACGATTATGCCGACTCACTGGCGAAGGGTTGTATAGGGACAGTCTGCTGCTGGGCTATCGGGTGCCTGGCCCAGTAGATAATCGTGCTGCCGGCGATGGATTTCCGCGACAGGCTCGCGGCCAGGTAGCAGGGCAGGATTCGGTGCAGGCGGCGATTTACCGCAACCACATTTACTGGTTCTGGGGCGACACCAACCGCCTCGCCTATCCGCTGGGATTGTTCCGAACTGCCGGTGCCCGCACTCCCGTATTTCCGGAAACGTTCGATCCCGCCGACGGCATCCCGTATCGGTATTTCACGGACGAACAAGGTTTTGTCCGCCCGATGATCCCGCTGCCGGAACGCAAAGAAGGTGTTGTTTGGATTGACGGCGTTTGCGTGGTACCGGATGAGCAAGGACAGGAGCGGCTGGTTTGCCATTACTCCCGACGCAAAGGGCTGGCGGAGGAATTGGAACACGGAATCGCCGTCTTCGACGACACGCAAGAGATTTTCGTGCCAGTGCGGACGTTGCCGTTAGCGGAGCGCTGGCGGCATCCGTCGGGCCATGCGACACCGTGGGAGGAACAGGGAAAGCGTTACATACTGTTCGGCAATCCGGCCCCGGTGGTGCGAGTTCCGGCTCGTTATGAAGCGGTGCTCGACCCGCACCAGTATGAAGCGTTCAGTTGCGCCAGCGGTGAGCGCGACGGAAAACCGCTCCACCCGTTATGCGATGAGCAGGGAAAAGTGGTGTGGCGGTGGCAGAAACAACTCCCGCCTGTGGATGCCGCAACGGAATGGCGTTGGTTGCAGGCGAAAAAACTACCGGCCAACCAGGCACGCTTCTGCCCCGTAGATGCTGCCGGCAACGGGCAGCGGATCCAGTTGCATAACGGCACAGTACGCTGGAATGGCTACCGGCAACGCTGGATTTTGATTGCCGGTCAGGTGGGCGGCAAGGAATCGTTCCTCGGCGAAATCTGGTATGCGGAAGCCCACCAGCCGACCGGACCCTTTACGAAAGCGGTCAAAATCATCACCCACGACCGTTATTCGTTCTACAACGTATGCCACCATCCGTTTCTGGATCGCCACGACGGTCGCATCATCCATCTGGAAGGGACCTACACCGCGGAGTTTTCCGGCAATCCCGTGCGGACGCCACGCTACGATTACAACCAGGTCCTTTATCGGCTCGACCTCGACCATCCCGGTTTGCGACCCGCCCGCTGCGAATAACCAGGCGACAAAACAGAGCCAGGGATAATCATTGAGACTACGCAGGCGTGTGTTCGGCGGATGTTTCGTTGCCGCCGGAGCAGCTGATACTTGACGGTGGTTGGTGGAAAGGGGATAATGCACTCAAGCGCACCGTGAACGACGAAAACGCTGCCTGCCTGAGTCGGTAACCGCTCCCCTTCGGAACCGACCCGAGTCTGCTCGCCTGCCGATCGAAGACTCTCGTATCCACCCTGGAGGTGTGTCGAATGGCTCTCGATGGTCGGTGCTTTAAGCGAGCACAGTTGCGCATAGTTGGCGTGATAGGCGCAGGGCTGATGTTCATCCAGACCGCGGGGGTTCTCGCTCAGCTTCCACCGGAACAGCAAGCCCAGCAGCTGCTGGAGACGGCCCATCGAGCTTTGAACGAGCAGCAATACGACGTAGCCATTGCCCGTTATCGGGAGTTTCTGCAGCGCTTTGGCAATCACCCCCAGGCGAACCAGGCCCGGTACGGTCTGGGCGTGGCGCTGGTGGAAAGCTCGAATCGCGATTACAAAGCTGCACTAGAAGCGTTGCAACCGTTGCTCAGTCAGGCGGACTTTGCATTTCACCCCTGGGCGGTCTATTACTTCGCCTGGGCACAGCGGGGACTGGGTCGGCAAGCGTTGCGAGAAGCCCACGGCAAGCCTCCCGATGCACTGGCCAATGCGCAACGGGAAGCCCAGGCGCGCTTCGAACAGGCGGCCAAGTATTTTCAGCAGTCGGCCGAACTGTTTGCCAAACGAGTGGAATCAGTCCAGCCATCTGCCGAGAACAAAGCGGAAGCCAAACCGGGGGCACAAGCTCCGGGGGCAGCCGTTCCTCCTGCGGGTCATCTTCGGGATTGGCTAGCTCGGGCACGGTGCGACCAGGCGGAAATGTTGTTGCAGGTGAATCAGCCCAAGGAAGCGCTGGCGGCCGTCCTGAGCCTGCTCAATGACCCAGCACAGGCGAAATCGCCGTTTCGTTCCCTGGCCAGGTATTACGAGGGGCAGGCACGTCTGCTGCTGGGCGATTATGTCGGTGCCGGCAAAGCGCTGGCCGAACTCGCACCGTTCCGCCAGCCGGCTTTTGGTTTGCATGCGCGATATTTGCTGGCACGAGTGCACCATGAACTCGGAGATCGCGCAGAAGCCGCCGGGCATTACGAGCAGGTAATTTCCGGTTACGAAGCCCTGCGTCAGGATGCGGCTAAGATGTTGCAAAACCCGGCCAGTTTCCGCAACGATCCTGACGAGCGCTGGCGATGGGAAATGCTGGCGAAACAGCCGCCGGAGTTTGTCTTGCGGGCGGGATTTTATCGTGGCTTGCTGTTTTACGAAGAGGGACAATTTGCCGAAGCGGCCACGCGGTGGGAAGCACTGCTCAAACAAAATCCGCCTGCCGCGCTACAGGCCGAGACGCAATTGCGTTTAGGCATGGCCCAGGTGCAGGGCCGACAATTCGACCAGGCGGTCAAAACCCTTTCGCCGCTGGAGAATCATCCGGTTCTGGCAGAACAGGCGCTATGGTGGTTGGGGCGTGCTCATGCCGGCGCTGCTACCGCTACGGTGCCGGTTAACGAAGGCCGATTGCAGTCAGCCATCCAGACCCTTCGCCGCGCCCTGGACCGCAATGCCCAGCGTGGCAACGATCCGGAAGCGCGATTGCGGCGGACGGAAATCCTGCTCGACCTCGGCGATGCGTTGCAATCAGCCCGGCAGTATAAGGAAGCGGCCAGCACTTATGCGGTCGTGATTCAGGAGAAAGTTCACCCGCAGCGGGTCGAAGAAGCCTGGGCACGACAGGCACTCGCCTTGCATCTGGCGGGAGCCTGGAAAGAATCGGACGATGTGTGTCGGCGTTTTCGAGAGGCTTATCCGAAAAGCGTGCTTTTGCCCGGTGTGCTTTTCTGTGCCGCCCAGAACAGTTATTTCCTCGCCTCGCAACTGGCCAAAGAAGCTAATAATCCGGAACGGGAAAAACAGCTCCGCGAATTGTTGCAGCAAACCATCGCCCGCCACCGCGAGTTGCTGGAGCAGTATCCGGAATTTTCGCAAAAAGCAGCGGCGTCTTTCACGCTGGGAGTTTGTCTGTATCGGTTGGGGGAATTCGCCAAAGCTCAGGAAGCCTTCGCCGCTATCCCACAAGCCGACCGCACCGGGGCGCTGTTGATGGCGTCGTACTACGAAGCGGATTGTCTCATTCGCCTGGCTCCCAGTGACACCAGCGACGCCCTCAGTGCCGGACGGGCACAGGAAGCGTTCACGCAAGCGGCGAAACTTCTGGCGGCGTTTACCGAATCGGCCGGCAAAGCCTCTCCTTATACGCCGGAAGCTCTCCTCAAACTCGCCTATTGCTATCGCCGACTGGCAGAACTGATCGTCGAGCCAAAAGAGCGCGCCACTTTTCTGCAACAAGCTCGCCAGACCTGCGAGCGATTCTTCCAGACCTATCCCAATCATCCGCTCCTGGGTGCGGTGGTGCTGGAACGGGCCAATTGCTTGTCGCTGCAGGGAGACACCGGCGGGGCCAGCAACGAATGGCAACGATTCCTCAACGATCCGCTGGCACGTTCGGAAGTCGCGCCGCTGGCACTGGTGCGCCTGGCACAGCATTATCGGAGTCAGAATCGTGCTGCCGATGCGGTCAAATTGCTGGAAACGGCTCGCCAGCGCTACGAAGCCAGCCTGACCCAGGATTCCAGCAAACATGATTTGCTCGCTCAGTTGCTTTATCAGCATGGCCTGGCCTTGCAGGAAGCGAACAAATGGCCGGAAGCGCGAGCGGTTTTCGAGTCGGTAATCAAGCGGTTTGGTCATTGGCGTGAAGGTGTCGAGAGTGCCTGGCGTATCGGTCAGGTGCGACTGGCTCAGGCGACCGCGAGCCTGAAACCGGCCGTGGCGGTTTTGAGCGATGCCAGCAGTAAACCGGAACAGCGTTCGACCGCTTTAGCCGCTGCCCAGAAAGCTGCCGGTGAATTGCGGGAGACGGCAGCGTACTTTGTCCAGCTGGCCGGCGAGAAAACCGTGCAGGAAATCGCTCCCGATCTGGTGCCGCGATTGCATTACGAATCGGCCTGGTGCTGGCGGGAACTGATTCCGTTCGAGCGTGAACAAGCGCGGCAGCAATGGTTAGAAGCCTGGCAGAAAAAGCAACCGCCGCCAGCCAAAGACCGACCGCCACGCCGACCGCCCGACGTTTCCCTGGCCGACATTCCCTTGCAGCCCAGCGAACAGCAGGCACGTCAGGCTTACCAAACCGCGATTCAGTCCGCCGGTGACAGTCCGCTGGCACTGGAGGCCATGTTTGAACTCGCCGAACTGCTCGCCGAACGCCAGCAACACGAACAAGCGATTGCTCTGTTGCGGCAACTTTTCGATCGCGAGCCGCCAGCGGAACTGGTTGAGAAGGTTCACCTGCGACTGGCAGCGTGTTTGCTTGCCAGTGGCGATGCGAAATCGGCCCTGCAGCACGCCCAAACTGTCCTGCAAAATCAGAAAAGCCCGCACGTACCCTGGGCACGCTATCTCGCTGCGGAATGCTACTTGCAGTTAGGAGGAAAAGAAAACGCGCAGCAGGCGGTTTCCCTGCTCAGCGGATTCCGCGATCACGGCCCGTGGCAGCAACTGGCCGGGCTGAGCGATCGGGCGTTGTTGCGGCTCAGCGCAGCTTACGCGGTGCTGGGTCAGTGGGGGCCGAGCCGACAGGCCAGCGAAATACTCATCCAGCGATTCCCGCAGAGTCCGCACCGGTCGGAAGCGCAATTCGCCATTGGCTGGGCCTGGCAAAATGAGAATAACCTTGACGCTGCCATTCAGGCCTATTCCCAGGTGCTGGTTCTGACTTATGCGGAACCGGCAGCGCGAGCGCAGTTGCAAATCGCCCGCTGTCGCGCTTTGCAAAAGCGCTGGCCCGACGCTATCCAGGCGTATTTGCTGGTGCATCTGACCTACGACTACCCGGAACTGGCTGGGCAGGCCCTCTGGGAAGCTGCGGAAGCAGCCCAGCAAAATAAGCAGCCGGAACAGGCGCAACGCCTGTTGCAGCAACTGCTCAACGAATACCCGCAAACCAAAGCCGCTCAACTGGCCCGCCAGCGGCTCGAACGCAAGGATTAGCCACGGCATCCCAGGGGAACACTGATTCTCACTGGAATCGCCCTGGGTGTGACCAATTCGGATTAGGCTGCCTAGAGCCAATCGGAGGCCGACTATGCACGCTTCTACTTGCCGCGTTTCGCCTCTCAGGACGCCAGGAAGGTGGATCACCGGTTGCCGTGTCGGTGTCTGCATCCTTGGGCTAGTTTGCCTGGCACTACCCTGGCCGGTTCATTCTTACGTCGAGGCACCGTACACGTTGGGGCGTGTGCTGCACGAAGCCACGAACATCCTGGTCCTGCGCGTCGAGCAGGTGGATCGGGAACGCAACATCATCGTGTACCGCAAGGTCGAGGACCTCAAAGGCAAACACCCGACCGAGGTGATTCGCCACACCATTGGCCGGGCCGGTTTTCATCCCCGCGAATGGCAATTCATCATGGAATGGGCAGCGCCGGGTAAGGTGGCGGTGTTTTTCCACAACGGCGGTGCCAGCGAGACCTGCATTGATATGTACTGGTATCAGTGCTACGGCGGTGGTGAGAACTGGAGCATGAGTCACGGCGAGCCGTTTTTACTCCGCAGTTATGCCGGTCGTGCAGATCGCCTGATTCCGCTGGTTCGCGCCATGCTGGCCGGACAGGAAGTCATCGCTCCGTGTATGGTGGATGGCGACAAAAACGCGTTGCATCTGCGGACAGCGCGGATCATGCGGATGAAGGCCAGCCTGAAACTCCTCGATTACAACCCGCAGCGGGACTTTGCCGGTTGGGGTGGCGTTGATGAAATTCGTCCGCTGGCTGGTATGCCGGGTTTCAAACAGTTGGCGACACTGCCTCGGGTGCCCGGAGTACGCGGTGTAGCCCTGGCCGATGTCAACGGCGACGGTAAACCCGATCTTTGCCTCTACGGCGACAGTCGCGTGGTGCTGGTGGTCAATGAAGGGAACGCTTTTACCGAAATGGCTTTGCCCTATCAGGGTCCCGCGCGGCACGCTGCCTGGGCCGATTATAACGGTGATGGCAAGCCGGATTTGCTCCTGGCTACGCCGACCGGCCCACGCATTTTCGCCAACGAAGGCAACGGCAAATTCCGCGAAGAGACCGCGGCATTACCGCTGGAAAATTACCCGGCGTGTTCCACAGCGGCCTGGCTCGATTACGACGGCGATGGCAAACCGGACCTTTTGTGGGCGACCAGTTTTTCCGGCCTGCGGTTGTATCGCAACCTGGGCAGTCCACCCACAACAACCGATGCGAAATTGCGACTGGACAAATGGTATCTGATCGGCCCATTCGACAATTCCGATGGACGCGGATTCGCTGCCGCTTATCCACCGGAGCGCGAAATCCAGCTCGACAAGGAATACGAGGGCAAGAAGCAGCAAAAAGTCCGCTGGCGAGAAATGCCGTTCCAGGATGGCCAGGTGCAATCGCTTCTGCCCCATTTCGCGGACAAAACGTTCGGCGTGGCATATCTGTACCGTGCTATCCACGCCCCCGCAGCTATGCAGTTGCCCATTTCGCTGGGGAGCGATGATACGCTGACCGTCTGGCTCAACGGCGAGAAAATTCACGAGGAAAATGTTTACCGCGCCTGTGCGGCGGATCAGGTGCGGCTGACGTTGTCGCTGCGGCCCGGCGTGAATCATCTGCTGCTCAAAATCTGCCAGGGCGATGGGGAATGGGCCTTTTATTTCCGTGCCGAACCACCACCGGCCATCGTTACCCACCGCTTTGAGGATGTCTCTTCCGCCGTCGGACTCGGGCCGACTGGCACGATCGGTCAGGCACGGGGCGGATATCTTCTGGTAGCTGATTTCGACGGTGATGGCCGGCAGGATGTGCTTTTCTTTGTTGAAGCGCCCATCCTGCTGCGGGACAGCCTGGTCGGCTGGCAAACGGTCCCCGTCCTGCTGCGGAACACTCCGACCGGTCTGCAAACGGTTTCGGTTGCCGGTCTGGAATGTCGTCGCATCGTTTCCCAGCCGATCGTGGCCGATCTCGACGGCGACAGACTGCCCGATCTGATGGTGCCGCAGGCAGATGGTTGCCGGGTATTTCGCAATCTCGGTCAGGCACGCTTTGCGGATGTTACCGCCCAAACGGGAGCACTGGCACAGTTACGCCAACCGATTTCGGCTTTGGCTCTGGCTGAGTGGAGCACGCGCGGTCGCCCGGATTTGTTTGTGGGCTGTCTCGGTATGCCCAACCGCATCTTACGCCAGGAGGCGACGCTGCGGTTTGTGGACATTTCCGATGATTTGCGTCTCTATCAGCGGATTTTCAACACCCGTGCCTGCGCGGTCGCCGACCTCAATGGCGATGGTTCTCCGGATTGGATTCTGCTGAATACCGGACACGAAAGTGTCGTGCTGTATTCCGATCCTGGTTACTGGGCCACGAAAATGGCTCAACAGCAAAACCGCTCCGCTGTGGGCGAATGACCGGCCCCCTGACAAATGCGTGGCTCATGGAGTCCAGATGTCACCAATCGCACCCGCGGAACGATTAGCATGGAAAACAGGGCAATGAATAACCGCGTGATTTTGACCGGGCTGCTGGCCTGTCTGGTACTTATGCCGATCACGGCAGCCGATTGGCCTACACATCGCGGCAATGTCGAACGCACCGGATCGGCGACAGCAGCTACGGGTCCGAAGCAGCCGAAAGTCCTCTGGGTCTTTCGCAGCAACGAGCATTTCCTGGCTTC
>Ga0079995_1055404_pt1 | contig 13579 bp, 10 predicted proteins | sample FaiFalFF_MnMetaG_2_FD_69198 | JGI IMG/M metagenome (GOLD analysis project Ga0079995, IMG submission 69198) | Freshwater microbial communities from Yellowstone National Park, Wyoming, USA - Fairy Falls C (FF_Mn_C) (SPADES assembly) (version 4) | ecosystem: Environmental > Aquatic > Freshwater >... | reverse complement strand
ATTTAATAAATTCTTTAAGTTTTAGATAATTTATAATGTCTCTTTAGTTTAAGGAGCCGATTTGCTCAGCATATGAAATATTCTATTGGAGTATATATTATTGCCCTCATCTTCTCTTCTAGACTTCTTGAATTCTTCTCTTAATCCCTTTATAGAACCAAAAAGAGAAATTAATAATTGAGGGTTCTTCCTTCTATTGTAATAGAAATCTATTAGGAAATCGATAGCATAACTCAAGCTTACCTTTTATCCCTTCTCTTGCTGTATTTCTGCTGCCAATTTAACCAACTTCTTCTTAACTTCTTTACTTACTCTTATTAGTTCACTCATAAGATTAAATAGTTTAGGAAACAAATAAAGTTAATTTTGTTTACACGAACAATATGAAAAAGAGAAAACTTGGCTAGAGATGATAATTAAAAAATGTACAAGAGAAGTCTTGTTTCCAGCACCATCATATTCTTTCTTTAAAAAGATTGGAATGTAGAACTTCAAAGTATTCAAGAAATAATTCTAAACAACTAAATTGTTTATCGTTAAAAACACATTGTTTTTCATAATTTTCATTAATTTAATGCTTAATAAATATTTATGAAAAATATTTAAATTATTAAAATATTATAATCTTAGATAGCAAATGGCCGTTGGAATTATTGGTGGTAGAAGTACAGGAAAAACCGTATTTGTAAGTCTTTTAGCTACTACTGCAATAAATTATACCGTTGAGACAAAACAGCATTTTAGGTATTATGCTACTCCTGAATTTACCACAGTTATTCAAGATATTATCGCTTCTCTTAAGTTAAGAAGATGGCCGCCAGCTACTTTAAAAGGTTCTTTAGTTGAATATAAGTTTTGGTTTGGATATAGTAAAAAACTTAGTGGAATTCTTAATCCTTTGTATGATAAATTAGAAGAATTATCAGCATCTATTAAGAGACTTGAAATACCAAGAAGGGAACTATATAACATTATTGAGTTTGGTCTATACGATCTTGCTGGAGAAGATGTTGATATAATATTTAGAGCTGCTAGTTTAGCTAAAGAAAGAGGTGCTAGTGTTATAGAAATGCTTTCTGAAAATCTCAAAGCAGTATTGGATTGCGATGTGCTTGTATTTTTAATAGATTCTTCAAGGGTAACTACTGATAATACTGATCCTAGATATAAGGAAATGCTTGACTATGATGGTCTCATGGCAAGTTTAATGTCTTTGGTTGCTATGTATAGATCTAAGAAATATGGTATTAAAGCAGGGAAAATATTTCCAGTATTCGTATTCACAAAATTTGATACTGTAGATAGGAAAGTGTTGAACGCTATAGGTATTTCAGAAAATATTGATAGATGGCTTATAGAAAAGAGAAAAGAGAGAAAGGAAATAGCTGAAAGATTAACTGGATTTATGAAGAGATTTTATCAACATACATTAGCACTTGTTTATGGAGGAACTTTAATGGGAGTTGAATTAGAGAGGGCGGAAGTATTTGTGAGCTATTTAATGCCAGAGCTTTCTGAAGAAGGGATACCTGTACCGAAAGTTGTAAAGGCACCTGACGGAGTATCCTATGATCTTGTTTATTCGAGAAGTGAATACTATAGATTTATAGATTATTTTGGAAAAATAGCAAATGAAATAAAGAAAATCCATAAAGAACCTACTGCACCAGTAACAGGACTTGGAAGGTAATAGCGTGGAAATACATCATATTATTTACTCTTTAGTACCGCATAAAGGTTACGCAGTTAGAGCATGGTCTAGCAAAGAAATTATTGGTGATTTTGAAAAGGCTTTTAAAGGATGGCTTTGTCCCTTTGAACAAGCTTTAATAAGACCTGGAGTAGAATTAAGAGCTATTGTAAAAAGTCCTAGAGGAATTTTTTATTTAGCAAGGGTTTTTCAAGGAGAAAAGCTAGATGAAATGAAGAGAAGCGGAGCAGTTTCACATATAGCAATGATTCCTGTTGAATTAGCTATTGAAAAAAAGCTTTCTTTTATTGAAGTAGAAAAGTCAATGATAACGTATACTAATTATAAAGGAATTGAAATTGGAGATATCGAACCTTTAAAAATTGAAGATAAAGAAATCCAAGATGATCAGGATTTGGAATATTTAAAAAAATTAGTAGATAAGGAAATTGGAAGGAAAATACTTAGTGAAATAAGCAAGCCTTATGGTAAGCTTATAGTTATATTTAAAAGAGATGAATGGTTTAGAGCAAAACTTGCTTATGCATTAGCAAAAATGTTTTCAATTCATGGATTATCAGAGTATATTATAACAACAAGCAAACCTAATGATAGTGTTTTAGTAGAGTTTGAAACAGCAACGCTAATTCTAGATAAAATGATCCCGTTAAGCCGTTCTTGGGATTGGTCGGTAGTAAAAATAGTTGAGAAAGAAGAACATAAACCAACGAAAGATATAGAGGATACATTGCAAAAAATATGGGGTAAGGGTGGCTGAAATATATTAAAAATTAAGACATCGATTACATGAAAAGATGCCTCTTTACTAAAAGTTAATATGTTAAAACTGAAGATAAAAGAGAGCTGGAGGATTTATAATGACTCTACAGATAAGTTTTAAAAATATCTTAAAATATATGAAAATTCTTTATTTTTATAATTAATTATGGTGATGTTTAATGTCTTTAAATGAAGAACATTTAGATGCCTCAAAAAAAGGCGATGTAGAAAAAGTTAAAAAACTTTTAAAAGAAGGTGCAGATGTAAATGCGAAGGATAGGTTTGGTTTTACTCCTTTACACTATACAGCTTTAAATGGTCATTTTGAAGTTGTTAAATTGTTAATTGAAAGAGGTGCAGATGTAAATGCTAAGACTAATGGTGGTTGGACACCCTTACGCTTTGCTGCTATTTATGGTCATTTTGAGGTTGTTAAATTGTTAATTGAAAGAGGTGCAGATGTAAATGCTAAGGATAAGGATGGTGGACTCCCTTACACAGTGCAGCTTTTTATGGTCATGTTGAAGTTGTTAGGTTATTACTTGAGCATGGTGCAGATCCAAACATTAAAAATATTTGGGGTCAAACTGCAATAGATTTGGCTCGTGAGAGAGGATATTCTGAAATTGTTAAGCTTATAGAGGGAATTAAATCTTTTCAAATCTTAAGTATTGAAGCTCCTAAGCTTTTTGTTAATGAATGGGGCAAAATTATTGTTAAAATTAAAGGTAAAGGAAAAATATCAGTTGTTCTTGAAGGAGATATTGACTGGATTAAACCTGAGTTAAAAGAAGTATATGGAGAAGCTACCATTGAAATTCCTGTTAAACCAAAAATAAGCTGAGAAGTGCCTGTTAAAGTAATTATTGACTCTCCTTATGGAAAAGAAACTACAATGGTCTTTCTAAAAGTAGAAAAGAAAGAAGTGAAACCAATTCAAGCTAAAACACCAATAATAGTTTCAGAAAAGGTTCCTGTGGGAAAAAAGAAAAAAGTAGAAGATAAAATTTCAATGCCTGAATTTCCAATAGAACTCCTTAAAAAATATGAACCAATTGAATTGCTTGGAAAGGGAGGATTTGCTCTTGTATTTAAGGCTAAAAGGAAGGAAGATGGAAAAATTATAGCTTTAAAGATACCTAAACTAGATGATAAAGCAGGCAAGGCGTTTCTCAACGAAGTTAACGTATGGCTAAACTTGAAACATAAAAATATAGTTAGCTTAATAGATGCAAATGTTATACCGTTCCCATATCTAGAGTTAGAGTTTATTGATGGGGCTGAATTTAATGGAAAAATAATTAAGTCTGTTAATGAACTTCCAAAACCGCTAAAAGAGGATATAGCATTAAAGATAATAAAGGGTATTGCAGAAGGTTTAAAGTATGCTCATTCAAAGAATATTATACATGCTGACCTGAAGCCTGCAAATATCCTTATTACGAAAGATTTTGAGGCAAAGATTACTGACTGGGGACTTTCTAAGCTATATGGCTCTGAAATTACTGTTAAAGGTTTAACACCACTTTATGCTGCTCCTGAGCAACTAGATCCAAGTTACGGTAGCATTGATCAAAGAACGGATATATTCCAGCTTGGAATTATATTTTATGAGCTTCTGACAGGAAAGAATCCATTTAGAGGCTACACATTTGAGGAAGTTAAGAGGAAAATAACAGATGAGAGCATAGAGATACCAAAACCGTCTTCTTTTAATTCTTCTCTTAAGAAGTATGATGAAATAATTATGAAAGCACTTTCAAGGAGAAAGGACGGAAGATTTAATAGTATTGAAGATTTCCTTTTAGAACTTGAAAGGATCGAGGCTATAGATATTGAAAAGAAGATCGAGGAATTAAAGCTTTCATTATCCCAAAGTATTGATAAACTTAATTTAAGCAAAAATAAAGAAGAGTACATTGATAATAGGAGAAATGTTGTAAAGTATCTATGCGAGTTATGCTTGCTATGTGCCGAAGCAGATAGAAAACCAGATCTTTTAAACTATTTGAACGATTTAAGATTCTATTGTTTTGAAAGTTTAAATGAGCTTTTTAATGCTATAAAACATGTGGAATATATGATGAAAGAAGGTATCCGTATGAGTGAAGAGTTTAAAGATAGGCTAAAGGTTCTTACTTACAATATAAAGAGAGAGAACAAAATATAAAAGTTAAAATTTTGAATGTATCACAAAAGAATATTTACGAAGATTAAAAGCTCGATCTTTAGTTTAGATTAATTATTCAAATATTTTTCTTAAACATGTAGCACCAATTTTCTCATTCGAAAAAGGCTTTTTTGAAACTAAGGAAAAACATCCAATATGAAATCATTAATTAAATAAAATAATATAGTTAGGAAAAATACAAATTAAGATTTTCTCATAAATAGTGGAAAAACTTGATCTTAAACTTTTAAATCAAATATAGTCCTAAAATTTATAAAGTTAAACTTAATTTAATTAATAAAGGCATGAGAATCGATTTCGCAGTAATTGCTACTTTAGATGAGGAATTTGATGCTGTTAAGAAAATATTTCAACTTCAAGAAAAAGACTTAAAATCCGAAAGGAATTTTTTATACTATTACAAAAAGATGGAGATGGTGGAGTAGCTTTCTTTAAGTTTACTTCACAAGGAAATTTAAATTCTTCTTCCCAAACAACTCAAATAATTCAAAACTTTAATCCAAAATTCATTATATTTGTTGGAATAGCAGGAGGATTTAAGAATAGAATTAACATAGGAGACGTAGCGGTTTCTGATATCGTTTTATATTATCCTTACCAAGATAGAAGTGAAAAAGGAGCTAAGCCTGAGCTAATTCCAACTGAGCCTCCTTCTAGGAAACTTAAAGATTTAATATCGCATATTAAAGATGAATGGAAGAATAGAATTAAAGTTTTCCGCCCTGATGGAAATCCTATTACAGAAACAAAAGTTAAGCGTGGTTTGTTTCTTTCAGGAGAAGCGGTTGTAAATTTGTCTGAAGAAAAAATTAAAGAAGTGATTCCTAGCGAATATTTAAAAATGGAACCTATTGCTATCGATACAGAAGCAGGAGGAGTTAGCATGGCTGTATATAATGTTCACGGTCAAACTGAATACATTGTAATTAAGGGAATATCTGATCATGCAAATGTTCCTGAGTCTCAAGAACAAAGAGGTTTATGGAAAAACTATGCTTCAGAAGTTGCTACTGCGTTTTCTTATGAACTAATAGTTAAAGCTGCAGAATTAGTAATACAAGAGCCTTATATTCCAAAGCCTCAAAATGTCTATTTAGTATTTTTATCTCCTTTAAGTATGGTTATCGAGTTCAAGTCTAATGCAAAGGTTTATAGGCATGGCTACGATGTTATAGTTGAAGCTGATGGTGTTACTTATAATGTTGGAATGGACTTAACTGTAAGTAGAAGAACTGACGAGAGAATTGCCCATTTGATCATTAATAGAGAAGATAATAGAGTTTATGTTAAAGATCTAGGTAGCACAAATGGAACTTATATTGATGGTGTAAAAATAGAACCTTATAAAAGCGTAGAAGTTCGTCCAAACTCTACGATCACAATAGGTTATTATACAACTGCTAGAATAGATTATGAGCTTGTAAAAGGAGCAGAGAAGGAGGTAAAAGATATATGTAGTATAATTTCTACTATGCTGGTTAGCATTGATGATGCTTTATTATGTTTAGCTGAACAAAAAATTAGTGAAGCTAAAAATAAGTTTGAAGGCTTAAGACTTGCTTTAAAAGAATGGCTAGAACCATGCAAGCTACCCAAAGGAATATGTGAAGCATATAGAGAAGCTTATTATGTATATATGAATATTAAAGATGAGAAATTTCCGTCTTCAATTATTTTGAATAGTTTTGTTGATAAGCTAAAGGTACTTCGTGAAGCTATTAATATTGCTCGTAGCAACTGTTAATTTTGGTTTATTCAATAGAGAGTTATCTTATTGAGCTATTTTCCTCCAAATATCGTAAAGCTTTTTTGTGAATTCCTCTGCTGATGGCCTCTTATCTGGTTCTAGTTTCAATGCCTCTGCTAAGACAGACCTTAATTCCTCGTTTGGTACCATTTTAAGCTTCTCCATTACAAGATTTTCATCTTCCGCATCTTCTCCATCAATGGATTCACCAGTTAAGATATATAATAGCAAGTTTCCAAGCTGATATATATCTATTCTATTTTCAACACCTAATTCTCTGGCTTTTCTTTTAAGTTCAAGATACACTTGCTCAGGTGCTCTGAAGCCAATGGTATAAACCATTTTGCTTATAGAAGCCGAAGAGAGAAGCTTAATTGTGGATGAGAAATCGCCTAACTTGGCAATTCCATTTTTAATAAAAACATTGCTTGGTTTAATATCACCATGTATTAATCCTCTGGAATGAATATACCTAATTGCATCCCCAAGTTGAATTCCAATTAATATCACTTCCTGCAAAGATGGTTTCCAACCTTTATTTAATTGCCAATATAATGAACCATGATCAGCAAACTCATATATAACAAGGGGAATTTTGGAAGAAGCGCCAAGAAACTTGATTATATTCGGATGGTTTAGTGAACCCATAATTTCGGTTTCAGATTTAATTTTCTTTAAAAATGCCTCATGACTAGTTGGTGCCTCAATACCTCCTTCTATAACAGATTCAAAGCCTCTTGGTACCTTAATCACAACTTTATTTTCACCCCGAACACAAAGATAAGCACAACCCCAGCCACCACAACCTAAAAGGCAACAATCCCAAGCTCCTTCAAATTCTTTAGGAACGATAGGACTTAAAAGGTTTACTTTAAAAAGTTTAGAGCTACAACCATAACCAGAAACTAAATTCTTTAAAGGCATATTTCTTAAAGGAATAATGTCACCTATTTCAGGAACCTTTTCTTTAACTATTGGAACTGCTAACTCAGGTGGTTTCACTTCTTTCTTTTCTACTTTTAGTAAAATTGTTGAGGATTCTTTTCCATAAGGTGAATCAATAATTACCTTAACAGGAACATCTCCGCTTACCTTTGGTTTAACAGGTATTTCAATAATTGATTCTCCTGATAAATCTTTAGAGCCCGGATCTTTCCAATCAACATTTCCTTCAAGATTTATTGATACCTTCCCTTTACCTTTAACATTAACAAGAATTTTGCCCCATTCGTCAATAGAAAGCTTAGTAGCTTCCATTTTTAAAATTGAAGGCTTGGTTATTGTTTCTTCAATACCCTTAGCAATTTCAGAATATTCCTTTTTACTTACTAATACAGGAGAAGGCTTTTCCTCAGGATAAGGAATTCTTTTGATGGTATCACGTTTACGTCTCCTATAGACAAAGGGTAATACTGTTAGCAACATACCTGCTATTAATGCCATTATTATAATCTCAAAGAGACCAATAGGTAAAGCAGGCGTTATCGGAGATGTCGTTGTTTCTGTTAATGTTGGAACTGGTAACGTAGGCGGAGGAGGTAAAATGGTTAGATAAGGATAACCTTTATTAATGTTTGACGCGATGTCCCAGATATTCTCGTTTCCTTTATCATCATAAGGATTACCTACAAAGTCCCATGGAGATTCTAAACCTACGCTCCATGCTACATCGGTATACGTTCGAATGTTTTTCATTTCTTCAGTTATTTTACCAGTTCCACCAGCACTATATATATGTCCAGAAGTTTGTATATCCCAGAAAGAATTAGAAACTGATCCTTCATTATGTCCAATTAATCCACCTACACCAGCATATCCTTTCACAGTTCCTATTGAATAGCAGTTAGAAACTTTTCCATGATTAGATCCAATTAATCCACCTATCTTAACATATTTTCCGCTCACAGAACTGGTGGAAAAACAATTAGAAACTGTTCCTTCTTTAGTATTATATCCAATTAATCCACCGATACTACTTAGCCCATTCACGGATCCTGTTGAATAAGAATTAGATACTTTTCCACTATTTACTCCAATTAATCCACCTATCTCATCCTGCTTCCCACCTACTGAGGCTATTGAATAACTATTTAAGACTTCTCCAGCATTATGTCCAATTAGTCCACCAACTCTCCATGTTCCATTCACAGAGCCTGTTGAATAAGAATTGGAAACTATTCCACCACGATCATTAGAACCAACCAATCCACCTATTAATATATTCCCTTTCACTGCTCCCGTTGAATAGCAGTTAGATATTGTTCCAACATTATAACCAACTAATCCACCCACATGCCAATCTCCATTTACAGATCCTATTGAATAAGAGTTGGAAACTATTCCAGAATTCCATCCAATTAATCCACCTACATCACCTCCTTTACTTGATATTTCTACCTTTTCCAATCCAACATTTTTTATAATTCCTTGTTTACCTACATAACCAAAAAGTCCTACGTAACTTCTAGTCGTGTTAATATACAAATTGTAGATTTTATGTCCTCTTCCGTCAAATGAACCTGTAAAAGGATTATCTTTATCTCCTATAGGCTCAAAGCCTTGTCCATTATTCCAATTTTTTGTTTCTGAGGCATCAATATCGTTGCCTAGAATATAGTGAGCTTTAAGCTCATATTTCATTTCTTGAAGCTGTTTTACATTTGTAATTACATAAGGATCCCAAGGAGTTCCACTTCCTGAACCGCTAAAACGATTTTGTGCTTCAATTTTTGGAATAAAAATTAAGAAAGATGAGATTAATAATATTAAAATTATTCCTAAAGTGAATAACTTCTTTAAATTTATTCGTATAATAGAGAAAATTTGATGCTTCTTATTTTTCTTAACAAAATTGTCCATCTTTAATTAATAATATCTTAAAGGCTTTTAAAATTTTGAATAAAAAGGATTAAAGAGGATTTATTTATCAAAATATATAATTTTATGCTGTTTGATTTACTAAAGGATTAAGCAATAATGAACAAACGATAACGCTTGTTATTGAACAAGTAATTTAATTATGAAATGCATTAATTGGATTAACAGAAAAAGTCTTTAAAAATAGTCGATGATTAAAAAATGAAACTATAATATTTTAACATTTATAAAATTTAAAAATAAATAAACTTAATAGACCTTATAACAAATAGATGTTCGTTAGCCAATTTATAGAACTATTATCGTTTACTTCTTTATTTAATTAACGAAACAATAGTTTTATCTTTTAATTGTATATATTACTTTCTGAGCCCTTCCTGTTGTTGGATCTTTTTGTGTTTTTCTCTCAATGAATACTTCTCCTTCGCCTAATTGCAACTTAAACTGTTTTATTATTTCCGTTCCTTTCGACTCTTCCTTTAATGACGAGCCACACATTATTTCTATTAGCTGATCTATGTATTCCCTGTCCGATGATTCAGGAGCTACTTCTATTGTTCCACTTCTTAACTGTTTAAAGTAATCTATTGCTCTATTTAAGAATTTATCCTCTATTACTTCCTTTAACTTTACCGATTTAACATCTTCCAACAAAATATATAATGCTATTATAAGATTTCTGTAACCTTCTTTATTTTCATACCTTCCAGATATTTTTATCCTTTCACCGCTATCAATTGTTTTCTTGATCATTTCCTTCCATTCATCTATGCTACCTTCTTTAAGCATTGTATCCAATATTTCAGCTTTTTCTTTTTCTTCTTCTTTTTCTTTTTCTTCAACTTTAGCTTTATATTCCTCAGGATTTGCCAATATCATTGGAAATACTTTGTTGAAATATTCATAAAATTCTTCCACATTTATTACTTTGACTTTATCCTTCTCTTTTAATCCCATTTTTTCAAGTTCTTTATCTATACGTTCACTAAATTTATCTACATCTAAAAGTTTCTTAAAGTTATCTTTACCGAACAGTTTATTAAACACTTCTTTATTCTCTCTAACCATGATTATCATTTCAGTTATTAATACCTTAGTTTTAGCCAGTTTAACAGCTTCTTCTAGCTGTTTTTTCCTAATTTCCAAAAGGCTTTTATCTTCTTTTATTTCTCCTGCTTCAATTCTTTTGAGCAATCTTTCAATTTCTTTAAGCTGGTTAGAATGTTTTTCTTCTTCAATTCTTGCTTCAGCTATATGTTCCTTTAGTTTCTTTTCAGAAAGCTTAAATGGATTTACAAAGAATGTTTTATAAAAAAGATAGCCAGCATATGCAATAAATCCTACAGGTAGGAAAAATTTTAGTATGCCCATCATGTTTAATGTTTGTCCAACAGCACTGGTAACAGTCTTTAATAATTTCTCTATGGCTTCTTTTTGAGCTTCCATCATCTTCTCGACCTACATATAACAGTTTTTACACCGTTAATATTCTTTATCTCTATATAACCGTTCTTTAAATATCTATTTAAAACTCTTGTTGCTGAAATACCTGAATAACCTTTAAGTCTCTCCAAAAGCTCTTCATATAAGAATATCGGATTATGTGGAGCCTTAATAAATGCTTCATCGCATAGATCTTTAATTGTTTGTTCTATTTTTGCTTCCTCTTCAACTCTAATTTCAGGTATAAACATTCTAGCGTATCTTTCTATGGTAGGCATCGTTTCTCTTAGCTTTTCTGGATATATAACTTTATTTTCAATTAGATCTATTAAAACTACGATAGCATCTCTGAATACAAGGGAATATGATCCTCCTGTAACATACTTTTCAACAGAACTATCCCAGCCTGTTGGAGATGCTATGCCAATTAATATAAATCTTTTGCCTCCGTCTGTAGTTAAGCTATTTTTCAAAACATTTATTAGATCGCTCAATGTTGCAGGTTGAATATCTAAGCCTTGTTTCTTCAATATATCTATGTGTGATAAGTAAATACCTCTAATTTCAACAACCTTTTCTTCACCTAAGCCTAAAATACCTCTTGACCTATATCCAAATACTATAGATTTGTTGCTGGGTAATTTTGTACTTTGCTCCAAATTCTCAGATTGTATTCTCACATAGCTCCACTTGTTAATTACCACATCCCCCCAAGACGTCTTAATAAGGATAGGCAATTCATTTAGCTTACTTCTTAACTTCTCTATAAATATCAGTTCTAGCATTGTTGCATCTTCAGCTGTTACAAGATTTCCTTGAAGCTCTCCTTTCATACTCTTCTCAAGCGTGTTAACCTTATCCCTCATAGATTCCAGTTCAAGCTGTAGTTCTTCTTTATATCTCTCATACTCTTTAACCTTTGCTTCATATTCATTAACAAGATTTTTTAATCTAGCAATTTCACCTTCATAAGCTTCTCTAGCAACAGTTAACTCCTTCTCTTTTTTAGCCATTTCCTCAAGCTCCTTTTCTTTTTCAGTAAGCTTATTCTTAAGTAATTCTAATTCTTTGGTATTAGCTTCCCAATTTTTTAAATATTCAAAATATCTATTTCTAAGTTCTTCATAATCCCTCCTTAATCTATTCAGCTCTTCTTCTATTAATTTTGCTTCCATTTCCTTAGCTGAAGCCTTCTCTGTTAAATTTGTTAATTTATCTAGCAATTCATTCCTTTCTCTCTCTAAAGCATTCATGTACTCTTTAAGATTATTAGCCTCTTTTTCATATACTTCCTTAAACTTTTTCTCAAACTCCGCTCTAACTTCAGCTGAGGATAAAAGAGCATCTTCATATTCAGCAAAAAGCCTTCTAACCCAAGCTGGCTGTTGATCTAATAGTCTTTTTACAGCTTCAACAACATTTTTAAATCTTGCTTCATATCTTTCTAAAATACCTCTTCTTATAGAATCACTTATTTTATATTGATATGACCAAGACTTTATTATATTTGCAAAGTCAGTATATTGCTTACCTACAGCTTCTTTAACAAGCTGGTATATTTCTCCCTTTCCAGAAACAATAATATCAGCAAGTAGATCTGGAGGAACAACCTTCGGATCTAAACCGCTAAACCTTTCAAATTCTCTAATAATATTCTTCTCATCAGAAGAAAACATTCCTAAAATAAACTTTACACCTTCATCTTGAATTTCTTTATCTTTTACCTTATCTTCAATGGCAATGCTAAGCTTGAGAAGAGCAATGTTAAAAATACTTTCATTTCTTAGATAAATACTAGAATCGATCTTACCATAACATTTAGTCTGAAAATTTTTATAGTCTTCTCTTATCTTCCAAAAATCGTTGAGAAGTTCAGATAATTGATTTCTAGCCAAATCGCCCAAACTTTGTTCCCATATTCTCTTAGCATTGTTAACAAGACTAAAACAATAATCAACTGTAGTATCAAAGCCCATGCCTTATATAAAGAATAAAAAAAGATATATAAAAATTTGTTAAATTGGAATTTTTTAGGTTAATTTGATAAGTTTTTTAATATTTAATTTTATACTTCTTCGCTTCCTCTTTTTATCTCATGAAGAAGTAATTTAAGTTTATTGTTGAAATCATCTGAAGGTTTAATATTATTTTCAATACAATAATCGAGTTGCTTGATCATATCTTCTAACTTTGAAATATTTTCTCCAGCGAATGATTTTAAATCATGCAATGCATTTCGCTGGTTAATGAGGTCTCCTATTTCGCCACAAATAAGAGCTAATTTTACAATATTTTCAACGATCAATCTCTTATACCTTTTAACTTCTTCTGAAGTCCTGCTCTTTTTTAAGCCATCAAAGCTGCTTATAATATCCTTCCTTAAAACTTCGATCTCAAAGGTCTTTATTTCAAGCATATTGAGAGCAGAGATGAATTCTTCAATATTCTGATATCTTTCTTCCTTTCTCTTTGCTAGCATCCTTGAAATTAGACCATCAAATTTTGATAGAGAAACATTAAACTTTGAAACTGGCGGAAATGGTTTTGGGTCCAATATACTACTCATTACTTGATATGGACTTTCGATCTCGAATGGAAGTCTTCCGGTAAGAAGTTCATAAAATACTAACCCTAGCTTGAATATATCCGTTCTTTGATCAGTTGAACCATATTGCTTACTATCAAGTTGTTCAGGAGCTGCATACATGAGTGTAACTGCTTTCATTCCAGCAGAAGAAGAAGTCGCTTTAACCTTTGCCAGACCCCAGTCAGTTATCTTTGGCTTGAAATCACTTGAAAGAAGAATGTTCTGTGGCTTTAGATCACGGTGGAAAATCTTCTTGGAATGGGC
>Ga0079995_1068778_pt1 | contig 13585 bp, 17 predicted proteins | sample FaiFalFF_MnMetaG_2_FD_69198 | JGI IMG/M metagenome (GOLD analysis project Ga0079995, IMG submission 69198) | Freshwater microbial communities from Yellowstone National Park, Wyoming, USA - Fairy Falls C (FF_Mn_C) (SPADES assembly) (version 4) | ecosystem: Environmental > Aquatic > Freshwater >... | reverse complement strand
AAGTAAAAGTTGACAGGCTCATTCGTTAGGTACTGACAAGTTTTACTTAAGCCTTTTGGGATCGGTCGCTGGCCGTGATGCACGTCATCGATGCGGTAGTGAGCTTGTTAGCCAGTCTCTTTCGATTCAATAGGTACTCTCCTGTAGAGAAGCTCTACTCTGTCTTTCTCTATATAGCAGGCCTCAGCTTAAGGGATATCTCCGGGAGGCTCTGTCTAACGGGTGCGTCAAGGGAATCAGTAAGGATATGGGTTCACAGGTTCTCATACCTCTTCAGGCCGTTCAGAAGGGTGAGAAGGATTGTTGCTGTAGATGAGACTGTCCTGAAGGTTAACGGTCAGATATGTTATCTCTGGGCCGCAATAGATGTAGATACTAACGAGGTATTGGCTGTATACGCGTCAAGGGGGAGAGGGATTCCCAACGCAATTAAGTTCCTAAGGAAGGTATTGGATTCATGTGAAGGTAAGCCAGTCATAGTGGTAGACAGAGGACCGTGGTATAGATGGGCATTGGATAGGCTTGGAATAACCTACTTCCACGAGACCTTCGGTAAAAGGAACAGGATAGAGAGATTATTCAGGGAAATGAAGGATAGGACTAAAAGGTTCTACAACAACATAAACTCGAAGAAGTTGAAGAGCATAGAAGAATTGGTAACTGCAATTGCGATGATGCACAACATCATCAGGGCTGGAGGAGAGGAGGTAATACCAACTTGACAGTACCGGCATGAGGATAGTGTCCAAATTCGGCATGAGAAATATCCCATAGCCACGCTGCTCGGAAGAAGAGGAATTAATCTACCAAGTGGCAATCCCACTACTAGAGAGGATATTAACTATGTCGTCACAGCTTTCAAGTAATCGTCGATTATCAGAAAAACATAAATTAATGCTTTGTGGCTTAATTGTTAAATCCTGTATGTGTTTGTTGTCTTTTTATGTATTGGAGGGGTGTTGATGGGAGGATTATTAGGCGTGGTGAGCTTCTTCTAAGCCTTGACTTCCTCGAGAGCTATGATCTTAATTAGGCCGTTTAAGGTATCTTTTCTCAATGCCGTATAGGCAGCTTGAGGGGTTTACACAGGCTTATACCAAGACTACTCATGGCTTAGGAGGCGTATTCTAAGGCTTGACCTAAGGCCGTTCATGTCTTTAAGGAGCTATATCTATACCTGTTGACTATTGATATGGTAGGAGATGGGCCGTAGAGACAGCATCCTCAACATACAAAAGACTATACGGAGAACACACCATCTCAATAAACATAGAAATAGAGCTGAAGACAAAAGCATACATATACAACACACTAATAAACACACAGACAAGATAAGAAAAGACAAACAAAAGAAGAAAACAGAGAGAAAGAAATAGGCCACAAAGCATAGACTAGCAAAGCTTACGGTAGTTCCCTTTTTTCTTTCAGTAGTGTCGATAGTGTCCGGATAAGCGTTTTCACTCACCTCCCTACCTTAGCGGCCTGGCAGTATATTGTGAACAGGTTTAGGAATAGTTTGAGGTTCGTGATTCCCTGTATATCGTTTCTTGCGTTCATCTTATGGTGGAATATCATCGCCCTCTCCTTCAGGTATCTGAAGAATCTCTCAACCCTTTTCCTCACACCGAACCTTTCATTCTTATACTCCAATCCAAGCCTCAAAAGCCCATAGATATCATACAACCTCTGTACCTAGGCTCCCTAGAGACCTTGATTATAGATACCTTCCTAGCAAGGTCATGCATGGTTGACTGATCGACTCCAAAACCATGCTAAGAACCCTAGAAACTCTCCTACAGCCACCATAGAAGATGTAGAGAAGAATCGCGCGAACCATCAGCTACCTGTTTTCTTATTACGCCTAAAACAACTTACCCGGACACTATCAAGAGCGAAAAGAAAGACTAATATATATCATTATACTGATTATAAGCGGTCATGCCAGAGGATAAAGTTTCAGTATACATATCCAGAAGACTCTACGAAGAGGTTAAGAGAATAGTTAAAGAAAGTGGGAGTGAATTCAAAAGCGAGGAGGAATTCATTGAATATGTTCTGACAGAGCTTTTGAAGGAAGATGAAACATCATATTCATCAGAAGAAGAGGAAGAAATAAAAAAGAGGCTTAAAGCATTAGGGTACCTGTAGCACTCGCTATTAGTGCATTATAGTGTCCGGATAAGCATTTTTACTCACCTCCTGTCCTCGCAAGCTAATAGTGTAGCGCAAATAGATTTAGGAATAGTTTTAGGTTCATCACCTGTATGTGGCTTATTGCACCCATCTTATGGTAGGATATCGCTGTCCTCTCGTTGTTTAGGTATCTGAAGAATCTTTCACGCCTATATTCCAGTCAAAGCCTCAAAGGCCCATATATACCAAGGGCCTCTGTCAATTAAGTACGCATCTTCCAGGACCTTCTTAAGTAATGCTAGGGCGTTCAGGCAGCCCCTGCAGTATGACACCTTAGAGCCGGCAGTTCGCCTGATTCCATGTTTACGGCAGATCATACGTATACATGGACTCATTTCACAGATAAATTGGTCTCATCAACTATTATATCCTCTCCTGTACCAAGGCTCCCTAGCAGATAACTTCCTAGCCGGTTCATGTACTGTAAACCATGATAAGAACCTTAGAAAACCATCCTACAACCACCGCAGAACGTGTATAGCATAACTGCGAGAACTTCATCTCCCTCCCTTTTTATTACGTCTAAAACAGCTGGAGACCAGGGCCACAACATCCATACAAACGAGACAAACAACCGGCCTTTAAACGTAACACCTTATCGGGATACTACTATTACCGTGCCGCTAATGATAAATAGTAGGTGCGTAAAAACCCCTATATGGTTAGAAGACTACTTATAATAGGACTGGACAGCGCTACGCCAGAGCTTGTGTTTAGAAGCTTTGCGAATAAGCTACCAAACATACATGCCCTCATGAGGGAGGGCTCCTACGTGCGTCTCAGGTCATGCGACCCGCCAATCACAATCCCGGCATGGATGGTCATGATGACAGGCCGAGACCCAGGTGAGATAGGTCTATACGGCTTCCGTTCTCGAAAGCCTGGAACATATAATGAAACAGTGCTTCCTTCATCGCATTCTGTCAGTTTTCCGAAGTTATGGGATTTTCTCGGTGATGCTGGTTTTAAGTCTTGCGTTATCGGGGTGCCGCCAACTTATCCGCCTCAGAAACTAAATGGCTCATTGGTTAGCTGCTTCATGACACCCAGCAGCAGGCATGAATTCACGTATCCGTCATCCCTTAAGCAGAAGATACAGGAATGGGTGGGCGAGTATATTTTTGACGTAGTATTTAGAAAGGAGGATAGAGACCAAGTGCTCAGATCGATATATGAGATGACCGAGAAGCGCTTCACTGTTGCTGGAAAACTGCTCAAAGAAGAAAATTGGGATTTATTCATATTGATGGAGATTGGTTTAGATAGAGTGCACCATGCCTTCTGGAAGTATTTTGACCAATCTCACCATCTTTATGAAAAAGGTAATCGTTATGAGAAAGTTATCGAGGATTATTATAAGTATCTGGATTCTAAGATTGGTGAGTTACTTTCGCTGGTTAGCCGTGATACTGATGTCTTAATTGTTTCTGATCATGGTGCGAAGAGGATGAAGGGTGCGTTTTGTGTCAATCAGTGGCTTGCTGATGAAGGTTATCTTCACTTCCGTAGTCAGCCGAAGGGTGTAACAGAAATTGAGAAGGCCGATATAGACTGGAGCAGGACTATAGCTTGGGGTTGGGGTGGTTACTATGCCCGCATATTCATAAATCTTGAGGATAGAGAGCCTCATGGAATTGTGAAGAAGCGGGACTATGATAAGGTAAGAGATGAATTGACCGAGGCTCTAAGGGGGATTAGGGGGCCGGACGGTGAGCGGTGGGATACTAAAGTCTTTCGTCCGGAGGAGATTTACAGGGAGCTTAGGTGGGATCCGCCTGACTTGTTAGTGTACTTTGATGATCTGTTTTGGCGTGCTGCAGGCACCGTGGGACATGGTATGAACTATCTGCCTGAGAATGATACAGGTCCTGATGATGCTGTTCATGATTATGATGGTATTTTCATATATTGGTCGAGTGAGTATGTAGGAGGGCCTAAAGATGGCGTTGCAAGCATATATGATGTCGCCCCCACATTGCTAAGTCTATTTCGTATAAAGCCCCCCGCTAATTTAAGGGGGAACTCGTTATTTTGATCTTGTGTTAACAACATTATCACGCTTCCTAGGTCTTTCCTGACATGGAGATTACTGGAGACGACACGACGGTCCCGCATGTCAATAGGCCACCTATGTTTATTTTGGGCTTGCTTGGCCCAACATGCTTATAGGTAAGATAACCAATAGACATGCGGGCACTTTAAGAAGTTGCATAAACGGATCCTTCCTAAAATATACTTCATCGTCTTACTCTTAACCGTTGGTGGGTGAACCGTTAGAACAGGCATCCCTACTAAGACCATGGATAACCATCCATAAGTAAATGTCAAAGGAAAACTTAAGCATCCCCTACCTTCAGAGAACCACAAACAAACTCACAAGCATCAAGAAGCTCGACAAAGGCACAAACCATACAACATACTGCCCTGATTAAGTTGTAGCCCTATTTAAGGTCGGTAATACTTATATAATCCCAATAATATTATTAAAACTAATGATGCATGGTAAAACTACCCTCCAAATTTCCGAAAACCTTCGCAGGAAGCTAAAAGTATATGCATCCATTAGGGATATACCATACGAAGACCTGATTTCAGACCTTACCCAAGTTATGGAGTCTCTTCTACCTTTTAAAGGGTTTGGTGAGCTCACTAGGTTCTTCGAGAACAACCTTGAGAAGTTCGGATTATCGAAAATATTAAAGAAGGTCGGAGACTTGGGCTACATAGCACAAGACAGTAGTGGTAACGTTATAAAAGTCCAGCTTGAACTATTTGCACATGACTACCTAAGACACATAAGAAAGGACAAGCCCGACCTGATAATCTCGATCATCTCATTACATGAGGAACTGGATGGAATACCTGTCAGATCGATTGTAAACCTCACAGATCTTGGTAAAATTATCCTCGAAAAAACATCACCAACCAACACGATCATACTTATACCAACATCACTGTATAACAGGATCAAGGCACTAATAGAAGACACTAGCTTTAAAGACCCACAGGATTACATAGTTTTCGTATTAAGGGAGGTTGTTTCCATACATGAACAAAGGAAAAGCGAAGAACCTTTCACACGAGAGGACGTTGAGAGGGTGAAAGAGAAACTCCGCGCTCTCGGTTATCTGTGAAGGTGTTTAACATGGTCTCAAAACCACATGGAGGTAGACTAATCAAAAGGGTAGCTGAGGGGCGGCGTAAAGAAATGCTGATCGAGGAGATACCAAAGATGCCGTCATTAGTTATTACAATGGACACGGCTATAGAGATTGAGAACATCGCCTACGGCGTATATAGTCCGTTGGAAGGTTTCCTAACCGAGGAAGATTACCACTATTGTCTCGAAAAGATGAGGTTAACTTCTGATATTCCTTGGACAATCCCAATAATACTTGATATCGGTGAAGATGAAATGAGGAAATTCACCCTTTCTGACACAATAGCATTGATGCTAGGAGATATACCTATAGGAGTCATGGAAGTAGAGGATATTTACAGATATAGTAAGCAGGATATAGTGGAGAAGGTGTTTAAAACCAAGGATCCAAACCATCCCGGTGTACAAACGATTATGTCGATGAGGGATAGACTGGTCGGCGGTAAGATAACGCTTATCACAGAGCCGCCTAATCCATTCGATAGATATACCCTGAGGCCTGTTGAGACGAGAGTTCTCTTCCACGAATACGGATGGGAGTCGGTTGTAGCATTCCAGACTAGAAATGCACCGCATATAGGGCATGAGTTTCTACAAAAAATAGCAATGTCGCTGGCTGACGGCCTGTTCATCAACCCCGTCATTGGTAAGAAGAAGAGTGGAGATTTTAGAGATGAAGCAATCTTAGCAGCATACGATAGTCTCATCAAACATTATTATCCTAAGAATTCGGTAGTCCTAAGCATCCTCCGGTACGAAATGAGATACGCCGGCCCTAGGGAGGCAGTACACCATGCCATAATGAGAAAGAACTTCGGATGTACCCACATCATAGTCGGACGGGACCATGCAGGCGTTGGAACCTACTATGGACCATATGAGGCGCAAGAAATCTTCAAACAATTTCCAGATCTAGGTATTACTCCACTATTTTTCAGAGAGTTCTTCTACTGTAAGAGATGCGCAAGCATAGTTAACGAGAGGATATGTCCGCATGACGATACATATAGACTTAGATTCAGCGGAACCAAGCTTAGGGAGATGATAATCAAGGGTGAGACACCTCCACCCGAGTTCATGAGGCCTGAAGTCTTCGAATCCATTAAGATGATCTCGAACCCATTTGTGGATTAAGGGGATATGGAGATGGATAAAGGAGTAGTCGTATGGTTCACAGGTCTTCCCGGATCCGGCAAGACTACTATTGCACGAAAGATCGAAAACATACTGAGGTCAGCACTCTTGAGAGTGGAGGTCCTTGATGGTGATGAAGTAAGGCAATGGTTAAGTCCGGATGTAGGCTTCAGCAGGTCCGATAGAGAAATTCATATAGCACGTGTAGCTCACGTAGCTAACATTCTGGCACGGAATGGAGTAATAGTCCTTGTCTCCCTTGTATCACCCTATCGTTCCTCCAGAAACTATGCAAGAAGTTTAATACAGAACTTTATAGAGGTTTACACAAAATGCCCTCTAGAAGTTTGTATAACAAGAGATCCAAAAGGTCTTTACAAGAAGGCTTTGGAAGGAAAGATAAACAACATGACCGGCCTGCAGGACGTTTACGAGGAACCTGAAAATCCTGAATTGGTTCTTGAAACTGAAAAACATAGCGTCGAAGAATGCGTAACAAGGGTTTTACAGTACCTTATGCTGAAAGGGTATTTGAGCAATAATATATTGAAAGAGCTGGATGATTGGAATGTTTGATACAATCTTCACGGCTGCCAGTATAGGTCTTGTAGCAGGTTTCGCTATGGGCTTAACTGGAATGGGATGGGGATCTATATCTGTCCCCCTTCTAATACTCTTAGGATTTGAACCTTCGATTGTTGTCGGCTCAGTGCTGCCTAGTAACATACTGACATCTACAGTAGCGGGGGTAACCCACTGGAGGAATAACAACAGCGACAAGCGTTCCATTATCCTTTTGACTGGTGGGGGGGTCGCATCGGCAGTGCTGGGCTCCGTTTTCTCCCTCAATTTTAAGCTAGAGCTTATTTCAACACTTCTGGCAATATACTTAGTTGTAGGTGGTATCACCATCATAATCAGTCAGAACAGACCGCTTGAGAGATCAAAAGAAAAGGGCGTCATAAAATTTATAGCAGCAGGTGCCATTCCAGGATTTTTCGAGGGAGCATACGGGTCGGGAGGACCAGCTGGCATTTTAAGTCTTCTCTTACTACGGGTTAGGGCACACCGCGCAGTGGGCTCTTGGCTACCGGCCTCGGCTGCAATCCAGATAGCGCCAACGACAATATATCTCGCTTTTCTCAGATTTAATTGGGAGATATTCCTTGGATTGTTGGTTACCGGAATTCCAGCCGCAATAGTGGGATCTAAAATGAACATGAGAATACCTGAGAGACTCTTAAAATGTCTGATTGGTGTAGTTATAATATTTCTTGGGGTAAGGCTCAGCCTGTCAGTCAAGTAATATTCGAGTTTTTACCGACCTCGTCCCACAGAGGTATTTTTAATGTTGAGGAGATGGTATCCGCTGAGTTTCAGAGAGGAGGCGGAGGGCAGGTGAACTCGTGGAGTACTTCGGCCTAACAGGTCTGGCTGGGAGTTTTCCGAAGACGTTGAGCGGCGGCGAAAGGCGGAAGATAGCCGTGATACGCGCCATAGCCAACAGCCCGAAAATAATTCTGGCAGAAGAGGTTACATCAAGTATAGATGACGAAAACTCCCAACTCCTGATGGAGTTGCTTAAAAAAAATAAACAGGGAGAGAAGGGTGATGATAATACTGACGACAACAGACATCTACGAAAAGCTTCCAACCAACAGGGACTTCATTCTAAAAGATGGCCGTTTAGTAGAGTGCTAATGCCGATCACCATGAGAAAAGTCTTAGTTACTGGCGGCGCAGGCTTCATCGGAAGCCACTTAGTGGATGCGCTTATGGTTAGGGGAGATGAAGTTTGCGTGTCCGACAACCTCTCAACGGGCTCTCTAGAAAACGTTAGACATTGGCTTAACAGCCCAAACTTCACCTTCATAATGGGAGACCTCCTGAACCCAATCGACCTTGAGAAATTAAAAATTGAACGCTATAGCCTCATCTTTCACTTTGCGGGAAACCCAAAGGTCAAAATAGGCTCGACGGAGCCGGACATCCACTTCCAGCAGAACATCGTTGCGACCCACAACCTCTTAGAGCTTGTAAGAAAAACGGGTACACAGCCAACAATGGCCTTCGCCTCAACATCTACAATATATGGCGAAGCCTCAAGAATTCCAACACCAGAAGACTACGCACCACTCAAACCCATCTCAACATACGGTGCCTCAAAACTCGCATGCGAAGCACTAATCACAGCGTATGCCTACACATATGGCTTCAAAGCAGTAATCTACAGGCTTGCGAACATCGTCGGACCGAGAAGCAGGCATGGCGTGATCTACGACTTCATACAGAAGCTCAAAAGAAATCCGGAGGAGCTCGAGATACTCGGAGATGGGTCCCAAACCAAATCATACCTCCACATAAGAGATTGCGTAGACGCTATACTTCTAGGACTAGAAAACTCAGCCGAGCAGGTCGAGATATTCAACGTCGGCTCAGAAGATCAAGTAGACGTAAAAACCATCGCCCAAATAGTCATAGAAGAGATGAAGCTAAAGAACGTTAAACCAGTATTCACAGGAGGGGTGGAAGGCGGGAGAGGATGGAAAGGAAATGTCAAAAACATGTTGCTAGACATTACTAGGCTTAAAAGACTAGGTTGGAAGCCAAGGCTTAACAGCAAGCAAGCAGTTATGGAGGCGGCTAAAAGCCTCATAAACGAAAACCCTCTCTATAAAAGTATTTAAACACAGTTTCCCATAGAAATAGTTAGACTTAGCTTCCAAAAGCTTAATCACGTCTGCAAATTTGAAAAGGGTGGATGGTGCAGGGATTCTGGAAAGAGCTGTTCACTGAAAACTCCATTTTTGCTCTTGACCTGATGTGTTTCAGATAAAGGTCCGAAAACCATATATAAGTGTTTATTGATGTTTTGAAGTCGTATGAAGGCTGTTATTTTAGCCGGAGGTCATGGTAAGAGACTGAGGCCTTTAACTCAGGATCGGCCTAAAGCTTTGGTTGAGGTTGGCGGTAAGCCTATTGTTGAGTGGCAGATCAGGTGGCTTTCATCGCATGGTGTTAAGGAGTTTGTTGTGTGCGCTGGCTATATGAAGGAGAAGTTCTTCAGTGTGATCGGTAGCGGCTCAAAGCTGGGTGTGAAAGTTTACTACTCTGTTGAGGACGAGCCTTTAGGCACGGGGGGTGCCCTGAAGAACGCTGAGGGGCTGTTGATGAACGAAAGCGGCTTCCTCACAGTGAATGGTGACATAATAACTAGTCTGAACCCTACAGCATTAGTTGAGCAGGGTAGCGTAGGCGTCATTAGCCTAGTCCCGTTAAAGAGCCCTTACGGTGTAGTGGAACTCTTAGACAACGGCTTGGTGGAAGGCTTTCTCGAAAAACCTCAACTCGACTACTGGATCAACGCGGGCGTCTACTATTTTAAGCCAGAGATCTTCCAATACCTACCTGAAAAAGGAGACCTCGAAAAGACAACGTTTCCGGAACTCGCTAAAAAGAATATGCTGAAGGCTGTTAAGTTCAAAGATGTCTTCTGGAGGGCCATCGATACACAGAAGGACGTAGAGGAAGTGGAGAAAGAACTATTGCAACAGACCCAAGTGACGAAAGTAGATACAAGCTACGCTGGTCAATAAACATGGTGGATGAGGTGGTTACGTCTATGTAGACATAGTTCTTAGAGGAAGGTCCTCAAAGAATGTTAGGGTATTGGTTGACACTAGGTCGGCCTATATTTGGCTGAAGTGGAGGCAGAGGGTAGGATGGGGCCTGCTTTCGTTGCGGAGCTCGACGTCCCCACACCCATACTAGGCACCTGCGCGCTAGAAACTCTAGGGCTTAAGCCCAACCTGGTTACAGGCAAGTTAGAGCTCATTGGACCAGAGGGAGGATGTCTATAGCTAACCTATAGACACGCGACAGAATCATCTTTGACGCTCTAGATATACATAAGCGGTCCTCTCCTCAAGAACATAAAACATAACATAAACACCTAGGCCAAAACGTTGCATAAGTTAACAGTTACAAAACCTCGGCTAGAAAAGTATTTAAACTGTTAACTTTTCTAGGTAATCAAGGGCAGGTATGAGTAAGGATAGTGTGTTAGGAGCTGTGATCCTTGTAGTATCTATAGTGGTTATAGCGGTATATGTCTGGCTTGTCTTCTTCCCACCCATAGCCGGTGCAGACCTTCTCCTACTCAAACTGACTGGGAGTGTGGCTGTTGTAGTTGTCTTCGGCATACTGGCGTGGATAGGCTATACTCTGGCAACAACACCTCCACCGAAACCAATAGAGGAGATGGAGAAGGAGATGGGAGCGTCGGAGGAGAAAACGGCTGGAGAGTAGCAACAAACATAGCTGCAAAGCTCTTCGATATGCTGTCCTTCATCGATGCGGCGAAAGCCGTCAATGAAGTAGTGAACTACCCATGGCTGAAGCCCGTGGGCTTCTCACTTCCTTGGCTGAACTGGCTTATCCTTCTGTGGATAAGTAGAGGCTCAGCCTCTGTGAGGGCCCGTTCCAGACCCGATGCAAGGATGTTCCTTGCCGCGTTCACATCCCCGTCCAATACGAGTCCACATTTTAGACAGATGTGAGTTCTCTCGGATAAAGGCTTTCGAACAATCTCTCCGCATCCGGAGCATTTCTGCGACGTGCCTGCTGGGTTGACGAGTATTACTCGTCCGCCACGCCTCACCGCCTTGTAGTCGGTGAACTGGCGTAGCCTGTACCAGCAGGTATCCATTATTGCCGATGCGAGAAAGTGGTTCTTGACCATGCCTCTGATGTTCAGGCCTTCAAAGACTATCATTCCGTATTCTTTCCTGACATCCTTCCACCCTTAAAAGGTGTGGGGTTCCCGGTTCGTAGGCGCTCTTCATGGTGCCTCATCCTACCGGGTTACGGGCTGTGCCAGGGCAGCCCCTGCCATGGAGATATACCCCATGGCTCGCTTCAATATGTTACATGCTCCGTTATAATCGGCGTTGTATTCATGGTCACAACTGTTACATTTGAAGCAGCCTCCAACCCGGAGGCCTCTCATTCCACAGTTATGGCATCGCTGGGATGTGTGTGCTTCGTTTACCTTAATCACGGGGATGCCGAGCCAAGAAGCCTTGTATTCTATGAATTTAGCAAGCCTGTAGAATGGGAAGCCGTTCAGCCTTCTGTTGAAAGACCTGTCTCCACGATTAGCCCTTATGCCCTTCAGGTCGCCAAGGACTATTGTTGAGTTCTTCTTATCAGCTTCATCCAAAATCCTCCTGCTTATGGTGTGAAGGATTGAGTCGACCACCTTTCTTTCACGATTGCCTATCTTCTTCACCGCACCATACGCCTTTTTCTTCTGAAGTGCTTTTCTCAGATTGTAGAAGTGTCCTCTTATTTGTCTCAGCTCCTTTCCGTAGAACTTCGGCTTTGGGTCCTTTGAATTCACCGTTGTGGCTATGTTCCTTATACCCATATCGACAGCAAGCAGGGAATCCGTCCTTCTCTCTTGAACCACCTTCTCAATTGTGATGTAGACGTACCATTCTTCGCCTTTTCTGATTATCTTAGCCTCTCTTGTCTTTGCCCCCTCCGGTATCTCGGAAGATAATGCAATCGGGCAGTTTATTCCACCTCTTTTTCCTGTGGTGGGGATTCTTATCCAGTAGGGTGTGAGCTTTGTATCTTCTTTGCGAATGTCGTAGGTGTCGTTCCTGAGTATCAGCGGATAGTCTCTTGTAGTGTCAAGCAAACCACCATTCTGCCTTCTCAGCCGCATGAGAAACCTGTCTGCCTGTTGCTTCGTTGCAGAGTAGAGCTTGATGCCGTCTCTGTCGCCTCTCAAGTATCTCTGATAGTTCTGATATTCTTCTTCAAGAAGTTGCTTCTTTCCCTTTCTCAGCTCCAGAATCTTTGCCTTTACCGTCTTCTTAGCGAGCATGAGCGGCCCGCTCAAAAGAGCATCAGAAAGAGATGTATTTAAGCACATTCATCCCACCCCTGAAGGGTGTGGGCTTTCTGCGCTATTTAGGTAAGTTTATCTGATACTTTGTGTGCGAAGTCATCTCTTTGCCTCCTCACCTTCCTCCATGCCTTTGCAAGAAGTATCCTTGCTTTTTCTCTTCTTTTAGAGCCACCCTTCTTTTTCGACAAAGCCTTCTGGAGCTTCTTTATCCTCTCTTCAGCCTTCCTGAGAAAGCGGGGGCTCTCTATCAGACCTCCATTGCTCAGCGCTATCATATTTGTTATGCCCAGGTCCACTCCGACTCTCTTATCGCTTATAGGAAGCGGTTGTTGCTGCTGTTCCTCCTCTACAGATAGAGCCACGAACCATTGGTCCACATCCTTTATGATGGTTGCTGTCTTTATCTTGCCATGAATCTCTCTATGAATCTTAACTTTGACCTCGCCTATCATGCCGAGTTTTATCCTGCTGCCTCTCAGCGTGAATCCTATTCCATGTTGGGGATAGGTGAACGAGTTATACTTGCCTTTCCTCTTGAATCTTGGAAATCTCGACAGACCAGCAAAATATGATTGAAACGCTTTATCGAGCCTCAGGACAACATCCTGAAGGACTTGGGAGTGAACAGATTTGAGATACTTATCTTCCCTCTTCAATTCAACAAGTTTCTTCTTCTGCTCAAAGAAGCTCGTATGGTTCCTTATCCTTCATCCAGCATCCGATTGTACAGCCTTCTGCAAGTCTCAAGTGTTTCTTCAAGTTTCTTTTCTTGAGCCTTCGTTGGATATAGCCTGAATTTGTATTTCAGCATTTCTGCTCCTTCACATACTTCTTTAATTTAAGCATTGGGGACACAAATTCATCCCACTTCTAAAGAGCGTGGGGTTTCTTTGTTCCCCAACCCCCTTCATTTGCTAAAACGCGTCAATGAACCTCTACTTTAAGATGGATGGGCTTTCTCCAACCCCTCAACTTTAGAAAGCTTTATAAATACATAGAATGTGTCCATGCTTGGCTTTGAGGGCCTCCCTTGTGAGTGTTTTTGGTAGGGTTCAGAGGGTTGGGTATAGGAGGTTTGTTCTTGATTCTGCTCAGGAGCTAGGCCTCTCAGGCTATGTTAGGAATGAGAAGGACGGATCTGTAACCGTATTTGTGCAGGGAGATGATGCAGTCGTCGAGAA
>Ga0079995_1058251_pt1 | contig 13604 bp, 7 predicted proteins | sample FaiFalFF_MnMetaG_2_FD_69198 | JGI IMG/M metagenome (GOLD analysis project Ga0079995, IMG submission 69198) | Freshwater microbial communities from Yellowstone National Park, Wyoming, USA - Fairy Falls C (FF_Mn_C) (SPADES assembly) (version 4) | ecosystem: Environmental > Aquatic > Freshwater >... | reverse complement strand
GGCGAAGAGGGGGGCATACACGGGCATTTATGCTTTGGGGGCGACTTTGTATTATTTGCTGACGGGTCAAGTTCCTGTATCGGCAGCGGACAGGTTTTCTGGGGTGGAGTTGAAGAGTGTTCGGGAGATAAATGGGAGGGTGAGCAGGCAGGTAGAGGAGGCGGTGATGAAGGCGATGGCGATGAGAGTAGAAGAGAGACCGCAGAGTGTTGAAGAGTTTGTGATGTTGTTGACTTCTCCTTCGGTGGGTGTTTCTGCAGCGCCGAAAGTTTCAGTTCCTTCAGTGGTGAAGGGAGTATGGCGGGAAGTCGCTACTTTGAGTGGGCATGGGAGTGTTGTGGAGTCAGTCACCTTTAGTCCCGACGGGAAGTTTTTGGCTTCAGGGAGTAAGGATAAGACGGTGAAGGTTTGGGAGGTAGGGAGTTGGCGGGAAGTCGCTACTTTGAGGGGGCATGAGAGTGGTGTGTTGTCAGTCACCTTTAGTCCCGACGGGAAGTTTTTGGCTTCAGGGGGTTATGATGAGACGGTGAAGGTTTGGGAGGTAGGGAGTTGGCGGGAAGTCGCTACTTTGAGGGGGCATGGGGATTCTGTGCGTTCCGTTTCATTCAGTCCCGACGGTAAGTTTTTGGCTTCGGGGAGTGATGATAAGACGGTGAAGGTTTGGGAGGTAGGGAGTTGGCGGGAAGTCGCTACTTTGAGGGGGCATGGGTTTTCTGTGTTGTCAGTCACCTTTAGTCCCGACGGTAAGTTTTTGGCTTCAGGGAGTTGTAAGTTTTTGGCTTTAGGGAGTTGGGATGTGGCGGTTAAGGTTTGGGCGGTAGGGAGTTGGCGGGAAGTCGCCACTTTGAAGGGGCATGAGGTTTCTGTGGAGTCAGTTTCCTTTAGTCCCGACGGGAAGTTTTTGGCTTCAGGGAGCAGGGATAAGACGGTTAGGGTTTGGGAGGTAGGGAGTTGGCGGGAAGTCGCTACTTTGAGGGGGCATAGGGGTAATGTGTACTCCGTTTCCTTCAGTCCCGACGGCAAGTTTTTGGCTTCAGGGAGTAAGGATAATACGGTGAAGGTTTGGGAGGTAGGTGGATGAAAAGCCATTCAAGAGTGCTGAAAAAAGTGGAGCGACTTTTCGTGGCATGACGGAATGAGGTGATGGGATATGGTGCCTTGTCCGATTTGCCAGCAGCCTAATCCTGCTGGGGCAACGGTTTGCCAAAGTTGCGGTAGCCCTTTAGGGGCTTCCACAAGCGTAGCGACTCCTTCCCTTGCCCTCCCTAAAGGAACAACCCTTCTCAATGGTCGCTATGTGATTGAGAAGGATTTAGGGCAAGGTGGATTTGGCATCACCTACAAAGCCACCGACACTCTTCTTTCCCGTCCCGTCGCCATCAAGGAGTTTTTCCTTTCAGGTCAGTGCGTTCGGCAGGGCAAAAATGTAGTTCCTGTGCCTACGGTCAAGCCTCAAGATTATCAAGACTTCCGTAGGGAGTTCATTGAAGAGGCAAGGATATTGGCTAAGGTAGAGCATCAGAACAAGGTGAAAATTTACGATGTGTTTGAAGAGAACAACACGGCATACATGGTGATGGAATTTATTGAAGGGAAGAACTTGCTGGATTTGTTGAATGAGAGGGGAGGGGTGATGGATGAAAAGGAAGCCATTGGTTACATCACTCAGGTTGCAGAGGCATTAGAGGCAGTGCATCAAGCAGGCTATTTGCATCGTGATATAAAGCCTGAAAACATCATGGTCACGAGGAATGGGAGGGCAGTGCTGGTGGACTTTGGCATAGCGAGACAGTTTATCGCCCAGAAGACACAAACGATGAAGCCTTTTTTGACACCAGGTTATGCGCCGTTGGAGCAATATTCCCCAAGGGCTCGCTTTGGACCTCCTCTGGACATATATGCCTTAGGGGCGACATTGTATCACTTGTTGACTGGGCAAGTTCCTCCTCCTGCACCTGATCGGCACCAAGGAGTGGATTTAAAGCCGCCGCATCAATTGAACCCAAAGGTTAGTCGGCAGGTTAGTGATGCAGTGATGAAGGCGATGGAGATAGAGGTGGCGAAGCGATATCAAAGCGTTGGAGAGTTTGTAAAGGCATTACAAGCATCCGCTGGAGCACCTTCGGTGATTCAACCGCCTGTTCATCCACCAACACCTCCGCCGCCTCCTCCGCCTCCACCGCCTCCGACGCCTCCTCCCGTCCGAAACCTGAGGTATTTGGGTCGGAGGGTCGGTGAAAGGATGGGGGCGGTCACGGGAGCATTATCGGGGGCGATAGGTGGATTAGGTTTAGGCATCGCTGCTGGTCTCCTTTTGATAGCGGGTGGGGCAATCATTGGGGCTATCGCTGGCGGGATAGCAGGTGCAGTGGGAGGAGCGCAAGCAGCAGGGAGTAGTGAAAATGGATGTGCAGCGATGGCAGGCGGGCTTATTGGTGGGGCGATCTTGGGTTATTTTGTCGGCATTTTAATTGGGGTCGTATTAGCCGTCGGAGCAAGCATCGGTGCTTTAGCCGTGGGAGGCTACAGGGGAATGGAGTTCGGAATGCGGTTCGGCAGCGATTTGAGTGAAAGGTATGGGGTGGTGCCCACAAGTTTGATTTTAAGTGCTGTTACTGGCTTCGTCATAGGACTTGTTTGGAGTGGGGTTGTGCTTTATGTCCAGCCTGTAGGATGGGTGGAGGTCGGGGCTTTTATCACATTTGTCACCGTGATAGGGGCTATGATGGGAAGCGTTATCGGTTCATTGAGTTTTTGGTTTCTCATAAGGCAACAAGGTTGGCAGATGCCTTTTTCTGAACGGGTAACAGCCTTAGCAAGTTTCCCTGTGGGGCTTCTCTTGTCGTGGCTTATGATTTCCTTGATCCCTTATCCTCAGCGTTGGTGGGATGTGGCATCTCTATGGGGATTGTGGCGGGAGAAACTTGAAGGGCAAATTAGAGAGAACTTGGGTTCGCAACCGTCAAGGGTGTGGAGTCCGCCCTCTCCCGGACCTTCTCCTGAAGTCAAAATTCGCTATGTGCAGGTCAGTCAAGCCAATGTCCGTTCTGGTCCTGGCACTCAGTTTTCCGTTATTCGTGTCGTGCGGAAAGGAACGATGGTGAGAGTAATTGGCATTTCTGCCGATGGGGGATGGGCAAAAATCATGTTAGGGGACGGCACTATCGGCTACATTAGTCGCAAACTCTTGGGGACTTCACCACCTCGTTAAGTTCATCCAGGGCGTTTCAATGATGAACCATGTTGTTGTGATGGCACATCAGAATGACTGCCCAAGTTTTTGAAGTTGGCGAAATCGTCCTTGAGCAACTTAAAGTAATGGGCGAACATCGGCATCAATCAGACTTGATGCTGGGTTTAAGCATCTTCATTGAGGGAAGTTGAAAGGCTTTGGGAAATGTCCACAAAGAAAAAGCCGAGGTGAAAGGCGATGAAGGTGATATGGTCTCTTTTCTGGGTCAATCTGGTAGCGATCCTGCTTATGATGGCTCAAGGACAGCAAGATGAATGGCTAATAGCGACAGGGTCAGGTAAGAATCGGTCGGAAGCCGTTCGGGACGCCTTGCGTTCGGTGGTGGAACAAGGGGTTGGTGTCTGGGTTCAAGCCCGTAGCCTCATGGTCAATTTAGAGGTGAAAGAAGATGTCGTGAGGACGGTCGCTAAAGGCTATGTCCGTCGTTATGAAATATTGGAGGAACAACAGGAAGGGGAAATTTACCGAGTGCGACTACGGGCGAGGGTGGCTGACATTTTCCAAGCCATTGACCAGCATTTTTCACAGGCTCCTGCCCTTTATCAGGAACTGGGTGAGCCACGCTTTTTGGTGCTGTTAAACGAGGAAGCGTTAGGTCGTCCTCTGCAGGATGAACATCCTGCGGAACTCGCCATCATAGACATCCTGCGGAAAGAGGGAATTCGTGTCGTTGACCGAAGTCAAGCCGAGAAAGTGAGAAGTGCTGGGCGGTTGCAGGCTCTCCTATCTGGGCAAAAGGAGGTCGCTTGGGTTGTCGGGGAGGAAAGCCGTGCCGAAATCCTTTTGGTCGGCACCGCAAAAGCAGAGTTTTTTGGGGAGGTCATTAGTGGGGTTTCAGCCTGTCACGCCCATATTGAATTGAAGGCTATCTGGGTGGACGATGGGGAAGTGTTAGTAGCAAGGCGACTGGAAAAAGTTGCCGCCGCTGAGTTCCAGTTATCCACAGCGGCTCGGATAGCATTACAAAAGGCAGGACAACGAATCCTTCAAGATGGTTTCCTCGCCCTGATAGTTAAAGCCTTTGCGTTAGAGGCAGCCGAGGGGCGAACGATAGCCCTGAGGCTCAAGGGGAATTACGATGACCTCCTGAGACTCGCCAGCATCGTAGAAAAGTATCAGGATTTTGTCAGCGTGGTGAGGGATGAGTATGCTGAGGGGAAAAAGGAGGGATGCCTTTGGGTGCGGGTGAAGGGTGATTTATCTGTTTTCCTCCGCTGGCTTCTTAACCAGCCTTGGAAGCATTCCCGATTAAAGGTTCTTCGCAAAAGCGCAAGTGGGCGGGAGGTGATGTTGGGTGCCTTGTAAAGCGCTCACCTGAGTTTGACAGCGAAAATTGCCCGATTCGGTCAGCCCTGCTTACCTTTGACAACCTTGTTTTCAAGGCTAATATTATTGACGACAAGAAGGGTATGGCAGGTCATTGCTAAACCCTTTACCAAGGAGGGATGAACCATGAAGGGTTGGGTCGGGTTAGTTGCCGTCGCATTGGTGTTAAGTGGGGTCATCTTGGTGGCTGCTCAGCGGGAGGAAAGAGCCGCTGTGGCAGTCGCAGCGGTCATTGAGCGGGTGGAACGTGGGGCGATTAACTGGACACAGGGCTATGTGGAGGCGGTTGGGGAAGCCGTTTATCCATCGGGCAAACCACGCACTCAGGCTCGCTTGTTAGCCCGCCGAGGGGCTATCATGGATGCCCAACGCAACTTGTTAGAAATTGTCGCTGGTGTCCGTGTCAGTGCGGAGGCGATGATGCGGGATTTTGAAGTCACATCCGACATCGTGCGCACCCGTGTAGAAGGAATCATTAAGGGGGCACAGGTCGTTAGTGAGCAAGATTTGGGCGATTCCTACCGAGTGACCATGCGAATTCCCATGAAAGGTGAGTTGGCTGCCTTAACCCACACGGTCTTAACCAAGCCAGCAGAAATAGATGCCCGTCTTAGTGAAGAGACGGTCTCCCGCTTCTCCCCACCTCAGGTGGAGCCTGTTGTCCCTCCTGAGCCACCCAAGGTCGTTTTCCCGCCTTTGCCAGAAGTAAGTGAAGGTCCCTTTACAGGCGTGATCATTGACTGCCGTGGTTTAGGGGTGAAACCATCAATGTGCCCCAAGATTCGTAAGCCCGATGGGACAGAAGTCTGGGGGACGGTAAAAGTCAATCGTGAGTTTGTCATTGAGCATGGCATCGTTGGCTACCTGCGAGATTTCAAAGACCTGAAGCATCCAGATGTCGTTGCTCGGATTGGTGACCGACCTTTGGTGCTTCGGGCAATTGGGGTTGGAGGTAAGCATCGCACTGACCCAATCCTTTCCGACGAAGATGTTCAGCGCCTCCTTCAAGAGAACGAGAAGTATCATTTCCTTGACCAGATGCGAGTTATCTTCTTCATTGACAAACCCTAACAAGTCAGAGAAGTGAATCTAACCGCCTTTGGGGAGTGAAGCACTATGGCAGTGCGATGTATGGTCTTTATTGCCCTGCTTTCTTTGACCTTTTTGTCTTTCGGTCAACCACCCTTAGCCCGATATGCTGAGCAGGCAGCGGAGCAGTTGGCTAAGGCTGTTGGGGAACAGAAGGTAAAACTCGCCTTTGGCGCCTTCTCCGTTCAGAAAGATGGTATTGAGTTACCCAGTCCCATGATGGCTGTTTTCCAGTCCTTCCTTGCCGATGCCTTACAAAGGTCAGGCAAATTCATCCTCTTGCAAGCTGATGAAGCCAAATTGAAGGAATTGGTGAAAGAATGGAAGTTAGCGGAATCGGGCTTGACGGCAGAGCAAAAGCAGCGACTGGGCAAACTCTTTGGCGCTGATGCCATCCTTTTTGGAACGGCTATGGAGACCCAGCACCGAGTTGTTATCCGATTGGAGTTGACGGATGTGGAAACTCGGGCAGTGACAACTGTTACTGTCAGTGTGGTGAAAGACGAGTTGAATGGCGCAGCCCTTTACCCTAAGACGACAGAATCCCTTCAGCAGGCACTGGACGAATTGCGCAAACCTACCACCACTTTACCGTTGAAGGTAAAGGTCAACCCTGAGCGGTTAAACGGGGTCTATTACGAAGGGGAAGAAGTAAGGATTTACCTATGGGCAAACCAACCCTGTTACCTTTGGCTCTTTTATGTTGACGCATCAGGAAGGTGGCAATTGCTTTTGCCTAACCCTTATCGCCGAGACAACTTCTTCCAATTCAGCAATGACCCTATCCTTTTCCCATCCGAAAAGGAGCCGTTCCGCTTCCTTGTTGTCCCACCTTTTGGGACGGAAATGTTTCTTGTCTATGCCAGCACCGCTCCCTTGCCTACAGAGGAGGTGGAGCGGTTGCTTCGGCAAAGGGGGCAAAAAGAAGGGATGCGAGGCATCGTGCAGGGGATGAGGGGGCTACTCATTGCCCCTCACCACTCCCAAAAACCTGTCTTCTTTGACGAGGACTATTGCACTATCATCACACTCCAAAAATGAGCCGAAATGGAAAAGGAGGGAACAGCGATGAGAAAAGGAACTTGTGCTGGAATATCAATCATCGCTCTCATCCTAAGTGCCACTATTTCATCACCCCAATCCGACCGACCTGAACTTTTACTACAAATAGGACACAGCGCTCAAGTGTTTTCTGTTGCTTTCAGTCCTGACGGTAAGAAGTTGGCTTCAGGATCAATGGACAAAACAGTTATTCTTTGGGATTTAGCCACTGGGAAACCAGAAAAGATATTGAAAGGACATACAGGTTGGGTTCTTTCCGTCGCTTTTAGCCCTGATGGTAGGAAGTTGGCTTCAGGGTCAGTGGACAACACAGTCATTCTTTGGGATATAAACAGTGAAAGAGCAGAGAGGATTTTTAAAAGTCCTGAAATTGTCTTTTCCGTCGCTTTTAGTCCTGATGGTAGAAAGTTAGCTTCAGGGTTATCGGACACTACAATTATTCTTTGGAATTTAGCTACCGGGAAAGTAGAGAAGGTATTGAAAGAACATAAAAATGCTGTTGAATCTGTCGCTTTTAGTCCTGATGGTAGGAAGTTGGCTTCAGGATCATGGGACAACACAGTTATTCTTTGGGATTTAGCCACTGGGAAACCAGAAAAGATATTGAAAGGACATACAAGCTATATCACTTCCATCGCTTTCAGTCCTGATGGAAGGAAATTGGCTTCAGGATCAGCGGATGGGAGTGTGAAAGTTTGGGATGTAGAGACAGGCAGAGAATTGGTGACGCTGTTAAGTCTGGATGGCGGGCAAGACTGGCTCATCACCACGCCCGAAGGTTATTATGACGGCTCGCCAAACGGAGCAAACTTGGTGGCTTGGAAGTTAGGGGGCGAAATCTATCCTGCCGAAAGGTTTGAAGAGCAATTCAAGCGTCCCGATTTGGTTGCAAGGGCTTTGAAAGGTGAACCCCTTCCTGCTAACGCTCCAATCTTGACAACCCGTAAAGTTCCGCCAATGGCTCAAATCCTCGCTCCAATTGATGGCACTATCTTTGAGGGTGAAACAGTTCAGGTGGAAGTCCTTGGAATGGATGACGAGAAGGTGACAGACCTTGAATTGTTTGTCAACGGTCGTTCCATTTCTCCTGCGATAAGGCGGGGTATTGCCCTCGTGGGAGACAAGCCAGTGGACGAAGGGCGTTATAAGAGTGCTGTCACCTTCCGCTTAACCGTTCCCCTTCCACCAGGGGCAGAGAGAATTAGGATAATGGCAATCGTTTACGACAATGAGAGGCTAAAGAGCAACCCTGCTGAAGTGACTGTTTTTCGTCGGCTGGCAGCGGGAGAAGTCACAGAAAAAGAACTTTATGTTTTGTCCATTGGGGTCAGCCGTTACAAGAACCTGCCCAGAGAAGGGCAACTCCAATTTGCCCATAAAGACGCAATGGCTGTGGCGGAATTCTTTAAACAACAAGAAGGAAGGCTTTTCAGGCGGGTGCATGTTTATTTGCTGGTGGACGAACAGGCGACAAAGCAGGCTATTCAGTCAATTCTCTTTGAACTGGTAGAGAAGGTAAAGCGAAGCGACACCGTTGTGCTTTTCTTTGCTGGTCATGGTCTTCGGGACGAGGATTTCAATTACTACTTCGCTCCCTATGAACTGGATTTGGGAGACATTAAGGGCACGGGAGTAGCGACTGATGTATTTGAGAGGGCATTGAGCAAGATAGATGCCGAACAGATTTTTGCCTTCTTTGACACTTGCCATAGTGGTGGGGTTTTGGGTGAATTGCAGGTAGGGACAGAACGACTGGTAGAACGCTTGATGAAAAAATCTGGTGTGACGGTTTTTTGTTCCAGCACAGGTGAGGAAGTATCCTTTGAGCGGGAAGATTGGGGGCATGGCGCTTTCACGCTGGCGTTGCTTGAAGGGTTAAAGGGAGAAGCAGATAGATTGCCACAAGACAGTTATGTCACACTCGCAGAGTTACAGGCATTTGTGTCTTCACGAGTTTCAAAGTTGACGGAAGGGCGACAGAACCCACGCATTCCTTTGCAGGTTGGTGGTGACCCAAACACTCGGCTTGCAATGATAAAATAACCTATGCCGTTGAAGGTAGTCCTGACGAAAGGGTAGGTGAAAGGCATGAGGCTTTGGATAGCGGTTTTGTCTGCCATTTCTTTCTTCGGGCTGATGGCTTTCTTCCTTGGTTACTCTCAACCTTCTGAGCCAAGGAAGTGGGCACTAATCATCGGCATTAATGGCTATGAGTATGTCAGAAAACTTCGTTTTTGTGAGGCTGATGCAGAACTCCTTGCCCAGACGCTTATCCGTGACGGTGGGTATTCGCCAGAAAGGGTTCTCTTGATGACCGAAGGTGAAGCACAAAGAAAGAACCAACCACGCCTTCGCCCTACCTTAGCGAACATCTTGGAGGCTTTGAACAGTTGGCTTGGAGTTCAAAAAGAACAAGATGTGGTCTTGTTCTTTTTCGCTGGTCATGGGATGCGGAGCGATAAGGGAGAGGATTTCCTGCTCCCAATTGATGCCACGCCTGCTGCTTTAGAGCGAACGGCTATTCCTGTCTCCTTCCTTCTGGAGAAGTTGCGCCGCTCAGGGGCAAAACAAATTGTTTGCGTCTTTGATGCTTGCCGAACACTTTTTGAAGGGGCAAGGGGCATAGAGATACAGTCCCGTTTCGGTGAGCAGACGGATGCCCTTTTGGAGGCGGAAGTTATACTTCGCTCCTGCAAGCCAGAGGAAATTTCCTGGGAGGACGAGAAGTTAGGGCATGGCGTTTACACCTTTTTCCTTGCTGAGGCTTTGTCCGGGAAGGCAGATGCCGATAAAGATGGTGCCGTCACCGTTGAAGAGGCTCATCGGTATGTGTTTGAGATGGTCACGAGGAGAGCGAGGGAAAGGAATGAAAAGCAAACTCCAGAAATCAGCAAGACTTATCGGCAATATGGAGAGATTGTCTTAGCGGGCAACCCTTTGCCTCCTGGGACGCTCCTTTTGACTGGCAGTGAGAGAGGGGTGACAGTTTTCGTTGATGGTGAAGTTCGTGCCACTAATGCTGACCTTCCCTTGCACATCCCTGTCAGAGTTGGACGAAGGGAAATCATCGTCAGGAAAGAAGGGATGGCGGAATTCAGTAAAGTTGTCTTCGTCCAAAGCCAGCAAGTTCAACCCGTAGAGGTGCACTTTAAGGCGGAGAGGGGGAGTTTGAGGATAGTGACTGAACCTGAGGGGGCAACTGTCTGGTTGCAAAGGGTTAGGAGGGGCGAAACCAAAGGTGAAGGTTTACTCATCACTGACCTTGCTGCAGGTGAGTATCTGCTTCGCATTGAGAAGGAAGGCTTTTATCCTTATGAGCAGTCAGTGAACATTGAAGCAGGCAAAGAGCAGTCGCTCAGGATTTCCCTTTTGCCGAGGAGAAAAGAGATTGGTGAGGGGAAGGGATTTCTGTTCGTTGATTCAGAGCCTGCGGGAGTTGATGTTTATCTTGACGGTCGGCTTATCGGTAAGACACCTATCTGGCAGGAAATAGTGTCAGTTGGACGGCATCGCCTTGAGTTGAGGAGCGAAACCCATGCCAACCTTTCGGAAGAGATTGAGGTGGAAGATGCGTCCGTCGTCAGGAAAAGTTATCGGCTCAAGCCAGCCTTCGGGAATCTGGTAGTGTTCACGGATATACCCGATGCTAAGGTGAGGGTGGGAGGGCAAGAAGTGCCTTTGAGGGATGGACGAGGGGAAGTCAGGTTGCCTGGGGGCGACTATGAGGTCGTTGTCTCGTGGGGGCAATGGCAGTTAAGGCGAAAGGTAGTTGTTTTGAAGGAACAAATGGTGGAAGAATACTTTCGGGCGAGAGATTGTGTGGGGCATTTGACCATTTTGAGTGATGAACCAATCAAGGGACTTACGGTAAACGGGGTCAAGATGGATGTGGAAGTCCCACTCACTTTGAAAAATTTGCCCGTCGGAGAATATGTGGTTCGTTCCCTGCGGGAAGTAGGAGAAAACTGGGAAATTTGGGAGGGGAGCGCCCGTGTCACTGCGGGACGAGCGGAAATCCTTCGGCTAACAAAGAGAACGATGAAGAAATTCTTTCCGAAACATGGAGCCCCAATTCGCTCAGTTACCTTCAGTCCCGACGGGAAATTTTTGGCTTCAGGGAGTAATGAGGGGACAGTGAAGATATGGGATGTATGGGATGTAGGAGGTTGGAGAGAAGTCGCAATTTTGAAGCGTTGGGATGGTGTGATTTCTGTTACCTTCAGTCCTGACAGTAAGTTTTTGGCTTCGGGAGGTAGTGATACGACGGTTAAGGTTTGGGAGGTAGGGAGTTGGAGAGAGATTGCAACTTTGAAGGGGCATGGGGGTTCTGTGTGGTCAGTCGCCTTTAGTCCCGACGGGAAGTTTCTGGCTTCAGGGAGTGTGGATAGAATGGCGAAGGTTTGGGAGGTAGGGGATTGGCGGGAAGTCGCTACTTTGAAGGGGCATGGGGGTTCTGTGTGGTCAGTCGCCTTTAGTCCCGACGGGAAGTTTTTAGCTTCAGGGAGTATGGATTGGACGGTTAAGGTTTGGGAGGTAGGGAGTTGGAGAGAGATTGCAACTTTGAAAGGGCATGAGGGTTCTGTGGAGTCAGTCACCTTTAGTCCCGACGGGAAGTTTTTGGCTTCAGGGAGTGATGATAACACGGTGAAGGTTTGGGGGGTAGGGAGTTGGCGGGAAGTCGCTACTTTGAGAGGGCATGAGAGTGATGTGCATTCAGTTTTCTTCAGTCCCGACGGGAAGTTTTTGGCTTCGGGGAGTGAGGATAAGACGGTGAAGGTTTGGGAGGTAGGGAGTTGGCGGGAAGTCGCCACTTTGAAGGGGCATGAGGATTATGTGTATTCAGTTTCCTTTAGTCCCGATGGGAAGTTTTTGGCTTCGGGGGGTATTGATGGAACGATTAGGCTTTGGGCGACAGAGATTTTGCTATCGCAAAGATAGGGATTGCAGAATAGGATGGCATCTTTTGTCACTTGCTGCCGTCTCAAAAAGGGAGATTAGCGAAGTGGGATGGCAATAAAAGCGCGAATTTTGTCGGAAGGAGGGGAAAGGGATGCAGTGTCCATTTTGCGGGGCAGTCAATGCTCCATCCGCTGCCTTTTGCCGTCAATGTGGTGCATCCTTAGGGGCAGGAAATCTGCTAAGCCCAGGGACTCTTCTACGGGGTCGTTATCGCATAGAAGAACTTTTGGGTTGTGGTGGCTTTGGTGCTGTCTATCGTGCCACTGACCTTTCTTTAGGTATTCCCGTTGCCATCAAGGAGAACCTCCTCCCTTCGTCTCCTTCCACTTTCCAGAGAGAGGCAAAATTGCTGGCTCAACTTAGGCATCCCAATTTGCCGAGAGTTACTGACTACTTTTTGGAAGGCGGAAGACAGTATTTCGTGATGGAGTTCATAGAAGGCGAAGACTTGGACGAGATTGTTTTTAGGAAAGGGCAGTTGAGTTGGCAGGAAACGGAAAAACTCCTTCAAGGCGTTTTTGAGGCGGTCGCCTACCTGCACCGACAGACACCACCCATCATCCATCGGGACATCAAACCGTCCAACATCAAAATCACTCCCGACGGGCAGACAATCTTGGTTGACCTCGGTATCGCTAAGGTTGGCGGGCGAGGTGTGCCAACTTCCACAGCAGCGCAAGCATACTCGCCAGGGTTTGCGCCTTATGAGCAGTATAAAGGGGCAGGCGAAACCGATGAGCGGACGGACATTTATGCCTTAGGCGCCACCCTTTACTTCTGTGTGACAGGTCAAGTCCCTCCACCTGCTCCTGATTTAAAGGCAGGCAAGGCACAACTCCTTCCCATCACCCAACTTAACCCATCCATCCCTTTGGCGAAAGCGGAAGCCATTGCCAAAGCGATGGCTTTAGACCCATCCCAGCGCTTCCAGAGCGTAGAGGAGTTTTGGCAGGCGTTGACGGCTCAACCGAAGCAGTCAGTAAAGATACCTCTCTTCGGGCTTAGTGGCTTAGTCGCAGGCGGTGCTTTCCTTTCGCTAATGGTTTTCCTTGCCATTGCTTTCTTCCGGCACCAAGCCACTTCACCTGCGGAGGGAGGAAAAAGTTCCTCTGCCACCGTCTCCGAAGTGCCAACTTCACCTGTCTCTACACCCACCATTCCTCGTTCTCCTTCTCCCTTGCCCAAGACGGAGCAACCTGTTACAACCCCACCAAAGCAAGGAGAGAAACCAAAAGGTGCTTCCAAGCCTATTCACCCTCCTTCTCCTCCTCGCCAGCCACCTGTTTTTGGACGACAGACGGAGCAGGCTTCACCTCCTCCCAAAACATCGTCACCGCCAAAGAGTTCACCTCCCCTTTCTCCTCAAAAGCAAGTTGAACAATTGCGACGGGAAGCAGGGGAAGCACTCAAGGAGGGTCGTTACGAAGAGGCTCAGCAGAAGTTAGAGAAAGCCATCGCCCTTAAAGAAGAGGCATCCTTGCATTATGAACTTGGTCTCATCGCTATGCAACGGGACAATTTGGATTTGGCTCAAAAGCATTTTGAGCGCGCCGTTCAACTTGCACCCCACAAGGCTGATTATTGGGCATCATTGGGATGGCTACACTTGCAAAAAGATGAAACGGAACGGGCAAAACAACTTTTCAAAAAGGCTCTCTCCCTTGACCCAAACAACAAACGGGCTCAAGAAGGCTTGAGGCTAACGGAGTAGCATGTCTGAACCATTTCGCGCTCCCTTTCATGTTGCTGTAGCAATGCCAGATGACATCATTACCGCATTGGTGAAGGGGTGATGGCGATGGGAAGAAGGCAGAGGCAGAACGATAACCTGCAAAACAACAAACTGAAGGATTATCGGCACACGGAGGCGCAACGGAGAAACAACCCGCCAGCAGGGATTGCGCCGACTTACGAG
>Ga0079995_1048790_pt1 | contig 13631 bp, 13 predicted proteins | sample FaiFalFF_MnMetaG_2_FD_69198 | JGI IMG/M metagenome (GOLD analysis project Ga0079995, IMG submission 69198) | Freshwater microbial communities from Yellowstone National Park, Wyoming, USA - Fairy Falls C (FF_Mn_C) (SPADES assembly) (version 4) | ecosystem: Environmental > Aquatic > Freshwater >... | reverse complement strand
TACTTTGTTGGCGGAGCGGGCGAATGGGGTGAGTGGGTATACTACGGTTTTGGGAGTGCGATGTACTAACTGGACATGCTCTTAGGGTGATGGAACTTATGAGTATCTTGCAAGAGGATTTCTGGTTGCCTCGTTCGGGACCGATGCCCCGCCCCAAAAGCATCGCGGAGGCGGTGGAGGTGCTGCGGCGTGAGGCGTTCCCTGCGCCCGGCGTCTCGCAGGTGCGGTTCCACGCACGCGAGTTCACCTCCATCTGCCCACGCTCAGGTCAGCCCGACTTCGGCGAGGTGATCATCGAGTACGCGCCCGACAAGCTCTGCCTCGAATCGAAGTCGCTCAAGTTTTACCTGTGGGCGTTTCGGGAGGAGGCAGGCTATGCGGAGGGGCTGGCAGCCCGAATCGCCGACGACCTCTACGAGGTGCTGCAGCCACGCTGGGTGCGTGTGATTGTGCGCCAATATCCGCGGGGCGGCATCGAAATCGAAGCGGAAGCGGTGCGCCCAAACCCCTAATCCAAAATCTCGTAGCGGGTATTGCGTCGCTTGGGAATAAAGCCTGCATCCCGAATGAGCCGCTCGATCTCCTGCGCATTCAGAATGAACTTCGTGCCCCGCGCCGACACCACATTCTCCTCTATCATCGTAGACCCCATATCATCGACGCCGTAGCGTAGGGCAATCTGGGCGATTTTGGCGCCTTGCGTGAGAATGCTCGCCTGGATATGGTCGAAGTTATCGAGCATGAGCCGGGCGACGGCGACGGTGCGCAGGTAATCGTAAGCGGTGGCTTTGGGCAGATGCGATAAGGCGGTGCCTTCCGGCTGAAAGTTCCAGCAGATGAAAGCGGTGAAGCCTCCGGTCTCGTCCTGTAGTTCGCGCAGCCGTATGAGATGCTCCACACGCTCCTCCAGCGTCTCCACATGCCCGAACATCATGCTGGCGGAGCTGCGCATCCCCAACTGATGCACCTCCCGCATAAAATCGAGCCACTGCTGCGTGCTGTCTTTATAGGGGGCGATTTCTCGGCGCACCCGATCCACCAGAATCTCGCCGCCTGCGCCGGGCACCGAGTTCAGCCCCGCCTCCTTGAGGCGAAGGAGGCAGTCGCGTACGCTAAGACGCGAAATGTGCGCTATGTAGAGAATCTCCGCTGGCGAAAGCCCGTGAATTATCACCTGCGGGTAGTGCTGCTTGATCGTGCGGAACAGCCGCTCGAAATAGTCGATCTTCAGTTTGGGGTTCAATCCGCCCTGAATCAGCACCTCCACGCCCCCTTGCTGCACCAGCTCCTCGATTTTGCGCAGGATTTGCTCGTCGCTGAGCAGATAGCCTTCTGCATCGCGCGGTGGGCGATAGAAGGAGCAGAATTTGCAGCGCACCCAGCAGACATTGGTGTAGTTGATGATGCGCCCAATCACATAGGTCACATAGGGCTGGGGATTTTTGCGCATGCGCACATGGTGCGCTAAGGCGCTGAGTTCGGTCAGGTTCGGGTGGCGGAACAGCGCGACGCCCTCTTCGAAGCGCAGTCGCTCCCCTGCCATCACCTTCTCCGCGATTGCCTGCAGCATCGTATAGAGTATACCTGCAGGCAGGGTTGGGAGAGCGGGGTCTCTTTAGGCAGCCAGTTGGGCGAGCGCGTTGCGAGCCATCATGTTTTCGGGGTCGATCTCCAGCACGCGGAGGTACTCCTCGCGCGCCTCGTCGATGCGACCCATATCGCGCAGCGTGATGGCGAGGTTCAGGCGTGCCTCCACATAGCGCGGGTTAATCTCCAACGCGCGGCGAAACTCCTGAATGGCTTCTTCTTCGCGCCCCATCGCGGCGAGCGCCATGCCCAGATGATTGCGCACATCGGCGAAGTTTGGCTGAATGGCGAGTGCGCGGCGATAGGCGGCAACAGCCTCCTCAAAATTGCCGCGCCGATAGAGGTCGTCGCCCAGCTGTGCATGGTAGAGCGCCTCATCGGTGGTGGTGGAGCCGAGCGTTTCAAAAAGCGCGAGGGCTTGCTCGAACCGCCCTTCACGGTCATGTCGCAGCGCCGCTTCATACCGCTCGGTCTGCAGCCCCGGATCGAGCTGGACGGCTTCCTGCATCGTGCGAAGCGCTTCGTCGCGTCGTCCCGTCTCGTACAGCAGGATGCCGTAATGGAGTTTCGCTTTGGCAAAGCGCGGGTTGATGCGGAGCGCCTCATTGAGGTGGAACAGCGCGCCCTCGTAATCCTTGAGCTTGCGCAGGGCAAACGCTCGCTGGAAATGCAGGTCGGCATAGTGGGGGTGAATCTCCAGCGCGCGCTCAAAATGTGCCTCCGCCGTTTCATAATGCCCGCGCCGCAGGGCAGCCTGCCCCAATTGCGCATGCGATTCGGCGATGTAGAAGCGTGCCAGCTTCTGAATCATCAGGTCGCGCGACTCGATCAGCGCCCGCTCAAAGAGGCGCAGTGCCTCTTCGAAGCGTCCCTCATCGTAGCAGCGGATGCCCTCGTCGTACGCATGGTTTCTGCCGACGCCCAGAACTCGCTGAAGAAACGACATGCCTGCCTCCTAATGGGGATTATCGGTCTTTGCAGGCATGCTCTTCAGGGCTGATGGGGGTCAAGCCTGTCGGACAGGTCGGACGAGTCGGACGGCAGTGGGGTTTCACGATTCGTCGTTCGGCTCGATGCGGCGTCCGACGCCATAGTAGTAGAAGCCCAGTTTCTGCATGCGAACCGGGTCATAAAGATTGCGCCCATCGAACAGGTTCGGTGCGCGCATCAGGCACCGAATGCGCTCCATATTGAGCTGCTTGAACTCGTTCCATTCGGTGATGAGGGCGAGTGCGTCGGCGCCTTCCGCTACCTCGTAAGCATTGCGGCAATAGCACAGTTGCGGATAGAGGCTTTGCACCTTGGGCATAGCGGCGGGATCGTAGGCTTTGATAATCGCGCCTTCCTGAAGCAGCAGGCGAATAATCTCCAGGGAGCGCGCCTCGCGGATATCGTCGGTGTTCGGCTTGAAGGCAAGCCCAAGCAAGCCGATCACGCGCCCCTGCAGTGTGCCTAATCGTTCGCGCATGCGCGCCACAAACTGCACCGGACGCTGCTCATTGATGGCGAGAACCGTCTCGAAAAGCGTCGGATCCAAGCCGTAGCGTCGCATGGTGTGCGCAAAGGCTTGGACATCCTTGGGGAAGCAGGAGCCACCAAACCCCAATCCGGCTTGCAGGAAGGCAGCACCGATGCGTGGATCATAGCCCATCGCCTTGGCGACCTGCGTCACATCGGCACCCACGCGCTCACACAAATCGGCGATTGCGTTGATGAACGAGATTTTGAGCGCAAGGAAGGTGTTGGAGGCGTACTTGATAATCTCCGCCGTCGCCAGATTGGTGATGAGCATCGGTCGCTCCAATGGGGCATACAGCTCCACAATCTTCATCGCGGCGCGCGGGTTGTCCGTGCCAATTACGATGCGGTCGGGATAGAGCGTGTCATGCACCGCCGAGCCTTCCCGCAGGAACTCCGGGTTGGAGACCACATCGAACTCGTGCGGTTCCACGCGGTGCGCCTCGATCACGCGGCGCACGAGATCGCCCGTGCCTACCGGCACGGTGGACTTATTCACAATAATCTTGTAGCCGTTGAGGGCACGCCCGATGGTCTGTGCCACCTCGATCACATGGCAGAGGTCTGGCTCGCCATTCTCGCGCGGCGGCGTGCCCACCGTGATAAAAATCACCTCCGATTCACGCACGGCGGCTTCGAGGTCGGTGGTTGCCGTGAGCCGTTCCTCCTCCAAGTTGCGGTGGAGCAGCTCCTCCAGACCTGGCTCGTAGATGGGCGGGATGCCCTTGAGAATCATCTCCACCTTGCGCGGGTCGATATCGACGCAAATGACCTCGTTGCCGAGATCGGCGAAAACCGCGCCCGTCACCAGCCCCACATAACCTGTTCCTGCAATCGCGATTCGCATGCGGGTCGCTCCACCCTATATTATAGCCTGCTCACCCCCGATTCATCAGGCACCGTTGGGGTGCGGGAGAAGCTATGCTTGTCGGGTATCATGGGAGGTCATCATGATTGGACGGAAGCAAAAACCAAATACAAGGGAGGAATAGACGCAATGGATCGAAGCAGGCGAGAACGCAGAGGTGATGCGCGTGGCGTACGCGCGTGGTGGCTGCTGGGTTTCTGGCTATCGGGTCTCATGGGCGCTTATGCCGCAGAGGCAGTGGAGTTGCCGCCCTTTGGCTCCACCGAATATGCCATATTGGGGCTGGTGCTGCTGCTGGCGTTTGCCGCGCTGGCGTTTGGCGGCTACCTGCTGGTGTGGACACTGAAACAGCCCGCCGGCACGCCCAAGATGCAGGAAGTGGCGCAAGCGATTCAGGCAGGTGCCAATGCCTATCTCAGGCGGCAGATTGGCACGATGATCTGGTTCGTGCTGGCGATTACTATCGGGCTGTTCGCGCTCTATTATCCTGTCTATCAGCGTATCTACCCCGATGACGCATTCCGCTTGGCGATTGGGATTGCGCTTGCCTTCTTCCTGGGGGTGTTCGCTTCGTATGGGGCGGGCTATGTGGGGATGTATATGGCGGTGCGTGGCAATGTGCGCACCGCAGCGAAGGCGTTGACCACCTTTAAGGGTGCGCTGGAGACCGCTTTTCGGGCGGGCGCGGTGAGCGGAATGTTCACCGTGGGGCTGGGCTTGCTCGGTGCCACGATTATCTTCCTGCTCTACCGCGAGAAGGCGATGTTCGTGCTGGTGGGCTTCGGCTTCGGCGGCTCGCTGGCAGCGCTCTTTATGCGCGTGGGCGGCGGCATCTACACCAAAGGCGCCGATGTCGGAGCCGACCTGGTGGGCAAGGTGGAGGCGGGCATCCCGGAGGACGACCCACGCAACCCCGCCACGATTGCCGATAATGTGGGCGACAATGTGGGCGACTGCGCCGGCATGGCAGCCGATGTGTTCGAATCGTACGAGGTCACGCTGGTCGCTGCCATTATTCTGGGCGTGGCAGCCAGTGTGGTGCTGACCCCTGCCAGCGCCATGAAACTGGTGATGTTTGCCCTGCTGGTGCGCGGGGTTGGAATCCTCGCTTCGATCATTGGCGTGCTGGCGGTGCGGGGCGAAGATCGTGCCGACCTGAACCCGATGAAGCCCATCAATCGCGGCTTCTGGGTCTCCGCCCTTCTGGCGGCGCTGGGCAACTTGGGGGTCGCCTACTTCTACATGCAGGATGTGCAGCTCAAACCGGAACAGGGCGGCGCGGTCGTGGACTGGTGGCGATTCTGGCTGGCGACCGTGTTCGGCATCGTGATGGCGACGCTGATTGAGCGCATCACGGAGTACTTCACCGGCACGGAGAAGAAGCCCGTCAAGGAGATTTCGGCATCCGCCTCTACCGGACCCGCCACGCTGATTATTCAGGGTTTTGCCCACGGGCTGGAATCGAGTGTGTGGGCGGTGTTCTCTATCGCGCTGGCGTTGCTAGCGCCGCTCTTTATCTTCCCACCGGGCGAGTTCGGCGGTCCGATGCTCTCCTTCTATGGGATTGCACTGACGGGGCTGGGCTTGCTCGCCACCACGGGCTACATCTTGGCGATGGATACCTTCGGTCCCATCTCCGATAACGCCAACGGTATCTTCGAGATGTCGGGTGCGCTGCGCGAGCATGGCAATCGCCCTGCAGCGGGCGGCTTGACGGGCGACCGCATCGTGCATCGGCTCGACTCCGTCGGCAACACCACCAAAGCGCTGACGAAGGGCTTCGCCATCGCCACCGCCGTGGTTGCCGCCGTGGCGTTGTTCCACTCCTTCGTGGAAGACTCGCGTCTTGTGGAGTTGATTAATACCATGATTCAGAATGCCGGGCACCTGCGCGATGTGGTGGGCGGGCTGCCCGTCGATGTGCCGATTGTGTTCATCGGGCTGCTGATAGGGGGCGCGGCGCCGTTTCTGTTCAGCGCGTTCTCTATCATGGCGGTTGGGCGCTCCGCTTTCCAGATGATTCACGAGGTGCGTCGCCAGTTTCGGGAGCGACCGGGCATTATGGCGGGCACGGAGAAGCCCGACTATGGTCGCTGCGTGGAGATTGTCACCGCCGCAGCCCAGAAGGAGCTGCTGGGTCCGGGCGTGCTGGCAATTGCGCTGCCGATTGCGGTCGGGTTCGGCTTGAGCATCGGCGCAGCCCCCGTGATGCTGAACGGCAAGGAGTATGTGCTGACGGGCGCCCAGGCATTAGGCGGCTATCTGGCAGGCGCGATTCTGACGGCGCAGCTGCTGGCGGTGCTGCTGGCAAACTCCGGCGGCGCATGGGACAACGCCAAAAAGCGCATCGAGGACGGCTTCCTCGGCGGCAAGGGCACCGACGCACATAAGGCGGGCGTGATTGGCGATACCGTGGGCGACCCGTTCAAAGATACCGCCGGTCCCGCGCTCAACCCCCTGATTAAGGTGATGAATCTGGTCTCCATCTTGATTGCGCCGGTGGTCATCCAGCCGTTGCCGAACGGGGTGCGGATTGCCGTCACCGCCGTTGCCGTTGCGGCGTTGCTCTTCTCTATCTTCTGGAGCAAGCGCGGCTCCATCGCCGAGACCATCGAGGAAGAGCTGGGCTACCATGTGACGGAAGAGGTGGTGGAGGGGACAACGGAGGAGGAGCATGCCGTCCCCGTTGCAGGCGGCAAAGATGGCGCTAAAGCGGGCGATTCGTAATCTGCCGTCGCCCGCTTTAGCCCCCAGCCCCCTCGCATGCATGGGGGGAGTTTATCCCCACCCTGCGCCCTCCCCATGACCTGCGACTCATTACACGAACGGCTTTCGGAGCAATTACATGCGCTACTGCCAAGATGTTTGGCTATTGACATTCCCTGTTGTCTCAGAAAGAAGGTCTGCGAGTAATTTACGCAGTCCAGCCGTGTTCACAAAGTAGTTGTTTGGATAGTCCTGCAGCGCCTTCTCAATCGCCTCACGCTGTCTGCGAACCTTCTCCGGAGACAAGGTATCTCGGAATTTGTTGAAGTATCTACCATCCAGAAAAGCAACATACGAGATAAGTTCCTCCTCCTTCTGAAAAATGAATTTTATAAATTCATCAATCTGATTATCTTGCTGAGAGATGAATTTTATCAATTCATCAATCTGCTTATCTTGCGAACCTCCAGACTCCTTTATATGCTTTGCTTCGAGGATGAGTAGCCTGTCTTTTATCTTGATAACCAAGTCAGGTATTTTCGCCTGCTTTTTCTTATCAAACTTGTCTGTGCTTTCGAATTTCTCTCTTAATTTCTTAAAAGCTTTTGGACTGATAGGGTAGAATCCGTATTCTAACTGAGTCAGCTTATCAACTGTCGCTGCTTTCTGTATCTTTACTTGCGACTCTCGCTCCACCTGTTCTATGATTTGACGAATCTTTTGGATTCCGGCAGTACCCTGTTTTCGGCTTACAACACTGTCATACAACGCTTGTTGAATCACATGCGTGTATCCCAGTTGGTCATATCGTTCTTTCCGATTCTTGCAATACCTTTGCAAAATCTCCCTCAAGAGAGTGAGCCGCTGTTGCATATTTTTCTCTCGGCGGTAATCGCTGTGGCTTATGCCAAAACATTTGAAATATGCAACAAATTCAGTATGCTGAATATTCTCAACAGTGATTAGCAACCGATCAATTTCATTCAAAACCCGCTGGTAAATATCTCGTGGGTTTTCAGACGGCTCATCGGCAGTGGCTGCCGATACGCCCAACTCCTCATGTGTGCAACTTGGTTGGCACTCAATAAACCTACTTAGCGTACAGTATGTTGTTATCAAATCTCGTAAATAGTTGACTTGTATGAGATAGTTATGATTATCCACTATGTACTTGTCGTGTATGTATGGTTCCTCTTCAAGGCCTTCGGGTTCTGGGTTATCCAAAGAGTACCTCCAGTAATCGATGTTCCTCATAGGCATAGCCGAAGCACCTCTCCACTGAGCGACTTCAGAAAAGCGATTACTCCCTCCGCATCCCTCGACTGCACAAGCATTCTCAGCCTGTCGCGCTCTTCAGCCGAAAGCTCCAAATAGGGGAAGGTTTCTATCAACGCCTTTGTCTGCGATAAGCCAAGATACTTGCGCGTGTACATGCTCTCAGAATACTTGTAGGTGGTCATGAACTCGCTGTCGGTCAAGGCGCGGAAGTATTCCAACAGCAGGTTGAAGTAATCCTTGAGCAGTTGCAGATCTTCCCGCGGGAGGCGCGGCTCGATGAAGACCTGTATTGGGTGCGTCCGGTAGGTCGCTTTTGTGACGACAATTCCATCCGCGCCGAACGCTTCGGGGATAAAGTATAGCCCTGCGCGTCCCTCTGTGCTGCCTGTGTCCAGCGTGCGCACAAAAAGCGGGTTCGCTTTCACATACTCGTAGAGCCACTCATCCACCTGCACTTCCAGCACGCGGTAGCCCTTTCCCGAAAAATCGTTCGCATCAATCAGCTTGAGCGGACACGAGCCAGGATGCTGTTGCACCGTCTCCAGATGGAGATAATAGCGCACCCGCAACGGTCGCGCAGCACGATAGAGGGTAGTGAACTCCTCGAACTCGCTACCTGCACGGTAGTGCCATTTAGGAGTAAGGCAATAGCGGCGCGTTCCAGCGGCGTGGTTGACCTTAACCGCTTCGAACACCTGCGGTTCACGGCGCACATACGGCTTGCGCTCAAAGAAGGCAATCATCACATGCACACCCGTATGCTCAAAGAGCGACTGTTCGAACAGGTACGCCTTGCGAATGGTGTAGACATCCAGCAGGTCGTCGCGAATTTTGTTGGAAATCGCATCCCCAAACAGGAAGTTAGAGGGGATAATGTACACCATTCGGGACACAGAATGGCGTAGGTCATTGATGAGCGCTATCTGGTAGAGGTCTTGGTAGCCCTCGTTGTGCCCTGTGAAGTAGCGCAAGTAGGGGCGTGTTTCGGGGTGCTTGGGGATGTACCCCAAATAGAGATAGGGTGGATTGGTGACATGGTACACAGGTAGCGAGGAGCAGAATATCTCTTCTGGGTAGTTGGCGAGCGTGTCCTGTTGGCGAATGTTTCTGCGTGCCAGAGGTTCCGGTATGCCCAGCGCGACAGCGCGTTGAATGCAATACTCCACCATCTGCGGCTGGATGTCATACAAGCGAATATGTTCTGCGAAGAAGTCGGCGCGCGCGGCAGGTGGTATCTGCTCCAGTATCGGGAAAATCAGGTCACCCTTGCCTGCGAATAGGTCTACCCATCGGTACTGCGTCAGTATGGGCATGAGTTCGGGCAGGATGTAGTCGTGCATCAGTTGCTGGGGAGTGAGATGTTCCCCCAACGCACGCCGTCGCTTCCGTTCGGTGAACATTACCATACGCCGAGAGTATACCACGAACGCTGCCATGGAAACCTATCACTCCTGCTCACTCACCCCCTAAATGTGCTGCGCGGAGAAGTCGGTCGCGTAGTGCTAATGCCAGCTCAGCAGCAGGTGGCAGGGGGCAAAGAATCGCATCGACCCCTTGCGCCTCTAATGTCCGCAACCCCTCAAAGAGCCGTCTCGCCAGCTGCTGCCAGTTGCCCCACTCACCCCAGTCAAAGCACACCAGACGCTCGCTTGGCGGCAGTTGCCAGCCATCGGGCGCCATAACTCCGACCCGCTCGTGACGATTCAGCGCATCCAACGCCGCCTGCAACAGCGCAGAGGGGTCGGGCGGACAAAGCAGCACGGGCACACGCGGTGCATAATGCCGCGGTGAGGTGCCCGGCGACGGCAACGGCTGACCCTCAGGGAATGCTTCCTCCAACAGGCGCACCGGACCTATCTGCGACTCGATGGCTTCGCGTGGCACGCCACCCGGACGCAGAATCACAGGCGGCTCAGCGGTCAAATCCAGCACCGTCGACTCCACGCCGACGGGCGTTGGTCCTGCATCCAGCACCAGTTCGATGCGCCCCGCCAAATCTGCCATCACATGGTCGGCGGTGGTGGGGCTGGGGCGTCCGAACCGATTCGCGCTGGGGGCGGCGATGGGGGTCGCGCTTGCTCGGATAAGCGCGAGCGCCACGGGATGCGTTGGGATACGCACCGCCACCGTCGGGCGACCTGCCGTCACGAGGTCGGGGATGCGGTCGGCTTTAGGCAGCACGAGCGTCAGCGGACCAGGCATCAGCGTCTGCACCAGCCGTTCTGCTGCTGGTGGCAGCGACTTCACCACGCCGCGCAGCTGCTCCACATCAGCCACATGCACAATCAGCGGGTCCCAAGTGGGTCGCTCCTTCGCTTCGAAGATGCGCTGCACCGCCTTGGGATTGAGCGCGTCGGCTCCCAGCCCGTATACCGTCTCCGTGGGGAACGCCACCAGCCCACCCGCTCGAATGACAGCACCCGCCTGCTCGATCAGGGGCTGGTCATGCGCAGGGTCGCCTGTGAGGATGAGTCGTTGCGTCTCGCCCATGCCCTTGTCCTCACTCTTCGTCCTGCTTGTAGAGCGCCATAATCTTCGGGCGCGTCAAAAAGTAGGAAGCCAACACAGGGTAGAGCAAGCCGATTGTGATTCTGAACCTGGGACGCTCTGTGCGCTCCAGCTTGTATCGCTGTCGAAAGGCTTCGTACACTGTTAGGTCAAGTATTAGGCGATCTGCCACTGCCCATAGAAGTGCGGCGACAGCGTACCCCATCATCAGCCACCAACCTTTTGGCTGCAAGCGCAGGAGGTGAACTGAGCCGACTAACAGCAGCGCATTTAGCCCCGTTTGCACCGCCAGCAAAAAGTAGTTCCACCTGTGAAAGTCGGGGTCATTCAGGGCGTTCACAGCATTCGGCGACAAAAAGTGGCGCACCCAGTCGTTGAACCATGAAGGCATCGTCATCAAGAGAAGCAGCAAGGCAACACCCCCCACCGTGCCCACCAAGCCCCAAATGACCCCGATGAAGCCAATTATAGTCACGGAACGCGGTCGCCCCATAATCTCCTCCCGATGAGGTGATTCGTCCCGACGGAACCGACTCCTACCTAATTCCCGTCGCCTGTTTCAGGGTATCCTCTATTGGCATGATGACACGGCAAGCATTTGATGCGGAGTTGAAGAGCCTGGAGACGAAGGTGCTGGCGATGGCGAGCCTCGCGGAAGGGATGGTCGCCGATGCAGTGGAGGCGTTGATGCGGGGGGATATGGCACGGGCGGAAGCGGTGCTGCGACGCGACGATGAGGTAGACCAAATCGATGTGGACATCGAAACGCACTGCCTGCGCTTACTCGCCCTGCAGCAGCCGATGGCAAGCGACCTCCGCGTCATCGGCACCATCATGAAGATGATTACCGATATCGAGCGTATCGGCGATTATGCCGTCGATATCGCCAAAGCCGCTCGCAAAATCCAGGACGAGCCGATGGTGAGCCAGATTGTGGACATCCCGCGCCTCGCCAACGCCGCCCGCCGCATGCTGCTGGATAGCATCGAATCGTTCGTGAAGCGCGATCTCCAGCTCGCGCTCCATGTGTGCCAGCAGGATGACGAGGTGGACGCGCTCTATCGGCAGATACGCACGCAGTTGCAAGAGACCATGCGGCAGCACCCTGAATATGTCGCCGCTGCCTCCTGGCTGCTGCTGGTGGCACATTATCTGGAGCGAATCGCCGACCACTCCACCAATATCGCCGAGCGGGTCTGGTTTATGGAGACGGGGCGACTGGAGCAGCTCGCCAAAAAACACAAGAGCGGCAGCCTGGATGAGGCTTATGCGGAAGCCGCCCAGCACGCCCTCGAGATGCAACAGCTCCATGAGCAACCTTCGGGCTAACCTGAGCGCGTTGCAGGAGCGCATCGCCACCATCTGCCAGCGCATCGGGCGCGACCCACACACGGTTCGGCTGGTGGCGGTGAGCAAGGGTGTGCCGGTAGCGCGAATCCGTGAAGCCTACGCATGCGGGTTGCGCTCCTTCGGCGAAAACTACTGGCAGGAAGCCCGCGACAAGCTCCCGCTCCTACCCGCCGATATTGAGTGGCACTTCATCGGGCACCTGCAGACCAATAAGGTGAAATATGTGGTGGGGCGGTTTCACCTCCTACATGTTGTGGATAGGGTATCCTTGATGCAGGAGATACAGCGGGTCGCGTCGAACAAAGGGATTATCCAGCCGGTGCTGATCGAGGTGCGCCTGTCGGACGAGGCAACCCGCGCGGGCGTGCCACCCGAACAGTCCTTTGACCTGGTGGAGGCGGTGCTACAGCAGCCGAATCTCGACCTGCAAGGGCTGATGGGGATGGCACCCTTCACGGAGGATGCCACGCGCATCCGTCAGGCGTTCCGAACCCTGAGGCAACTGTTCGAACAGTTGCCCGAACCGAACCGTCGATGGCTCTCGATGGGAATGAGCCACGACTTCGAAATCGCGCTGGAAGAGGGCAGCAATATGCTGCGAATCGGCACTGCCCTGTTCGGCGCGCGGGTTTAAACGGGGGCAGGATGCCCTCTATCACCAGCACAGGGAGGTATCGGAGATGAGCCTTTACTATGATGAGGAGCCGGGATCGGTAGAGCGCGTCGGGATTTGGACACGGCTACGCAGCTGGTTCCGCCGTGAAGAGGAGGAGGAACTGGACGAGCCATCGGCGTCGTCGGGTGTGCGCTACCGACGCTTCCACCCCTATCACATCTGCATTCGGCGCGAGGTTCACAGCTTGGAGGATGCCCGCCCGATTGCCGATGGACTGAAGGAAGGGGTGCAGCAGATTATCAATTTGGCATCGACACCGCAGCCGATGCGCGAGCGCATCATCGACTTCCTCAACGGCGTCGTCTACGCGATTGAGGGGAGCGTGGAGAAGGTGAGCGAGCATGTGTTCGTCTATGCTCCCCCCCAGGCGATTCTGGACGCGCCTACGACGACGATGCGCCCACGCACCGACGCGCGCTAAGGCTCGGTATCTAAGTGTTCACGCCAGCGCACGCCATATTTGAGCATCAGCCGCTCAAAGTCGCGTGCGCTCATGAGCTTGACGCGCACATCGGGATAAAGGGCTTGCAGCAGCGCGATTTTGCGTCGCTTGCGACGATTGATGTTCGCGCGGCGCACGGTCAGCTCGATGTAGAGGTCATAATCGGGCAGGTAGAAATCGGGCGTGAACGACTCTTTGGGGTTGCCCTCCTCGTCGGTGCGCAGCACAAAGGTGCGCGGCTCATACTCCCAGCGGATGCGGTAGTAATCCAGCAGGCGAGCGAATGCCTCCTCGCTGGGATGCATAAACGCCACCGTCGCCCTGCGATTACGCACGCTTCCTATGCCTCCTGTTTTATTATACCAACCCTGTGTCCAGAGTTCGTAAGTGCCCCCTCCCTTTACTACCTGATAACCCGACAGTTTTTCGGGCGAGCCGAGTGTGAGGCGGGTTTTGCCCCCCTCCTGCAGGTTCCCCCCACGGCGTGAGGGGAACCGCGACTTGGTTCCCCCTGCCAGTCCCTGCTGGGGTGAGGGGAGATTCAAAGCCTGCCCATTCACGAACGCTGGCTGCACGATTGGTATGCTACCATGCCAGCTATCCCATTTGCTCCAGCACAACGGGGATAGGCGAAACGGGTTGAGGGCTGATGACCACGGCTTCGTTCAGCATGGGCACTATCGCCTGGAGTTGCGCTT
>Ga0079995_1069960_pt1 | contig 13636 bp, 15 predicted proteins | sample FaiFalFF_MnMetaG_2_FD_69198 | JGI IMG/M metagenome (GOLD analysis project Ga0079995, IMG submission 69198) | Freshwater microbial communities from Yellowstone National Park, Wyoming, USA - Fairy Falls C (FF_Mn_C) (SPADES assembly) (version 4) | ecosystem: Environmental > Aquatic > Freshwater >... | reverse complement strand
CCCAAACTAAAAGCGAGTCTTCGAGCATCCTGTAGAATCCGGTGAGTTCCGCTACAATTGAAGCCTTCCCCATCCTATCCAATTTTTCGACAAAGTCCCAGTCTGGGGTAAAGTGGTCCTCAATCGCCCGCTTCCCCCTCCCCACGACAAAGCAATATTCTCTAAAACCAAACCGGTAAAGTTGCTCAAACAACGCCTGCAGCAACGGCTTAAGTACAGGGACTCCGTTACAGCCAAGCACATAGATCGGAAGCATCTCTTTAGGCATCTCCTTTGTAGCAGGCAGGAGTCTTGTGCCGAGACCTGCGGCTGTGATCACCACCTTCCTAACCATTGCTGTCAAACTTTTTACTGAATATTATAAACCTTCAAACCCACATACAAATCCCCGAAACTTAGACCCGACACCAGCGTCAAGAATAGTATGTGCACTACTGCCAGCGTCTACCATCAACCTTTTAACAGCATTCACGATGAATTTAAAAACAACACAATCTACAGCACGACCCTTAGCAGACAACGCTTAAATCATAACGGCTCTGTATATGTTTGGATGGCTAGGGCTGGGAAGGAGATAATTAGGAGGCTGACGGCACCGGAGCTAAGGGAGATAGTGAGGGAGGAGCTATCCACTGCTCTTAAGCCCTTGGCCGTGAAAATAGATGAGATGGATAAGCGTTTAACAGCTAAAATTGACGAGCTCGATAAACGTCTCAGCAGCAGAATTGATGAACTAGATAAACGTCTAGTCTCTGAAATATCTATGCTCAGGTCCGAGCTGCAATATGCTTCACGGATGGCTGTTCTAGAGACCAAGCTGAGTTAGAGAAGAGGATTGGAATAGGCTGAACCTACCCATGAGGGTGAGCGGATTCCCGATGTGCCGGCACTCTTCGTGGTGCTTCATTACACTGTGTTATTGGCTTGGTTAAATGAGGCCTCTACAATGGCGATGTATTCTGCGGCCAATACGATTTGTCGTAGAAGTTATCTCAAGTTAGCTTCTACAAGCTTTGAATTTAGGATATATATCTAGCACTCGACGGCTATTTTAAAGCATCCAAATACGTTTTTGCAAGCTTTTCCGCAACTTTTAAAGGTGAAAAAAGCCTTTCGGCCCTAGCGCGGCCCTTCAAACCCATCTCTGCAGCCCTGCTATTATCCTCGATTAATGCGATAATTTTTTCAGCCTTGTTCTCTGCTTTATGTATCCAAAGAACCTCTCAACAGCATTCCTTATACCGAATGTCTTGTACTGATACTTTAGTCCAAGCCTTTCCAGAGCCCACCTATACCACGGACCCCTATCAACTACTATCAATGGCTTGTTAATACATCTACCCAGGACGATTCTAAGGAACTTCAAAGCGATTAGCATGTTCCTACTCCGTGAGGCGTATATTGCCAATATTTCGCCTGAATCTACGTCTACAGCAGACCATGCATCTTAACCACAGTCTCATCAACAGCTATAGTATTCCTAAACTTCTTCCCTACAGAGAATATCTTGGAGAATTTGTGAAACCATATTCTAACACTCTCCCTAGAAGCATTAGTCACACAGTACCTCTCGGAGAGTTCTCTAAGGCTTAAACCAACAACATGAAACAAGACATAATAAGCCTTCTCAACCAAAGAATAACCTATTAAACCTAAACAACCCAGACAACCTATCAAGAATATATTCCAGAACATGCATAAGAGAGCATAACAATAACTAGGCCATAACCATAAAGAGAAAAGCTTAAGTAAAAGTTGACAGGATCTCGTACCTATCGGACATGAATATCATTAGATTTGGCGTTATTGGACTGGGATGGTTTGGTGAGAAACATCTCCAAGTTCTCTCCCAACTACCCAACGTTAAGGTTGCTGCATTATGCTCAAGGACAAGGGAAAGGGGCGCTGAACTAGCAAGTAGATATGGGGCCGATAAAGTCTACACCGACTGGTCTAAGATAGCTGAAGATCCCAACATCGACGCAGTTAGTGTGGTGACGCATGTTACAGATCATCGTGAACCTGTAGTGTTGGCGGCAGAGCATGGAAAGCACGTTCTGGTGGAGAAGCCCATAGCATCAACACTGGAGGATGCTGATAAGATGATATCTGCAACCCGTAAAGCTGGTGTTCATTTTATGGTGGGGCATATACTAAGGTTTGAACCACGTTATGCCCTGGCGAAGGAGGCCATCAATGCTGGTAGGATTGGGAGAATTGTCTCAATCTACGCCAGGCGGAATATACCGGGTGTTTTTGCCAGACCTCATCTGAGATATGGGACCCCGATATTGCTTGACGCCATACATGACACCGACATAATGATGTGGTATCTAGGCGATGATGTTGGATCTGTCTACTCCACGATGCTGGACACGGGAAGCGGCGCGCCGAACCCAGAGATAACATGGACAGTTTATAACTTCAAGAGAGGGACTAAAGGCGTATGCGAGAGTCTCTGGTTCCTACCCGAGAACACTCCCTATGCGATAGATGCTAAGATGGAAATCCTCGGTGACAGAGGAGCCATTTATGTCGACTGCTCTGAGTCCGGACTTATGGTAAATGATATGGCTGGTGTGAAGAAACTCGATACAATCCACTGGCCGGTTATGCATGGGGAGATAGTGGGGGCCCTCAAAAACGAGATATCCTACTTTGTAAGATGCATAGCGGAGGATAGAAAACCCGAAATAGTGACCCCAGAAGATGCGAGAAAAGCCCTCCAAGCTGTTCTCGCAGCCGAGGAGTCGGCTAGGACGGCCCGCGTAATCACCCTGTAGGGTGTGTCATGTGGGGTTCAAGCCTACTAACGTTAACTATGCCCTGCTATATTCGCTCAAAAAAGCTCTGCTGTGTGATTTAAGTTTCAAGCTCATTTTAAGCATCTTGATCGTCTTACTTGCTTTTTCAACTTACATGACTCTCATGACAGCTGGATTGTTGAACCCACATCCGGCTGAAGCTGTTAAGCTTAAGAGTGTCATACCGTACGACCTGAGTCGGTGGGAGCTGGTCTCAAGGTATGCCGTGGCCCTCGGGGATGAGGTGATAGCTAAGACAAATGAGATAAAACTTCCTGGATGTAATATTGAGCATTATGCAACCCGTGCGGGAAACCGTGTTCAGGTGGGTTTCTGTAGGGGGGAATTCAGATTCGTCAGCTATACGAATGAGCGTGGCATAAGCTTGGCGGGCTTTACAGGGGATATTAGATCGTCTGTGAACCAGCTGCTCAGAACACTTTCAGGAGATCCAAATCTAACCACGGATTTCACCCTTGAATTAACGACGAGTGAAAATGGTAATGCATTTTTCCGTGGATATCAATCGTTGGGAGGATATAAAATTATTGGAAGCGGCTACTATATTGAGACCGATGCGCTGCAAATCGGCATCAAATCTGTAATGCTTTACGATGTGTACAGGATTCCTCCTATCCAGCCTGTGATACCAGAGCCAAAGTTCTCCACACTCATGGCCACAATAGGGAAGAATGGCTACGTTGGGTTCACCTATAGGCAGCCCATCATAGAGGGTATAAAGGTCTGTGGAGACAGGATAGCCTACAGTCTGAGGATTGTGTCGGAGCAGAGCCCGCTACACGGCTATGTGGCCTTGGTAGACATCTACACGGGTGAGTTGCTACTTCTCATAGGGCTCAGCGCCCTGGGGGTCTTTAGGGTTTGGGAGAGAAACTGCTATTAAGGAAAAAATTTATCTACCTCTAACTCGCATTAAAATGCTGTGAAAAATGGTAGAAAACCCAAAAAATTTGAGAGCACTACCATACCCAGTGATTTCCAGAGCAAAATCACTAGGAGGAAGGCGATAAGCAAGGCGGGAGCAGCGGCTTTAGGTGCTGTGGTAGGCGCAGTCGTCGCAGGTTCAGGTGGATACCTAGCCGGCCTATCTCAGGCGGGGCCGGGCCGTGTTGAAACTAGGACCGTAACACAGACCGTAACCCAGACTGTTACAGGAACAGTGACACAGCCCACGGCCGGAAAGATCGAGGTGACATGGGGGATATGGAGCTGGGGCGTAGAACTTGTGCAGGACAATGCTGCGAAATTCAATGCCTGGAACGACGACATATACATCAAAGTCGTGGACTATGGACTTGACACATTCTTCTCAGGCATAAGCGCAGCATACACAGCCGGAAACCCGCCCACAATACACTACAGCACACCAGACGTCACCTACATCTACCAGCAGAACGGATGGGCGATAGACATGGAGCAGTACTTCCCAGAGATACGGCGATATCTTGATGACATCTTCCCCGGATTCAGGTCAGGCTTCATAAACCCGGACACAAAACTGATGAGCGGTCTCCCATACTATGGAGGTGCTCAGCCGTTCATGTACAACAAAAGGCACTTGGACGCGGCTGGAATAGGACAGCCTCCAAAGACATGGGAAGAACTGGAGGAGCAGGCTAGGAAGATCAAGCAGAAGGGTATATGTGACGATCCCATAGGGATATGGTATGGTAGCTGGGGGTTCGTGGAGGTCGGTATTTACGACTTCATGCTAGGTATGGCAGAAAATGATCCAGGCCCATATATGTGGGACGAAAACCTAAACCCAATCTTCAACGATAAGGGATCTGCATTGTTCAGATCCCTAAAATGGCAGTTAAGGATGATACATAAGGAGAAACTAGCCTCGACGAAAGGTGTCCTATATGATGAGGCCCAAGCCGTCAACGCCTTTGGCTCTGGCGCCCATACATTCTTCTGGATGCCCGACTACGACCTAGCCTTTGCTAACACACCACCCTCAAAGGAGGCTGGAAACCTCAGAATGGGCATGAACCCGGGGACTGGAAAGGTCTCGGCAATATACAGATCCTATCTTGTTTCGAAGGCCACAGCCGATAAGGGGCCACGGTATCTTGAGGCTGCATGGCGTGTGATGCAGTTCGTGGGTGGAAGAACCCGGAATGGAAAACCCGACTTTGAGAACGGAGAATACTTCGTATGTAGACGTCTGAACAACGAGAAGGGCGTCGGCCCAATCTACATCTCAATGTGGGAGGACCCCAAGTATGCTGACATCAGAGAGGCTATCAAATCATGGGTAGATCCGGAAATTAAGAAGCAGGTCCTCTTCAACACGTACGACTTCTTCAATGATCCGCGTATGACGACATGGTGGTCCGAATGGTGGGGTTATTGGCAGGCTGGTGTGGCTCGGCCGGCAATTCACGACCTGATACTGGGTAACGTCGGCACATCTGACGACGACATACTGAGGGTTTTGAACAGGATAGCTGACGAGTGGAACAAGAAGAAGAAGGAGTCGAAGACAGGTAAATAGGCAGGAGAAGATGCAGAAGGGCGACCTAAAATTCGTCCTGATAGGGCTTATACCGGCCCTATCTTTTATTTTTCCATTCACATTTTACCCAATAGCATACGCTGCGTATGTGAGCACCCTGCGATATGACCTCAAATACCCTGAAGAAATTGCATTCGCAGGGTTTGACAACTACATAGAGGTTCTCACTTCATACTATATGGCCGATTCAACCATTGCGACCGTTACATTCGTATCCATAACCGTACCACTAGTGGTTTTTATCTCCCTCGGTCTCGCACTACTTCTATCCCAGAATTTCCGAGGTGTGGGTTTTCTCCAGTGGCTTGTATTAGTTCCGTGGGCTATTCCCCTGGTGGACAGTGGCGCGATCTGGAAGTGGATATTCGACGCCAACTATGGACTGTTTAATGCTGTTCTCAAATCTCTAGGGCTTATAGATAGCTATGTCCCATGGCTTAACCTTAGATGGCCCGCGCTCCTGATCCTCGTAGTGGCCTTCCTATGGGTTCAGCTGCCTCTTCCAACCCTCCTCTTCTTAGCAGGTATGCAGTCCATTCCAGCTGAGCTCTATGAAGCCGCTACCATAGACGGAGCTAGGGGATGGGCAAAATTCAGGACTATAACACTCACGTGGCTCCGGCCTTTCATGCTCATAGTGGCTGTTTACAGTACCCTGATGGCCATCTGGACCTTCGACCTAGTCTATGTTATAACTGCTGGAGGACCAGGCAATTTTACAGCAGTCATCTCGTACTATACATGGAGTGAGATGTTCACTTTCCTCAATTTTGGAAGGGCCTCTGCACTGGCTTTCCTAGTAGTGCTAGTCAGCGTAGCATTAATAATCGCCTACTTCAAAGCACTACGAGTAGGCAAGATACGCCTAAGGGCGTGAGGATGCAATGGGCATCGGATACAGAATTGCCATTGTTTTGGCGTCTGTTGTCGTGGCCTTCTGGGTTCTCTTCCCAATAGCTTGGATGTTCAGCATAAGTCTACAAACAGAACCTGAGATACATTCTGCGCCACCCACCCTATGGCCAGCACAACCGAACTACTTCAACTACTGGTTCATCTTCGACGCCAGTAGCGCAATTGAGGCGAGACTCCAAGAGAGTGGGAGGCTGTCATTTCTTCCGGCTGTTGCGAGATGGTTTCCCAATGCACTCGTCAACAGCGTCATAGTAGGCCTCGTCATCACAGTAATCAATATCATAGCTGCGACCCTAGCTTCATACACGTTTACTAGGATTAGGTTTAGGGGAAGTGGTCTGCTCTTCTACATGTCAGTGGCAGGCCGACTCATACCGCCCGTCGCAATAGTGGTGCCCTACTACATTATAATACAGAACTTTTTCGGGTTAAACCTCTTGGACACACTTATAGCGGTAATATTGGTCCATGCTGCATTCACACTTCCCATCAACATATGGATCCTCAACACATATCTCTCAGCTATACCACCAGACATAGAGGATGCAGCGAGGGTGGACGGATATGGAAGGCTTGAAACCCTGTTCAAGGTCGTACTCCCCGTGATAAAGCCCGGAATAGTGGCCATTGGAATAATATCCTTCATGGTCTCATGGGGCGAGTTCTTCTTCGCTTTCATGGTGACCCAGACACAGCTCAGCAGGACACTTCCAGTCATAGTGGGATTTATGGCGGCCCAGCCCTACAAGCCAGTTGGAATACTTATGGCCGGCGGACTGGTCGCCATGCTACCCGCCCTCGTCATAATAGCGATCTTCAGGAGGTATCTGATAAGAGGCTTGGTTGCGGGTGCGGTGAGATAATCTACAGGAGCGCTTTGCCTGAACTCTTCTCAAAGATGTGTATCCTCTTGGGGTTGAGAGATAGCCACACCTCATCACCCACACCGAGCCTCATACCCGATGGAATTAAGACGGTAAAGGTTGTCGAGTCGACCCCTACATTTGCATAAACCTCCGCACCGGTATCCTCGATAATCTCAACCCTTCCCCGGAAGGATATATCATCTGTTTTTCTTGTGCTGGGAGTTATATCGGGAGGTCTCACTCCTAGGATGAGACTCTTTCCCTCAAAACCTTTCAAAACATCACCAAGATGGCTGAGGTTGATCTTGGTAAATCCCAAATCCAATAGAGGGCCCCCGCCTTCGGTCACAAGACTTCCTTCTACAGTGTTTATCTGGGGGCTTCCAATATTCTGTGCAACATAGAGATTGTATGGCCTCTCATAGATGTTGTCTACTGTGTCATATTGGATAAGCCTACCTTTCGACAGAACAGCTATCCTATCAGCCATTGATATGGCCTCAACGTCATCAGGTGTGCTAAAGATCGCTGTCTGACCCATCTCCCTCTGAAGCTTCTTAAGCTCAGCCCTCATGTGAAGCCTAAGTTTTGCATCAAGGTTTGTCAGCGGCTCGTCGAAGAGGAAGAGCTGCGGACGCCTAACCATGGCCCTCCCTAATGCAACCCTCTGCCTCTCACCACCACTAAGGGTTCCGGGCTTTTTCTCCAGGAGGTGGCTTATGTTTAGGACGGCCGCTATCTCCTTAACACGCTTTTCAATCTCGTCGGGGGGAACCTTTCTCTTTCTCAACGGAAATGCTAGATTTTCAAAAACAGTCTTAGTGGGATATAGCGCAAAGCTTTGGAAGACCATAGCCACGTCCCTCTCAGCAGGGCTCAGGTCGTTAACCAGTTTATCACCAATCCATATCTCACCTGAGGTGACATCCTCCAATCCTGCTATCATCCTAAGTATGGTCGTCTTTCCAGCACCGGGTGGGCCGAACAATGCTACGAACTCCCCATCCCTCACCTCTAGGGTTAGGTCCTCTACCGCTGTTTCCTTACCGTATTTCTTCACAACATGGTTGAGGAAGACCCTTGCCATGATCCTACAGCCTCAGACCAGTTTTTTTATCAAAAAAGTGAATTTTCTCACTGTCCATGTACAAGGCGACACTGCTGCCCACGTCTACCCTTGCCTTCCTGTACTCAAGAACCCGTACTACCGTCCTACCCACCAAGATATCGAGGATGGCCTTATCACCTAGCGGCTCTATAACCTCGATCCTACCGTTCAATAGGCCTCCTCCACCCTCTTCAACCCTGATATCGCTGGGCCTCACTCCAAAGACCAGTTCCATGCCATCATGGACGCTTTTTAACCTGCCGTCAAATCCGTCCGCAGCCAGTGTGAATCCGTCGAAATCCAAGTATATCCTCTCACCCTTTCTAACCCGACACTCTAGGAGATTCATCGTTGGGCTTCCTATAAATCCGGCTACAAAAAGGTTCGCAGGCCTATTGTACAGATTGGAGGGAGTATCATATTGCTGTAGAACACCCGATTCCATGACACCTATCTTGTCCGCTAACGTCATGGCCTCCAGTTGATCATGGGTGACGTAAATCGTTGTGGTCTTTATCCTGTTATGGAGTTTCTTCAGCTCAACCCGCATAACCGCCCTAAGCCTCGCATCCAAGTTTGTCAACGGCTCATCCAAGAGGAAGACCTTAGGATCCCTGACCATAGCGCGGCCGAGCGCAACCCTCTGCTTCTCACCAACCGTAAGGCTCATGGCGTCCTTCTCAAGTAGGTGGGCTATCTGGAGAATCTCAGCTACCTCTCTCACTCTCTTGGCTATCTCACCCTTAGTCCATTTCCGCTGTCTAAGGGGAAAAGCCAAGTTATCGAATACCGTCATCCCAGGATATATTGCATAGAACTGGAATACCATCGCAATATCCCGCTCATGAGGAGGTACCTTATTGACCAGGTTCCCTCCAATATAGATCTCACCAGTATCTGGGGACTCAAGACCGGCGATCATCCGTAGTGTTGTCGTCTTACCACATCCAGATGGCCCTAGGAGGCATACAAAGGATTTGTCTTGCACCTCAAGCGTCAGGTTCCTCACAGCCTCCTGCTTGCCGAATCTTTTAGAAACACCTACGAGCCTCACATCAGCCATAAGGCGTCAACCTAGACACTTTTCTGAAGGGCCACTATTATATATTAGCTGAGGAGAGGTAGGCGTACTGGTTTTCCCGTCTTGTAGCATTCGAGGGCTGCAAAGGCTATCTCATGGGTTTTTATGGCGTCCTCAAGATTGCAGTGGGACTCCCGATCCTCTAGTATGCACTCCACGAAGTGATCCATCTGAGCTTGGAAGGGATGATGGGTGACATCCGCACTATCTGGGAGTATTGTCGGTATGGTGATCCAATCCCTCTGACCCTGGAATCTAGTAGACCATATCCTATTGTCTTTCACAGTACCCTCATCACCAAATATCTCTATCGGGAAAGTGTAGGGCTGTACACCTCCGAAATTCACTGAGACCTTACCAAGAACGCCGTTGTCAAACTTTATCAAGGCGATTTCAAAATCATCATACTCCAGTGGTGGCATATCCTCCCAACGCTGGGTATAGTAGTTCCACTGCCTGATCCTACCTTTTCTCAGCCCGCCTGAGTAGGCGAAAACCTCCACCGGGGTGGCGGCCTTGTAATTCTGCTTCTCAGCAAACCACCTCACAGCATCTATTGCATGGCATCCGCCTACAAGGAATGCACTTACACCAGTTGACTTCTTCCTAGCATCCTCGTACCCGGACCACCATGCGGCGATGGCGCTTTGATAATCCGCCTCCACGAAGTATATGTTTCCCAGCATCCCATCTGCTATTATGGACTTGAGTATCTTGAACAATGGATTCCACCTGAGAACGAAGCTCACGACGGTCTTGACCTTAGCCTTCCTTACAGCGTCCCGCATAGCCCTTATCTCATCCAAGGAGTTCCCAATTGGCTTCTCAATCACTATATGCTTCCCGGCCTTGGCCGCCGCTATTGTGTTCTCAGCATGGACATGCTGTGGTGTGCAGATCGATACTATATCCACCTCAGGATTTTCGAGAGCCTTGTCAAGGCTATCGTATGTCTTGACATCCTTGAGTCCGGCCTCCTCCGCCCTCTTCTTGGCGCTCTCTATTCTCCTGCTCGAAATTGCCACAACCCTAGTATGGGGGTTGTTCTGAAATGCTTTTATGTGCTGTGTTGATACCCAACCGGCACCATGGACCAGTACTCCCAGTTTCTTCTCCACGTGATATAACCGCTTCCTAACTATTACTTAAACATTGCGTAGGCCAGATCATGTCAACTTTTTTATGGTTATGGCATGGTTTGTATTCCTATTTTCTTATGCATGTTCTGGATTATGTCCTTGATAGGTTGTCTGGGTTGTTTAGGTTTAACAGGTAAACACCTGAAGTATCAAGTCAATAGAAGACTATGCAACACCAATAATCAGAAACACACTCACAGCGATAAAAACCCAAGGAGGCGTATTACTTGGTTGACAGGATCGCAACACTTATCTATAGTCCTCATATGATAAGATCGTATGAAAAGGATTGGAGTGGCTATACTGGGTTATGGTTTCATGGGAACCACGCATCTGGCTGCATGGAAGATGATGGATGACTGTAGGGTGCTGGGGCTGTGGGGGAGGGATAAGTCCCGGCTTAATGATGTTGCGTCGAAGTACGGTGTAAGGCCCTACGAAAGCTTCAGTCAAATAATCGATGATAAAGATGTTGACGTCGTGGACATCTGTACGCCAACCTACACTCATAGAAAGCTGGCTGTAGAGGCTATGGAGGCTGGGAAGCATGTTATTGTGGAGAAACCTATGGCCCTTAACCTTGAGGAGGCGGATGATATGATAAGCACCTCTAGAAGGACCGGAGTAAAGCTGATGGTGGCCCATGTGCTTAGGTTTTTTCCCGAATATATGAAGGCCAAGGACCTCATAGATCAGGGGTCGTTGGGCGAGTTGGCGGTGATTAGGGCTTGGAGGGGTGGCCCGGCTCCCGAGTGGAGTCCGTGGTTTATGGATCTTGGGAAGAGCGGTGGCGTCACCGTCGACCTCGCTATACATGATGTGGATTTTGCGATTTGGATCAATGGATGCATGCCCTCCGAGGTGTATGCGAAGGTGGCGAATCTCGTCCACAAATCACATGACATCCATGACTACGCCCTAATAGCGCTGAAATTCCCCACAGGCTGCATAGCCCTCCTGGAGGCCAACTGGGCCCTGCCAAAATCCTATCCCTTTACAATGAAGCTTGAGGTTGATGGGACAAAGGGCATGATACATCTAGACAATCAATCACCCACACCTCTGAGGCTCTGGACAGAATCAGGTGTGGAGGGATTCTCACCCGAAACCCTTCCATGGAAGCCAGGTGTACATCCGTTCCCCCTAGATCCATTCTATCGTGAGATAAGACATTTTGTGGAGTGCATAAAGGAAGATCGCATGCCAATAACCGACGGAGTAGAGGCGAGGAAGAGTCTGGAGATATGTCTTGCAGCTATGAGATCTGCAGCCGAAAATCATCCAATACGCATCGGAGGATGAACAATTTTGAAAGATCTTGTCAGGTTAGGGTTCCTTGGAGTAGCGCACTTTCACGCCGACAGCTATGCAAGGGTTGCTAAAAAACTCTCAAATGTGGAGATTGCGGGGGTTTACGACCGCAGCCCGGGCCTTGCGTCCCAGTTCGCCGAAAATTTCGGGTTGAGAAGGTATGGGGGTCCGGAGGAATTGTTGAAGGACGTGGACGCCGTGGTCATAGCGTCAGAGAACGTTCTTCACCATGAGTACGTCCTTAAAGCTGCTGAGATGGGTAAACATATTCTCTGTGAGAAGCCCATGGCCGTCAGCCTAAAACAGGCTGATGAGATCGTTAAGACTGTAGAGAAGACAGGCATCAAGTTTCAGATGTGCTATGTAATGAGATACCATACTGTTTCGACTCTTGTTAAGGAACTGCTAGCGGACGGACGCATCGGGAAACTGTTGGCGATGAACGGGACCAACAAGCTTAACAGGGCTCTCCCACTCTCAAGACAATGGTTCACAGACAGGAATATGTCGGGCGGCGGTGCTGTGATGGATCACACAGTTCACCTCTCCGACCTCATGAGGTGGTATGCGGACTCTGAGATAGTGGAGGTATACACAGTTATAGGCCGCAACGTGAACTCAGACATAGACGTGGAGGATAACTTCCTGACAATCGTCAGGATGGAGAACGATGTGATAGGTAGTATAGATGGAAGCTGGACCTATGCATCGGGGCATTATACATGGGGTGATGTGACAATGGAGCTGGTAGGCAGTGACGGTGTTCTTGTGATGGATGCATTTAGACAGAATATCTACTACACAGGCAGTGATAAGCTGTCTTGGCATTACTATGGATGTGACCCGGATACGCTCATGGTCGAGGACTTTATACGATGTATAAGGGAAGACACAAGACCTAAAGCAGGGGTCTACGACGGCAGGCAAGGTGTGGCAGTCACCATAGCTGCGTATGAGTCCAGCCGATTGGGAAGACCTGTGAAACCTAGCTGAAAAATCTTTCTACCAACTTCCCAGGTACTGTCAAGTTTTACTTAGGCCTTTTGGGATTGGTCTTTGGTTGTGATGCACACCATCAATGCGGTACTGAACTTGTTAGCCAGTCTCTTTCGATTCAATAGTTACTCTCCTGTGGAGAAGCTCTATTCTGTCTTTCTCTATATAGCGGGCCTTAGCTTAAGGGATGTCTCCGGGAGGCTATGTCTAACAGGTGCATCTAGGGAATCGGTCAGGGTATGGCTTCACAGGTTCTCATCCATATTCAGGCCTTCCAGGATGAGACTGTCCTAAAGGATAATTGTCAGATCTGTTATCTCTGGGCCGCAGTAGTGTAGATACTAACGACATATTGGCTGTATACGCTTCAAGGGGGAGAGGGATTAAGTTCCTAAGGAAGGTATTGGATTCATGTGTAGGTAAGCCAGTCATAGTAGTAGATAGGGGGCCATGGTATAGATGGGCATTGGATAGGCTTGAAATAACCTACTTCCACGAGGCATTCGGTAAAAGGAACAGGATAGAGAGGTGGTTCAGGGAAATGAAGGAAAGGACAAAGAGGTTCTACAACAACGTAAACTCGAAGAAGTTGAAGTGCCTGGAAGAGTTGGTAACTGCAATTGCAGCAATGCATAACATCATCAGAGCGGGAGAGAAGGTAATACCAACATGACAGTACCGGGAGGTGAGCGAAAATGCTTATTTGGGCACTATCGCCGCTTGAAGGCGAAATCTTAAAATCTAAAATTTTTGTGTAGTATGATGCGGATGGCGTCCGTTAGGCTCGTTAATCTGGAAAAGCGGTTCGATAAAGTGGTGGCTGTTGACGGTGTCAACCTTAATATAGCTGACGGTTCCTTTGTTGTTTTACTGG
>Ga0079995_1055426_pt1 | contig 13639 bp, 14 predicted proteins | sample FaiFalFF_MnMetaG_2_FD_69198 | JGI IMG/M metagenome (GOLD analysis project Ga0079995, IMG submission 69198) | Freshwater microbial communities from Yellowstone National Park, Wyoming, USA - Fairy Falls C (FF_Mn_C) (SPADES assembly) (version 4) | ecosystem: Environmental > Aquatic > Freshwater >... | reverse complement strand
GGATTGCGACCCAAAACTTGGACGGGATCTCCCAGCAGCTGCCGGATTCCACATGACGAAACACCGAGACCCGAACCGAGGGGATTGCGACTTACTTTGGGCGGTCCTTTTTTATGGGGCGAGCATTTACCCGACTTTGACAGTTCCTGGGCATACGAGAGCCTCGGAGGGGTGTAAATGCCCGGTTTTCCGGCCCTGCGGTGTGTGCACACGCGGTAAGGCGTAGGCACACGTTTTTCGACGAAACGGCAGGAGTTCTAGAGGTGACCGTCGTACAAAGTAGACATGTACCTTCGGACGGTGCAGCGCAGGAACCGGGACGGCTCCGTGGTTCGCTACGTGCAGCTGGCCCACAACTTCCGCCATCCGCAGACGGGCCGGCCCCAGGCGCAGGTGCTGTGGTCGTTCGGCCGCGAGGAGGAGGTGGACCGCGCCCAGTTGGAGCGGCTGGTCCGCAGCATCGAGCGGTTCTTGTCTCCCGAGCAGGCGCTTCAGCGCCAGGCCCGGGACCACGAGGTCCCCCTGCGGTTTCTGGAGAGCCGGCCCTTGGGCGGCGGCTGGGTGCTGGATGCGCTGTGGCGCGAGCTTGGGATCCCCCAGGCGATCGGGGAGGTGGTGCAAGACCGGCGGGTGCGGCTGCCGGTGGAGCGGGCGCTGTTTGCTCTAGTGGCCAACCGGGCGCTGGCACCCACGAGCAAGCTGGGGACGTACGAGTGGCTGAAGGAGGAGGTAGCCCTACCGGGGACGGAAGGGGTGGAGCTGCACCACCTGTACCGGGCCATGGACTTGCTGGTGGAAGCGGGGGAGCCCTTGCAGCGGGCGGTGTACTTCAGTGTGGCGAACCTGCTGTGGACCTTTTGTTCTTGGACACCACGACCACCTACTTCGAGGTGGAGGAGGAGGCGGGGCTGCGGCGGCGCAGCGGGCGATCCACCGACCGCCGTCCGGACCTGCCCCAAATCGTGATCGGGCTCGCGGTAACACGCTCGGGGCTGCCGGTGCGCTGCTGGGTGTGGCCGGGCAACACTACGGACGTGACCCGGGTGGAGGAGGTCAAACAGGACCTGGTGGCCTGGAAGCTGGGGCGGGTGGTGACCGTGGTGGACCGGGGCTTCGTCTCGGAGGAGAACCTGCGGGTACTGCGGCGGGCCGGGGGCCACTACATCGCAGGGGAGCGGCTGCGGGCGGGCAAGAAGGGGGTGAAGGAAGCCCTGTCCCGGCCCGGCCGCTACCAGCAGGTGGGGCCCCATCTGGAGGTCAAGGAGATCGTCGTGGGCACCGGGGAGGCTCGCCAGCGCTACATCCTGGTGCGCAACGCAGCACAGGCGGAACGGGACCGGGAGCAGCGGGAGCAGATCCTCGGCCACATCCGGGAGGAGCTGGAGGCCATAGAGCGCCTGCCCCCGGGGCGGCAGGCCCAGGCGGTCGGCGTCCTTCTGGCACACCCCACCTACGGCCGCTACCTGAAGCTGGACCAGCGGCGCTGGCCGGTGATCGACCGGGCCAAGGTGCAGGCCGAGGCCCGGCTGGACGGGAAGTACCTGCTGCGGACCTCCGACGACACCCTGACCCCGGCGGACGTGGCCCTGGGGTACAAACAGCTGGTGGAGGTGGAGGAAGCCTTCCGCACCCTCAAACACACCCTGGAGCTGCGGCCGATCTACCATCGGCGGGACGACCGCATCCGGGCCCACGTCCTGCTGTGCTGGCTGGCGTTGCTCCTGGTGCGGGTGGCGGAAATGCGGGTGGAGCAGGGGCTGGGGCAGCCCTACAGCTGGGACCGGATCCGCATCGAGTTGCAGCGCATGCACCTAGGGACCTTCCGCGGCCAGGCGGGGGTCGTCTACCAGCGTACCGAGATCACTCCCTTCCAGGCCCAGCTCTTCCGGGCCCTCGGCACCGCAGAGCCACCCCGCTTCTTCCGCATCGACCCCGCCCGGGCCCGCGGGGTGTAGATACACGCGTATGCCTACCCTCCATGCCTGAAAAGCCCGTCATAGCAGGCCCCTGGCCCCTTCTGTGTCGAAGCCAACTGTCAAACTCAGGCCGGGAGCTTGCCGGCCAGGAACAGTTGCTCCACCCGCTCCTCGAACCGGCGGATCCTCACCATGGTGCGGTACAGCCCCAGGGCGTCCACGGTTGCAAGGTCACGCCTTCGACGCACCTTCTGAAGGGTCCTCCTGAGGCCCTCCCCGCGTCTCCGGGCACCCTCTTTCACGTCACCGGACCGTCGGCCCGTACTCCCGCACAGTGAACCCCTCCGCTCCACCGCCGGCTCGGACACCGTCCACCTCCCCGCTTTCGCGGGAGCCGTTGTCCTAGCGAGGTTGTGGCCCCCGCGGCCTCCCGGCCCTAACCCGCCACGGCAGGAAACACCGCACTCCCGCGCGAACCCACCAACCACGCCCGCCTTTCCGGGGGTGTCGCCACGCAGCCCGCGAGCAAGACGCGGCCGCTCCGCAGCCCGAGGCCGGCCAGCCGGTCCGAGGGCCTCGTGGCCACCCTGGGCCACGAGCCGCAGGTGGTCACCGTCGCCCTGGACACTCTTTTGCACCAGGGCCGGGCCCTCTCCGAACTCCTGGTCGTCCACACCTCCGCCCCGGCCGTGCTTGAAGGCCTGCGGGCCATCCGGAGGGAGTTCGCGTCCGGCCGGTACCCCACCGTCCGCCTCCGGTCTGTGCCCGTGAAAGGGGAAACCGGCAAGCTGGAGGACTTCCGCACCGAGGAGGACGTGCGCGCCCTGCTCTCCACCCTGTACCGCGCGGTCCGGGAGGCCAAGCGCCACCACGGGGTGGTGCACGTGTGTCTGGCGGGCGGCCGGAAGGTCATGTCCGTGGCCGCCATGGTGGTGGCCCAGCTCCTGTTCGGCCCGGAGGACCGAGTCTGGCACCTGCTGAGCGAGGGCTGGACTCCCGCGGCGCCACGCCGGATGCACCTCGCGCCCGGCGAGGAAGCACACCTGGTCCCCGTCCCCGTGCTGCGGTGGACGGACTCCGGGGTCATGCTGGCGGCCCTGGCGGAGCTGGACGACCCCGGGGAGGCCATCCGCCGGTACCAGGAGATCGTCCGGGGCGAACGCATGCGCAGACGCCGCGAGTTCGTGGAGCGCTGGTTGACCCAGGCCGAGCGGGAGGTGGCACAGCTGGCGTGCGCGGGCCTGGACAACGCCGCCATCGCGCGCCGCCTCCACCGCAGCCCGCGGACCGTAGCCAACCAGCTCACCGCGGTGTACGCCAAGCTCCAGGAGTGGCTGGGCTTCCCCGGACCCCCGGTGAGCCGCCCCCTCCTGCTGTCCGAGCTGGCCCCGTACTTCGAGCTGGTGGAGGCGTCGAAAAGCGGGGTGGGAAGCGTTTCCCGATCAGGAAGGGAACATAGCCTCATGCGACTCGGCCGGGGCTCGGGGTAGCTTCCTCCCGAGGCCCCGGGGCCAGGCGACCCGCGGGGCAAAAACCAACCCCGGGCCTCCGAAACCGCGGAGCCGCGCCCGGGTGGCCGGGGTCGGGAGGTGTTCACAGGTGCGGTGGTGGATCTTGCTTCCTGCGGTAGCTCTCGCGGTGGCCGGCTCGGCCATGGCGGAGCCGGGAAATCCGGTGGCGGTGGCCGCGGCGTACCACGCCGGGACCGTCCGGGGGTACACGTGCGGGAACTGGCCCTACCTGGCCGCGACCAACCGGACTGACTACCTCCTGGGGGTGATCGCCCTGGCGGACACCTTGTACGCCTCCGACCGGCTGGACCCCCTCATGGACCAGGCAGTGCGGCTGCCCCAGAGCGCCGTGGCGTACCGGTCCCTGGTGGACTCGGGCTGCCTGTTCGTGTCCGCCAGCACCCCGGTCCTGGCGGTGCTGTACTCGCTCAAGTGACCGAAAGGGGGTGGGGAGGTTCGAAGTCGGGCGTTACAGGTTCCGTTGGGTGTCGGAGTCGGGAGGCCGGCTCCCGGGGTTTCTCGGCCCCACCCTCCGGGGAGGGCTCGGCCACGTGCTCCGGAAGCTGGTGTGCGTGACCCGGCTGCCGGACTGCGGCGGGTGCCTGCTCAGGTACCGGTGCGCGTACCCGGTGCTGTTCCAGCCGTACGCCCCCGCGGGGGTAGACCAGGGCGGTCGGTACGGCCGCATGCCAGTACCCTTCGTCCTCCGGGTGCCCTTTGGCAGGTCTTCGCCCGCCCGTCTGGAGCCCGGGCAGCCCCTGGAGTTTGAGATGGTCCTGGTCGGCCGGGCCAACTCCGACCTCCCTTATTACCTCCTGGCGCTGGCGGACCTGGGCAGAGCCGGCTTCGGGCCCGCACGGCACCGACTGCGCCTGGAGCAGGTGGCCGCCTGGAGTCCCCGGGGGTTTGTGCCCGTCTACGAGGCCGCGGATTCCGTGGTCCGGACGGACGTACCGACTTTCCCCTTGGACCGCCTGCTCCGGGAGCTCCCCCCGGCACAGGGGTCCCGCCTGACGGTGCGTTTCGCCACCCCGGTCCGTCTGGACCTCCGAGGAGACCTGGTCTACCCCGTTGGCTTCCACCACCTGGTCCGGGCCCTGGACCAGCGGCTGCGGGCTCTCGTGGCGTGCTACGGAGGGCCCCAGGCCCCGGAAGCCCCGCTGGCCGCGGCCGAGCGTGCCAGCGCGGTGGTGGACCGCACCCGCTGGGTGGACCTCAAGCGCTACTCCACCCGGCAGCGCACCGAGATGCGCATCGGGGGAGCCGTGGGCACGGTCACCTACGAGGGCGTGGACTTCTCACCCTTCGCACCCCTGCTCGCCTTCGGCGAGTGGCTGGGGGTGGGGAAGCTGACCAGTATGGGGCTCGGACGGATGGAGGTGGTGCGGACGTGACACCGGAGCGGACGCTCGTCGCCCTGGGCGGGCTCCTCCATGACATCGGGAAGTTCCGCCAGCGCGCGTTCTGGTCGGAGCGCCGGAGCCACGAGGACCACGGCCGCCGTTGGACGGAGGAAAAGGTCCTGCCTCGGCTGCGCTTCCTCACCGACCAGGAACGGGGCCAGCTAGTGGAAGTGGTCGAGAAACACCACGAAAGCGGGGCTTACGCCCGGGACGTCCGGGTGGTCAGGCTCGCCGACCGGCTTGCCAGCGGTGAACGCGTCCCGCGGGACAGGGAAGAAGGGACCGGAGACCCCGCCACCGAGCTCCTCCTGCCCGTGTTCACGGCGCTCCGGCTGGACGGGCGAGGTCTGGAAGACCGGCAGCGACGGGCGTACGCGTACCGCACCGCTCCCCTGACCCTCGACGCCGACGTCTTCCCGGCGCCTCGGGAGACCCTGCGTGCCGACTACCCCCGCCTTTGGGGGCACTTCGAACAAGCTTGGGAATCCTTGCCGGACCTCTCCCCGGCCTTCCACGATCCCGACGCCTTCGCACTGGCGTGGCTCTCCCTCCTCCGCGCGTACGCCTGGTGTGTCCCAGCCGCGGCGTATTTGGACGAGCCCGACGTCTCTCTGGCAGACCACCTCCAGGTGACCGGCGCCCTCGCGGCGTGCCTGTGGGACCTCCCCGATGAAGTGCTGGCGAGGCTGGAGGCGGATTCCTCCCAGGACGAGCCGGTGGCGCTGCTGGTAGGCGGCGACGTCTCTGGCATCCAGCGGTTCCTCTACACCATCAGCAGCGCGGGTGCCGCGAAGAGCCTTCGGGGCCGGTCCGCGTACCTGGGCCTCCTGTGCGACGTGGTCGCGGAGTTCACCCGGCGCGAGCTGGGCGTCCTCCCGTGCAACGTGATCTACAGCGGCGGCGGCCACTTCTACCTGCTCGCACCCCTCGGCGTCGGGGAACGCCTGGCCGGGGTTCGTGAGCGGCTCACGGGCGTGCTCCTGGACTTCTTCGGAGGAGACGTGGCCCTGGTGCTGGACGCGGTACCCCTGAAGGCCTCAGACCTGAGGGTCGTACCCGGGGAGCCCCGCAGCCCCTTGGGCGAGCGCTGGCGGGAACTCGACGCGAAGCTCCGCTCTGCCAAGCAGACCCTGCTCCGGCAGGTGGCGCTTTCCAGCCCGCAGAAGGTCTTCGGTCCGTTCGGGGTCGGGGGCCGGGAGGAGTTCTGCGTGGTTTGCCACTCGGAGCCCGACCAGCCGGAAGGGCTCAGGGACCGTGGCGTCCGCAGGCCGGTCGCTCCCGCGGCGGAGGAAGCCGACCGCAAGTGCTCCCTGTGCAAAAGCTTTGAGGACCTGAGCCACCGGGTCGCGAGGGCGGCCTACCTGGTCCTCCGGCAAGTGCGTCCGAAGCCCGGCGGCAACCTGGAGTGGCATTCGGTGCTCACCGCCCTCGGCCTCGAGCTGTGGCTGGACACCGAAGACGAGCTAGTCTCGCACTACCGGCCCGACGACTGGGTCATCCGGCTGAACGACCCGCGGCTGGACCCGGTGGCCCGCGACGGCCGGACGGTCCCGGTCGTGGGGTTCCGGTTGCTGCCGAACTTCACCCCAATCGAGGAGGACGGGACGATCCGGGAGATGGCGGAGCTGGCGCAGGGCTCCGACGGTGCCCCGTACTTCAGCGCGCTGCGCATGGACGTGGACAGCCTGGGCCGGCTCTTCTCAGAGGGGCTGGGAGGCCGGCTCTCCCTTTCCCGGCTCGCGACATTCTCGCGGTCGCTCAGCACCTTCTTTGAGGGCTACCTGAACCGCATTTGCGAAGAGTTGGACCCAGGCCGCAAGCACCTGTACCTGCTGTACTCCGGCGGGGACGACCTCCTCGCGGTGGGGAGCTGGAACGCGGTCCTCGGCCTCGCGCAGCGGATCCGCGACGAGTTCGGCCGCTACGCCTGCAACAACCCAGCCGTGACTCTCTCGGGTGGCACGTCCCTGCACCACGAGAAGTTTCCCCTGTACCAGGCCTCTCGCTTAGCCGGCCACTTGCAGGAGGCGGCCAAGGCCTGGCACCGCGACGGGCGGGCGAAGGACGCCTTCAACCTGTGGGGCCAGCCCCTGCAGTGGGATGAGCTGGACTGGGCCAGGGACTGGCATGACCGGATCACCGGCTGGCTTATGCGGGACGGAGTCCGCCGGGCTTTCGTGTTCAAGCTGGCCCGCATCGCCACCATGTACGACCGGGTCCAGGCCGAGCTGTCGCGCCGCCCCGGCCTCACGGAGCAGGAAGTCCGCCGCCGCGTGCGGTACAAGCGGTGGCTCTGGACCCTGGTCTACTACCTGGCCAAGGAGAGCGCGGAGCTCCAGCCGCAGCTGCAGCGCCTCCAGCACGAACTCGTCAACCAAGACCGGATCCGCTGTCTTGCGACGCTCGCACGGTGGGTGGAGCTGTCCACTCGATGAGAAAACACGCAGGGGAGGTGGTGAAGGTGCCGCCGAGGCCGCAAGAAACACGACCTCAGGGTTCAGGAGACATCCGGAACGACGTGCAGCAGATCGTCGCCGGCGAGGACTACGAGTTGCTGGTCCGACGTGGGGCCGAATGGGGGCGCCAGCTTGCCGAGGCGAACCTACGCATGGCGCAGATCCGCCGCGTCTTCGGCGAAGTCAAGCGGTTGCAGATGCGCTGGGAGCCTCAGCGCCTCCGGATGCTACGTCCGAGGCTCTCCTACGTGGCGGCTCGCGCCGGGCGAGGCGGGGTGTTGCTGCGCGACATTCTGTCTTCAGCCATCGACACGGTTTTCCAGGTGCAAGGTGACGGTCAACAGAAGCGTTTCCGGGTCATGGCCGACCTCTTCGAGGCCATCCTGGCCCACTACACCGAGGTGGAACGTCGGCAAGGGAGGCGAGAAGAATGAGCAGGACCACGCCTGTCTTCCACGGCAAAGTGGTGCTGTCCGCAGAGATGGTGGCTCTCACCGGAATTCGCGTGGGTGCCGCTTCTTCAGGACTGGACATCGGTGGAGTCGATCAACCGGTGCTGCGCGATCCCGTCACGAATGAGCCGTACATCCCCGGATCCAGCATCAAGGGGAAGCTCCGCAGCCTCCTAACGAAGGCCCACGGCCTTCCCCTTGAGCAACTGGTCCAGAGGCCCGTGGAAGTGTGGCTCCACTGGTGCACCGACGTCGCGGCCTACCGCCGGTGCCCCATCTGTCCGACCTTCGGGCAGTTCCCATCCGGGCCTCGCGGCGCCCGGTTCGGATTCGTCACCCCCACGCGGCTCATTGCTCGCGACGCCCGGCTGGGACCTGAGCTGCAGGTGGTGGAGGACGGGGTCGTCTCCCGTAAGCCCTGGAAGGAGGTGGACACCGACCTCCCCTATAGCGAGGTCAAGGTGGAGGTCGCCCTCGACGTGGTCACCGCCGCGAGCAACCCCCGGCAGATGGAGCGCGTCCCACCCGGCGCCATCTTCGAGACCGAGCTCCTCTTCACCGTGTACCGCTCTGACGATGGGTCCATCGAGCCGGAGATGGAGAAGCAGCGGCTGCGGGAGGTCATCACGGCCATGCGGCTGCTGGAGGACGACTACCTCGGTTCGTCGGGCACCCGCGGCTACGGCAAGGTGAAGTTCCAGAAGGTCAAGGTCCGCTGGCGGCCCCTGGGCTACTACCGCGACCCCAAGACCAACCCCGAGCAGGTCCTGTGGGAAGGTGACGACCTCGGCCAGCTCCTCGAAGTGTACGACGACCGGGTGGCCGCGAAAGTCTGGGAGGGGGTATGAGCCTGTACTCCGTCACCCTCACCCCCAAGGGCGCCTTCCACCTGGGCGAGCGCGGGATCGGCTACGAGGAGACCTCCGAGCTGGTCCACGCGGACACCCTCTTCGGCGCCCTGTGCTCCGTCTGGTCGTTGCTCTACGGGGAGGACGCCGTGCAGGCGGATCTACTGCCGGACGGCAGCGGCACCTGGCAGCCTCCATTCCTGTTCAGTTCCGCCTTCCCCCGGGCAGGCCCCGTGCGGTTCTACCCGAAGCCCCTGCTCGCTCCTCCCGGGGAAGACGCCACGGAGTGGAAGGAAGTCGACTGGGTTTCCCAGTCCCTGTTCGTGGCGTGGCTCGCACGCGGGCCCCTGCCGGAACACCGCCGGCTGCAGGGCGGGAAGGCCGCGGTCACAAGCGACGAGTTCGAGCAGCTGCGGTCCCACGTACGCAAGCATTTTCCCGACTGGAGCGAGGACGTCCTGTGGAAGGCCACCCGCGTCCCCCGGGTTACCCTGGACGTACCCACCCATGCCTCGGAGCTGTGGCACTTCGGCCGGCTCCATTTCGCCCCCGGCTGCGGCCTGCACGTGTGGGTGGACGTGAGGCGCCACGCGGACCGTCTGTGGCCGGCCTTCCGCCTCCTCGGCGACGTGGGGCTGGGTGGGGACCGGTCCGCCGGCCACGGGCTGTTCGAGCTGGAGCTCCAGGAGGCACAGCCGCCCTGGTCGGCTTCCGACACCCGTTTCGTCACGCTCTCACCGGTCTGGCCTACGCCGGACCAGGCGGCAACCCTGCTCGCAGACGGCTGTGCGTACAGGCTCGTCACGCGGACCGGGTGGATCGGCGGCGTGCTCCCGACCCCCTACCGCCGGAAGACGGTGCGCCTCCTGGCGGAGGGGTCCGTCCTCACCGGGTCAACCTCGGCCGTGTGGGGCGGCTTGGCCGACGTAACCCCGGAGGGGCTTCCCGATTTGCCCTACCGCGTGTACCGCTGGGGCTACGCGTTCTGCGCGGGGGTGAGCTGACATGGCCCGCGCCCCGGTGACCGCCACCGCCTACCGCGTCACCTTCCTCTCCCCCGTGCACGTGGGTACGGAGGAGAGGCTAGGCCAGCACGACGTGGTCTTCCTGGGCGGCCGTCTGCACCGCGTCGCCGCGGACCGGCTGCTCCGGGAGCTGGAGCGCGAGCCGCAGACCCGCGACCGCTACCTCACCGGCGGGCTGCCTCAGGTCGCCGCATGGCTCCAGCAGGCAGACCGGTTGCGCCGCCTGGCCCTGTACGGATCTCCGGTGCCGAGGGAACCCAGACCGAGAGAGGACGTCCGGCCCTTCCTTGCCGACCCCCTCGGCCGGCCCTACCTGCCCGGCACGGAAGTCAAGGGGGCCGTACGGACCGCGGTCCTGTGGCACCTCGTGGCCTCCCGACCGGACAGGGCCCGGCTCGCCCGGACCGTGGGACGCACACGGAACCGCCGCGGTGAGGAGGAAGACGAAAGGGATCGGCGCCGTGCTGGCCAGTGGCTCGAGCAGACCCTGCTGGGGGCCGAGCCCCGGGAAGACGCCTTCCGCCTGCTGCGGGTCACGGACAGCACCGCGGTCCCCACCGCGGCCCTGCGCGTCTACCCCGTGCTGGTCGCTGCCCGCCAGCGCGACGGGCTGCGCCTCATGGAGCGCCCGCGGACAGGCCACGCCCCCAGCTCGTACACCGACCGCGCCGACCGCGCGGTGGCCAGCTTCTGCGAGTGCCTGGACTCCAAAGAGCTGCACATCACGGTCGAGCTCGACCGGTTCCTCCTCGGGAAGTGGGGACGTGACGCTGCGTTCCTGGAACGCTGGCCCGAGGCCTGCAACGCCTTCAGCCGCCACGTGGCGCAGGGCGAGCACGCGTGGTGGGAACGGGGCCGGAGCACCGCGCCGCCAGGCTTGCAACCCCTGGCCGCGGTCCTGACGGACTTCTACGCGGGGCTGCTGCGCCGGCTCGGCGGCCTGTCCCCGGGCCACGCGGTGCTGAACCTGGGCTGGGGCGGCGGCTGGCGGACCAAGACCGTGGCCGAGGCGTTCGGCGAAGGGCTCGTGGGCCAAGTGGTCGCCTCGTACCGCCTCGACCGCGGGAGCGGCAGCTCGCCCTTCCCCAAGACTCGGAAGGTGGCCTGGCTGGGCGGCGAGCACTTCGCCCCTCTGGGCTGGGTGCTCCTGGAGCCGCAGTGAGGAGGCAGCAAAGTGGCTAGCGCCTTGATTCTCACCGTCGGCACCACCGCCGACCCCCTGCTGAGAGCGGTCGAGGAGCAGCGCGCGCAGGACTCCGACCTGCGGGTTTACCTCCTGTACGGCCGGCCCTTTCCGGGCCAGGACCCCTCCCCGTTCGACGTCGCAAACCAGGTGAGGGAGTGGGCTAGGAACCTTGGGGTCGACGCCGAACCGCGTGAGGCTCCGGAGCCGGAGGACATCGACAGCTGCCTGCGCGTTGCCCGCGCCCTCCTGCAAGAAGTTGCCGGTGCCGACCGGGTGGTGGTTGACTTCACCGGAGGCACCAAAGCACTTTCCGCCGCGCTCGTCCACGCCGCCCTCACGGAACCCATCGCTGGTCAGCTGGTCCTCGAATACACAGGCGGTGCCGTTCGCGATGCTGCCGGCCGGGTCCTGAAGGAGGCCATGCACGTCCGGCGTACCGAGCTGACGGCCACGGACGAGGTGCTCCGGCAGGTCCTTGAGCTCGTCCGCCGGTCCGCCTACCGCGAGGCCCGTCTGCTCGCCGCGAGGCTGCCCGAAGCGGGCCGCCCCGGGTTCGTCCGCAGGGCCGTGGAGGCGCTGTACGCGTGGGACGAGTTCGACTACCAGGCGTCCTGCGAGGTTCTGCGCCGGCTGCACGAGGCGGCCCGGGCCCTCCGCGACGTACCTGAGCTGGCCCCCCTCGCCGCCCTGTGCACGCGGCTGCTGGAGTCCTGCAACGTCCTGCTCCGGACGGTGCAGCACCTGACGGCCTTACAGGACGGCCGGCCCTCGGAGTGGCCGTCCGACGAGGGCATGGTCCTGCTGTCGGCCGACGCCCTCGAGAACGGCTCCCGCCGCCTTTCTGAGGACCGTCCGACGGACGCGGTCCTACGCGCGTACCGGGCGGTGGAGGTGGCCGTCCAGGCCCGTCTGCTCAGCCACCGCCTCAACCCCTGGCGGCCGGACTGGACCGTCCTGGATCCCGCGGTCGTGCGGGAGTACAGGACACGCCTCGCGGCCGGACCCTCGGCCTCCACCCCCTCATGTCCCGCGCCAGCCCCCGAGGAAGTCCGGCTGCCCCGGGATCTTGCGCTCACCACGGGCCTTAGACTGGTCGAGGTCCTGGACGGTCCTCTCCCACCCCACCTCGCGGAACGGTTGCAGGACGTCCAGCGGAACCGCAACCACAGCTACCTGGAGCACGGCTACGCACGTTTGCGCGGCCCGGACGCGGACCGCCTCCTGGAATACGCGGAGGACGTCTGCGCTCACCTCCTCGGCGCCGACGGGCTGAGCGCGGCCCGAAGGCGCGTGACGCACCGGGTTTGGACTTAGCCGTGGCACCCCTGTACGTGGTCGAGCAGGGAGCCGTGGTCCAGAAGGAAGGCGAGAGGGTGGTGGTCCGCAAGGACGGCCAGCTCCTCCTGAGCGTGCCCGTCTTCAAGCTCGACTCCGTGGTCGTCTTCGGCGGTGTCCAGCTCACCACTCAGGTCATGGCCCTCCTCCTGGCCAACGGCATCGAGGTGTCCTTCATGAGCACCGACGGCCGGCTTAAGGGCCGCCTCCTGCCTGCGGAGTCCCGCAACGTCCTGCTCCGGCTGCAGCAGTACCAGCGCTACCACGACGCCGACTTCCGGCTCCGGCTGGGCAGGGCGGTGGTCCGCGGCAAGCTCCAGAACGCCCGCGCCGTCGTCCTCCGGTACATGCGGAACCACCCCGACGTTCCCCTAGAGCAGCCCGCGCGGTCCCTCGAGGACGCCCTGGCCCAGGTAGACCAGGCGCAGGACCTGGACTCCCTCCGGGGTGTAGAAGGCCGGGGCGCTGCGGCTTACTTCACGGCCTTCGCCCGGATGGTCCGGGGAGACCTGACCTTTTCTGGGCGCAGCCGCAGGCCGCCCGGCGACCCCGTCAACGCCCTTCTGTCTCTTGGGTACAGCCTCCTGACGCAGGAGCTGTTCGGCGCCGTCGCAGCCAGGGGTCTGGACCCGTACCTGGGCTTCTACCACGACGTCCGGTACGGCCGGCCCGCCTTGGCCCTGGACCTGGTCGAGGAATTCCGGGCGCCGGTGGTGGACCGCCTCGTACTGGCTCTGGTGAACCGGAGGGTGCTGGGTCCGGAGGACTTCGAGGACGGGGAGGAAGGAGGCGTCTTGCTGACGAAAGATGCCCTGCGGAAGTTCCTCACGGCCTACGAGGGACGCCTCGCGGGCCCGACTCCGGAAGCCGCGCAGGGCGGGTGGCGGACGGTGTTCCGGGAGCAGGTCGCCAAGCTGGTTCAGGCCGTCCGCTGGGGGCAGCCCTATGAGGCCGTGCGGTTCGAGGGCTGAGGCCCGACCTTGCCGTACGTGGTCTTCGCGTACGACGTCCGGGACGACACCCGGCGCCTCCGGGTTGCCAGGGTGCTCAAGAACGCCCTTGAGCGCGTCCAGAAGAGCGTCTTTGAAGGGGAGCTGGACTCCGAAAGGTTGGAACTGGTCCAGGCGCGGGCCCTCCGCCACATCCGGGAGTCCGAGGACAGCCTGCGCGTCTACGTCCTGTGCGCTCGCTGCGCCCAGGCAGTCCGGGCTTTCGGGGTGTCCCCCGTGGTTGAGGACCCCGACGTCCTGATCGTGTGAGCGGCCTGCCGCTCCGGTACCTTGACAACTTGATACCGCGGTCGTCCGGCCCCCCGCTAACCTCGCGGGCGGCTGCGGGACCGCGAGGGATCAGCTGTTCGCCATTCGTTTTCTTGTGCGCTGCCGACGAACGGACCGGGCAGGCCGGACGCTCCTCCCGGCCCGGTCCTTTGCCCCGTGCGAAGCGTCCGTCCGATCCGGGCCTTCCCCGGGCCTCCCCGGCACGCAGACGAAACACCGAGACCCGA
>Ga0079995_1032233_pt2 | contig 13659 bp, 16 predicted proteins | sample FaiFalFF_MnMetaG_2_FD_69198 | JGI IMG/M metagenome (GOLD analysis project Ga0079995, IMG submission 69198) | Freshwater microbial communities from Yellowstone National Park, Wyoming, USA - Fairy Falls C (FF_Mn_C) (SPADES assembly) (version 4) | ecosystem: Environmental > Aquatic > Freshwater >... | reverse complement strand
TGGTTCCGCGCTGAATGCGAGTCGATCGAATCGATTCACAATCATAACGCTTTTGCGATTTACGAGGAGCCGCGCCCCAAATAATGGCACCGCTACTGGAGGTTCACGATCTGGGCGTCTCGCTTGGCGGGCGCTGGGTGCTGGAGGGCGTCTCGCTGAGCGTGGACACGGGCGAGCTGGTCGCCCTGATCGGTCCCAACGGCGCGGGCAAGACGACCTTGCTGCGCGTGGCGTTGGGGCTGATTCCCTATCAGCGTGGCGAGGTGCGGGTGCTGGGGAAGCCACCGTCCAAGCTGACCCCCGCTGACCGCGCCTTGATCGGCTATGTGCCCCAGGCGCTGCACTTTGACCGCACGATGCCCCTGCTGGTCTCGGAACTGTTGCGAGCGATGCTGGGCGAGGTGCCCCGGGAGGGTGAGCCAAAGAGGCGAGCCTGGCTGATGCGGGTGCTGCAGGCGGTGGATGCGGGGCACCTGCTGGACCGAGAGGTGCGCGCGCTTTCAGGAGGCGAGTTGCAGCGGGTGGTGGTCGCCGCTGCGCTGGCGCAGGAGCCGCGCCTGCTGCTGCTGGATGAGCCTGCCACCGGCATCGATGTGGGCGTTCGCCTGCGATTTTATGACCTGATAGAGGAGCAGCGGATGCAGCGGGGCGTGGGCGCACTGGTGGTCTCGCACGACTTGAGCATCGTGAGTCGGTACGCCACGCGCGTGGTCTGCATTCACCATCGCCTCCTCTGCACGGGCACACCCCAAGAGGTACTGCAGATGCCGGTTATGGAAGAACTCTATGGGCATCCGGTGTCGGTCTATCATCATGAGCATTGAGGGTGGTTTGACATGGCGATTCTGAGCTGGCTGGAGTTCGATTTTGTGCGGCATGCGTTGCTGGCAATGCTACTGCTGGGCGCGTTCTATCCGCTGTTGGGGGTCTATGTGGTGGGGCAGCGGGTCGCATACTTCGGTGATGCGGTGGCACATTCCGCCTTTGTGGGCGCTGCCCTGGCAGCGATACTGGGCTGGCAGCTGGGCACGGTGATGCTATGGGTGGCACCGCTTTTCGCGTTGCTGATTGCATGGTTCCAGTGGCGCACGCAGCTGCCGACCGATGTGCTATTGGTGGTCGCTATCACGGGCGTGTCCGCCATCGGGATTAGCCTGGTGAGCCTCACCGAAACACCCCTTGCTCTGAGCGCGCTGCTCTTTGGCGACCTCTTGGCTATCGAGCAAGGCGACCTGTGGCGACTACTCAGCGTGGATTGCATCGGCGCCGCGATGCTGTTGCTGCTTTCGCGCTCGCTGATTCGAATCGGGTTCCATCGCGAGTTGGCGCAGGCGCAGGGTGTCTCGGTGCAGGCGGTGGAGACACTCTTTTTGCTGGGGCTTTCACTGGTGGTGGCAGTGGGCATTCGCGCGGTGGGGATTCTCCCCATCAGCGCCTTGCTGGTGCTGCCCGCGGCGACGGCGCGCGTCATCAGCCACAGCTTTCGTGGCATGCTGCTGACCAGCGCGGCGATTGGCGGCTTCTGCCTCGTGGCGGGGTTCGGACTGTCGCTCTGGCAACCGATACCGCCGGGCGCTGCGGTCGCGCTGGTCGCGGTGGCATTGTTTCTACTGGTCGCCTGGTCCGCCCCTGCCCGCATGGAGTTGCGACCATGAGCGCGCCATCAGGGACACGACAGCGTAAGCAACTGGTGCCCCTCATCCTCTGGCTGCTCTGGATGGGGCTCATTTTCCACTTTTCGTCAAAGGAGTGGAGTGGGGAACATACCGCCTCGCTGCTCGAAGCCCTTCTGGCACAATGGTTCCCCAGCTTGGCGCACAAATTGACCCAAAGCCAGCTTGAGGCGTTGAATTTTGCGGTGCGCAAGCTGGCGCACTTCACCGAGTACGGCATTTTGATGCTGTTAGGCTACTGGGCGTTTGGGCGCGGATGGGGCCTCACGCCTCCGTCCGCTTGGCGCTATGCCATTTGGACCAGCATCGCCTACGCGCTTCTCGATGAGTTGCACCAGCTTGCCGTGCCCGGTCGCACCGCGAATGCCCTTGATGTGGTGATCGATGCGGCGGGCGCGCTTTTTGTTGCCTGGCTCATCAGAGGGCGATGGTCTCGCCCGGACGCATCGTGATAATCTCCAGCCCTTCGATGTCGCGCGTCTCCTCGCGCAGCTGTTCGGGCGTGCCTGTCAGCAGCGGGAATGTGCCCCAGTGCATCGGGATGACCCGTTTCACGCCCAGCAGCCGAATCGCATACGCCGCTTCGCGCGGTCCCATCGTGAACAGGTCGCCAATCGGCAGCATCGCAAGGTCAGGGCGATAAAGCTCGCCAATCAGCCGCATATCGCCGAACAGACAGGTGTCGCCCGCATGGTAAAGGGTGAAGCCATCCTCCAGCCGTACGACGAAGCCCACCGGCTCACCCGCATAGTGCAGCTGTCCACCCTCATCCAGCCCGCCACTGTGAAAAGCGTTCACCATCGTGACGGCGATCCCCTCATAGAACGCCGTGCCGCCCTTGTTCATCGGCTGTACCTTCTGTACCCCATGGCGATTCAGATGGAGATAAATCTCATAGATAGCCATGATCGTGGGGGAAAACTGCTTTGCGATGCGCACAGCATCCCCGAAGTGGTCCGAGTGCCCATGTGTGATCAGCATCAAGTCCACTTTAGGCAGGTTCTTTTCACTTTCGGGGCATGCGGGATTGCCGTACACCCAAGGGTCGATGAGGATATGCTTGCCCTCCGGCGACTGGATGAGAAAAGTCGCGTGTCCGAACCATTTGATGCGTGTTGCCATAGCGATTCACCTCCCGTGATAGAGAGTGTACCTGACGGAGTGCCGCATTTTTGTCTGGGTGGGTGGAACCTGCAGTGAATGGCGACTTGGCGAAGCGTTCGGGGGTATACTTATGCCGTGCGCAGGCGAATGCGGAACATGGAGGGACCACGACATCAGCCGGTGCGCGCCGCACGGAGGCGGGTGCGTCGCATCGTGTGGGGCATCTTCTGGGTTCTGTTCTGGTTGTGTGGTTTGCTGCTGGGCGCGCTGCTGGGCTATCTCTCCTTTGCGGGTGAGGGCAGCGTGCGGCGCGCCCTCGTGGCTTATGTGAAGGGCGAAACGCGCCCCGAGGTCGCCTTCCCCGCTCAAGAGAGCGTGACGGTGCTGGTGGTGGGGGCAGACGAGAACCGCGACCGACGCAAACGCGTGGTAGACACCTTCGCCCGCACCGATACCATCATGGTGGCACGCTTCGACTTTCGCAACCGCCGTATCGACGCCGTTTCCATCCCGCGCGATACCCTCGTGCGCATTCCCCGACACGGCTGGGGCAAAATCAACGCCGCCCACGCACTGGGCGGTCCCCCCCTCTTGACCGAAACCGTCAGCCGCCTGCTGGGCAATATCAAAATTGACCACCTCGTCATCGTGAGCTACAAAGCGTTCGAAGAGGCGGTCGACGCGATGGGCGGTGTGACCATCGAAGTCGAAAAGCCGATGCATTATCACGATAACTGGGGTGACCTGCACATCGATTTGGAGCCGGGCATCCAGCACCTGAACGGTAAGCAGGCATTGGGCTATGTGCGCTTCCGCCATACCGACAGCGATTTCCATCGCATCGAGCGCCAGCAGAAGTTCCTGCGCGCGGTGAAGGAGCGGCTGAAGCAGCCCTCGGTCTGGATGCGAGCGCCCTACATCCTGAGCGCTGCCCTGCGCAACACTCGCACCACCCTGGAATATGAGCAGATTCTGGCGCTTGCCCTCTTTGCCCGCGAGCTGCCCCAAGAGCGTATTCGAACCGAGACCCTGCCCGTGCGCAACGGGCGCGGCACCGACCTCATCGTGAAGCGTGAAGAAGCGGCACAACTGCTACGCGAAATGGGCTTCTGGGACAACAGCCCCCTCTCCTACACCTCCTTCTCGCACTCCCAATGAACCGCGTCGGCTTAACGCGATTGGAAAAACTGGCGATTGCCACCGCCGTGGTGGTTGTGGTGCTGGTGCTCATCCCACTTTATCAGCAGCTGGTGGACATCAAGCGCACTGCCGACTGCCTTTCTAATCTGAAGGAGATAGCCACCGCGCTGAACCTCTACCAGATGGATAATGGCGGCGCGCTCCCCGTGGCGTATTATGCGCGTGCCGATGGTCAGCCCCAGACGGACGCCGCCGGTCGCCCCCTCACATGGGTGCATAGTATCAGCAGCTATGTGCGCAAGGAGTTGGAGCGTATTCTGGTGTGTCCTGCGGACCCGCTGCAAGGCAGCACGCGCATCACGCACCCGCGCGACCCGCAGCGGGAGCTGCGACTCTCCTATGGCTTTTATAGCCTCCTTTCGGCTCACAAGCCATCGGAACTCACCCAGCCGGGGCAAACGGTGCTGATTGCCGATAGCGTGGCAGGTGGTCAGCTGGGCACGATAGACCCGAACCCGCTGCTGAACGGCAACGATGGCTTCCTGCTAAGCTTTGACGATAGCCTTTTCGCCCCGACCGAACGCAGTCGATTCATCGCGCGGCTTGCCGTCTGGCGCATACAGCCCCAAGGTGAATGGCAAGCGGGCAACCTGCGTGCCTTCCACGGCAAAGGTGTGAATGTGCTCCATGCCGATGGGCATGTGGCGACCCTCGACCCGACCATCGTGCGCCTCGAGCGTGAGCCAGACGGCAAAGTAAGACCCCCTTGGAGCGTCCCCCGTGCCCCCACCCCTTGACATTTGCCATCAGGATAGGATATAATAAAGAGCGATGCGGGAAGCCTATTCGGTGCGTTTTGACGCAGAACGGTGGAGCACAGGCTCCTGGTTCGGCATGCAGAGCCGCTACCGTATGCGGTGGCAGCCGCTTAACCGGGGAGCCTGCGCCTCTACTGGCGTCTGGCTCCCCCTTTTTATTAGCAGGAGGTCGCTGCGAGATGGGTGAGGTTCTGGTTCTCAATCAAAACTTTGAGCCGTTGAACATCTGCTCGATGCGCCGCGCCGTGAACATGGTGCTGGCGGGGAAGGCGGAGGTGGTGCGGACGAACGGGCATGTGATCCGCACGGTGAACGGCGGCTTCGAGGCACCGTCGGTGGTGCGCCTGCGCTATCTAATTAGGCGACCCCTGCCTCAGGTGCGCATCAGCCGCCGGGCGATTTTGGCACGCGACCGCTATACCTGCCAGTATTGCGGGCATGTCTCGCGCGACCTGACAGTGGACCATGTGATCCCGCGCCGAATGGGTGGAGGCGAGACTTGGGAGAACCTGGTCGCCTGCTGCCGTCGCTGCAACCTCGTCAAGGGCGACCGCACCCCGCATCAGGCGGGCATGAAACTGCTGCGCAAGCCACGCCGTCCGCATTTCATCCCTTACCTGAGCTTGACGCAGTATGTGAAAGCCATCTCGCGTGAGGCGTGGCGCGAGTTCCTACCCCTCTATGAGGACTTCGCCACCAACGACGAGAGCCTTTAGGTAGAATCGGGCTGTGATTATTCTGGGTGTGGACCCGGGCACAGCGACGATGGGCTACGGCGTCGTGGAGACGGTGGGAACCCGCTACCGCGCGCTGGCGTATGGCGTGCTGGAAACAGCCAAAACGCTCCCCGCACCTGAACGGCTGCGCCATCTCTACGACGGCTTGCACGCGCTTATCGACCAATTCCAGCCCGATGTGCTGGTCACCGAACAGCTGCTTTTCAGCACCAACCGGCGCACGGCGATTCAGGTGGCACGCGCAATTGGCGTGGCGCTGCTTGCCGCGGCGCAGCATCAGTTGCCCTGGTGCGAATATACGCCCTTGCAGGTCAAGCAGGCGGTGACGGGCTATGGAGGCGCCGATAAGCAGCAGGTGCAGCAGATGGTGCAGCGGCTACTCGGATTGAGCGAGAAGCCGCGCCCTGACGATGCCGCCGACGCCCTCGCACTCTGCATCTGCCATGCCCACCACGAATCCCTGGCACGGCTCGCCGGAGGCGCACGATGAACATCCCCTTCGTGCTGATTTGCCTGATTATCATCGCCGGGCTGGTGTGGATGGCATACCGCAACATGCGGCGGTTGAACCAGCGCATCGAGGAGTTCGACGCGGAGCGCGCCCACAACCCGATAGACCCCTTCAGCGCGCTTGCCGAACTCTTACAACAGCAGGAAAGCCCAAGCCATCGGCGAAAGCGATAACCATGCCCAGAGCGGTGGTGACAGGGGGCGCAGGCTTTATCGGTTCCCATCTGGTGGACCGCCTCCTTCAGGAAGGCTGGCAGGTGGTCGTCATCGACAATCTCATCACGGGCAGCCGGGACAACCTCCGTCAGCACGAGGGTAACCCGGCAGTGGAGTTTGTGTTGCATGATGTGCGTCAGCCCTTCCGGGTTGAGGGGCGGGTGGACTATGTGTTTCATCTGGCAGCGACCGCCAGCCCGGTGGATTTTATCAAGCGACCGCTGGAAACGCTCACCGTCGGCTCCTACGGCACCGAGAACGCGCTGGAGCTGGCGCTGGCGAAGGGGGCAAAGTTCCTGTTCACCTCCACCTCTGAAGTATATGGTGACCCGCTGGTGCATCCCCAATCGGAGGATTACTGGGGCAATGTGAATCCGATCGGGGTACGCGGCGTGTACGATGAGTCGAAGCGCTATGCCGAGTCGTTGGTGATGGCGTACCATCGCTACAAGGGAGCGGATACACGCATCGCCCGGGTGTTTAACACCTACGGCGAGCGGATGCGCCTGGATGATGGACGCGTTGTGCCCAACTTCATCCGCCAAGCCCTCAGCGGTGAACCGATTACGGTCTATGGTGATGGTAGCCAGACACGCAGCTTCTGCTATGTTGCTGACCTGATAGAGGGTCTCTGGCGACTGGCGCAGACCGACTATCACCTGCCGGTGAATCTCGGCAATCCCGACGAGCGCACCATTCTGGAGTTCGCCCAGCTGATTAAGCAACTGGCGGGTAGCGACAGCCCGATTGTGTTTCGCGAGTTTCTCACGCCCGATGACCCCCATCGGCGTCGCCCCGACATCACACGGGCAAAAACGCTGCTGGGCTGGGAGCCGCGCGTGTCGTTGGAGGAGGGTTTGCGCCGCACCATCGACGATTTTCGAAGGCGGTTGAGCGTATGAAGCGAGGCTGGATCGCGCTGATGGTGCTGGCGGGACTGCTGGGTCGCACCGCCTTGCTTCCGTTGCTGTTCTGGTGTGTGCATCCGCTCTGGCTGGTGGCGTTCTGGGGGTTGCAGGGCTATCCTACGGGGTTGGCTGATCTCGCGCGCTGGTATGCGCCGGGCGCGTTCAACCTTGTGCCTTCGTTGGCGTGGCTGCTGTTGGGGCTACCGCTGGTGATGGGGTTGACGATGGTATCGGCTCGATGGGGTCATCGCCACCGGGCACCGCTCGTATTCGGAACCGCGGCAGGGGGACTGATGGTGCCACCCCTCGCCTATGCCCTGCTCCTGATCTATGCGGGCGTTTGGCAGTATCGCGCATGGGAGGTGATGTTGCCCACCTTGTGGCATGCCTATCTGATGCTGGCGCCTTCCTGCGGGTTGGTGGGAGCCGTGGCAGGCTGGCTCACAGGGCAGCGACGAACCCAATAAAAATGGAGCGGGAGACGGGATTCGAACCCGCGACCCCTGGCATGGGAGGCCAGTGCTCTACCCCTGAGCTACTCCCGCACACACCCCTATTATACCCGATTCACCCTCTCGTCGATTCAAGGGGGTCGGGAGTGGCGTTGCGGGCAATCCCTTCGAGCAGTTTACTCGCCAACCAATGGGCATCCGCGAGGCGAATATCTTCGGGCACACGCTGCCCCGTGGTGAAATAGGCGAAGGGCAGCGGATGGCGCACGCAGAGATTGATACAGTTGCCGAACCGCACCGCCTCGTCCACTTTCGTGAGGATAAGCGCCTCGGGTTCGAAGAGGCGGAACCGCTGGAACGATTCCTCCAGCGCGGCGGTATCAGTGGTGGCGCTCAACACCAGATAGACCTGGGGCTGCAGGGGAGCCAGCGCCGCATGGAGCTCATGCAGATGTGCCTCGTCGCGCTGGCTGCGCCCTACGGTATCGATGAGCACCAGGTCGCACGCGCGGCACAGCTCCAACCCCTCTTGGGCTTCCTCTGCGGTGGTCGCCACATGCAGCGGTAGATTCATAATCCCGGCGTAGGTGCGCAGCTGCTCAATCGCACCGATACGATAGGTGTCCAGCGAGAGCAGCGCCACTTGCCGATTGTAGTCCAGTGCGTGGATGGCTGCCAGTTTAGCGATGGTGGTCGTCTTGCCAACGCCGGTCGGTCCGACCAGGGCGACAATTTGCCGTGTGCGGGCTTCGCGCGGAATTGCCCCACCGATGGGGATGCGTGCCGTCAGGGTACGCTGCAGGGCGTCTATCGCCGCGTTAGCAGGCAGGCGCGGCACGCGACGCAACACATCACGGGCAATCTCCGGCTCGACACCCGCCTTCAGCAGCGGGCGCATCAGCGGATGTTCCTCCTCGATATTGGCTAAGGCGGTGGGCGAAGTGGGTAGCTCCTCCCCCATCAGCTGCGCATACATCATCTGCACCAGCGAGCGCATCTCCCGCATCTCGCGCTCCAATTGGCGAATGCGCCCCTGCACAGGGTCATACTGCTCCACACCTTTCGGCTCTACACCGCCGCGCTCCGCCGCCCTCTCTGGGTCTGCCAAGTGGCTACGACGCGAGCGGTTCTGGTCAGGCGTGGAGGCTTGAGGTTCCTCCAGCCCCGCCACAATCTCGACCATCGGCTTGCGGCGGAACAGACCCCCTTTGCGCACCACGCGCTCGCTGAGAATGACGGCACCGGGTCCCAGCTCTTCGCGCATCTTCAGCAACGCCTCCAACTTCGTCGGCGCAAGATAAGTTCTGACCTGCATCGCCTCTATCCCCGTATAAATATCGGCATTCGAACGGCGTTTCTGCAGGGATGGAACCTTTGGGAGCGTGATTCGTACCCTATCGATAGGCTGCCGTTGGAAACAGGCAGCCAAAAGGAGGTGAAACGATGCGCACATGGCTTGGTCTTATAGCGGCGATAGGGCTCATCGGCGTCGCATGCGCGCAGCAGACGCGCGTGGTAGATGTCGGACCCTCTTTCCAGCTCATCTTTCGGGACGCCTATTCGGGCACGAACGAGACCGTGATTAATGTGGGCGATAGCGTGCGCTGGGAGTGGCGTAGCGGCTTTCACACCACCACTTCCTACGACGGTCTCTGGGATCAGGAAATCAGCTCCGTGCAGCGCACCTTTACCTACACCTTCAACCAGACAGGTGTATACGAATATTACTGCATTCCGCATGAGTTCCTCAACATGGTTGGCACGGTGCGGGTGCGTCTGGCGGGCGATGTGGATTTCAGCGGCTGCGTGGATGATGCCGATCTCTTGGCGGTGCTGTTCGCGTTTGGGCAGACGGGCGTCCGCCCCGAAGACCTGAATTACGATCGCGTGGTGGACGATGCCGATCTGCTGATTGCGCTGTTCAACTTCGGTAGCGGGTGCTGATGGGCTTCAGGCGGCAGGGGTGTCTTGGTGGGTTGCTGAGCTGAACCATTTGTGGAGCATCGTCTCCAACCGCTCGCGCAGGATGGGCTTCTCCAAGTAGTCGTCCATGCCGGCGGCGAGGCATTTTTCGCGGTCGCCAGCGAGCGCATTCGCTGTGAGCGCGATAATGAGCTGATGATGAGTTGTGCCTTGTTCGCGCTCGCGGATGTGGCGCGTCGCCTCATAGCCATCCATTTCGGGCATCTGGCAATCCATCAGCACCAGGTCATAGGGGCGTTGGGCGGTCTTTTCCACCGCTTCACGCCCGTTCATGGCGATTTCAACTTGGCAGCCGAGCTGCTCCAGCATACGCTGTGCCACCTTGCAGTTGATCAGGTTATCCTCGACGACCAGCACGCGCAGCGGCGGCAAGGTCCGCTTTCCAACCGTCTCCGGGTGCTGTTGTGGTTCCCTTCCAAGCTCGGTTTCGTTCACCGCTTCGAGCGGGATTTCGAACCAGAAGGTGCTGCCCTTGCCCAGTTCACTCTCGGCGCCGATGCGCCCCCCCATCACTTCCACCAGATGCTTGCTAATCGCCAGTCCCAGCCCAGTACCACCATACCGGCGCGTGGTGCTTGCATCCGCCTGAACGAACGGCTCGAAGATGGTCTCGATCTTCTCGGGAGGGATACCGGGGCCGGTGTCTTGCACTGTGAAGCGAAGCCAAGCCCCACCTATGGGCGACACGGTGATGGCGATACCCCCCTCTTGGGTGAACTTGATGGCGTTACCCGTGAGGTTCGCCAAGATTTGGCGCAGACGCACCGGATCGCCCCGCACCATACGCGGAACATTCGGCTCAATCTCGGCGGTGAGCGTAAGCCCCTTCTGCACTGCCTGCGCCTTAAACAGCAGCCTCACTTCATGAATGAGCGCGTGGAGGTCGAAGAGGGTTTTGGATAAGGTCAGTTTGCCTGCCTCCAGCCGCGCCAGGTCCAGTATATCGTTCAGCAGGGCTAAAAGATGCTCGGCGCATCCCTGCAAAGTACGCAGATATTCACACTGTTCCTCGGTCAGGGGTGTCTGGAGCAGGAGCTGTCCCATGCCGATGATGCCGTTCATCGGTGTTCGAATCTCGTGGCTCATCGTGGCGAGGAAGCGCGATTTGGCTTCGCTGGCTGCCTGCGCGTCCCGCAGCGCCTGCTGCAGTTGTTCCATCAACTGCTGGCGCTCCCGCTCAAAGTGGTACTGCCCCAGCACCAGCATGGTCAGATTGGAAAAATCCATGACCCACTGCCACTCTTCGGCTGAAGGCTCCCGGGGTTGGCGGTAGTAGATGGCGAAAGTGCCGAGTACTTTACCGGCAGCATTGATCAGGGGTACGGACCAGCAGGAGCGTAGCCCTGCCTGGCAAGCGACCTCTCGATAACCCGCCCAGCGTGGGTCGGTTTCGATATCCACCACAATCATCGGTTCTTTCAAATAAGCCGCGCTACCGCAAGAGCCGACATCCTTGCCAATTGCGACGCCATCCACAGCCCGATTATAAAAGTCGGGCAGGCTGGGCGCAGCCCCAAGCCGGAGATGGTTCCCCGCCTCGTCCACGACCAATATCGAGCAGAGTGCGTCGGGGAAGCGTTGCTCGAAGAGTTGACAAATTGTTGCCAAGATTTGCGGCAGCGGCGCGTTCTGCACCGCCAGCTCCAGTATCTGCTTCTGCGCCTGCAACGCCTGGTTCCGCTGAAACAGTTCCTCCGATGCGATATCGAAAGCACACTGGAGGCGTTCCAGTTGATGTTCCAAATGGATGTAGGTCATGCTGACGGTGTGGAGGAAGGCTTCCATCTCATGCTGGCGCGTGGGGCAACACCAAGCTCCCACTGCCGTTTCGCCAAAATGGCGCTGGAGCTGGTGCATAAGTGTCGGATGCCACTTGCTCATTGCTCCCCCCACAGCGTGATGGTCATGGTTTGGTTGTGCAGTTCACAACGGGCGGTTGGGTTGAAGGGGCTTATCTCACCGTTAGAGTAGAAACCTGTTAGGACGGTCGATTCCCCAACGGTTTTCTTGACCGCTTCGACCTCTTCCACCACAAAGTCGCCCATGAGGAACTTGCGTCCGATGCAGGAGATGAGCAACGCGAAGGGCGGATGGTGGATGTTTTGCAAGGCATACCGTGCTGCATGGTCGGCACCATCCACCAGTTCTTCGAAGCGGGCATGCATCAGCCGCGCCCAGCAACCCTGAGGTACATCGCCTGCAAAAATCAGGGCGTTGCGCGCCCTATCGATGCCGAGCAGGGTGCGGATTAACCCCACCGGCTGCTGATGGTCGTCATAGAGCGCCAGTGGGAATAGCAGCCCCGTTGCTGGGAGTCCTGCCGCATCCTTGCCTAAATAGCGTTCATAGAGGGCAAGCGCAGGCTGTCCGTCCAGCGTGTAAACGATAGAGCCATCCGATTTCGTTACCCGCATCAGTGGTCCGAAGGGCTTCCAGCCTCCTACCGCGCCGTGCCCAACGCGAAACCGCTCTCCATAGAAGCCCACCGCTACCGCGGCTCGGCTCAAGACCCTCTCGCCTGCCACAACAAAGGTTTGCTGGAAGCGACTGCCATCGTTTGCCAGCCCGCCTGTGATGGGCACATCACCCACAGCCTGCTCGACGCCCTGGGTTAAAGCGGAGCCGTTCACATGCAGACCGTCTGCGAGCAGCAATACATAGCGCAGTTGCGGTTCTGCCAGCACCTGCCCGAGCTGCCGCCCCACCTCATAGGAGGCTTCAGGGTCGGGAATGGGTGCCGATGCAAGCCGCACCCGTGTCTGCTCAAAACGCAGGTAGGTGAACACGGGTAAGCTCTCCAGCCCCGCTGTGGAGATGAGGGCATCGCTGCTGGCTCCGACGACCACATGGGTGCGCGCTCAAGCAGACAACACCTGCTGGACATCATGCCGTTGCAAATGCTCCGTTGTGCCGAACACCAGCAGCAGCGCGCCCTCCTTGGGTCCTTTGTCAGTAGGTGTTGGCAGTGCGTCCAGACCACGATATTGCTGCACCGTCATCATCGCCTCTCACCTTATGGGGCTTTTTCCACATCCCAAGACGAATTTCCAATGGCATCAGGGGGATGAGCGATTCCAAGCAGGTAAAATAGCCATGCTATGCAGTTGCCGCCTGTCAACCTACAGCATCTGGATCGGCTCTTGACACCTCTGGGCATTTGGCAACATACGCGCTATGGGGAGCCGTGGGTGGAATACGGCTTCTCCATCGACGATCAGGCGCGTGGTTTAATAGTGGGTGCGTGGCTGAAGTGGCTGCAGCCGCGTCAGCCTGTTTGGCTGCACGACCCCCAATTCCCGACCCGCCTTATCGAGGTCTGTTTGCGCTATATCGAGCAAGCGCAGTTGCCTAATGGGCGGTTTCACAACTTTCGCGATGCGGACGGGCACTGGCGCGACGAGGTCGGGAGTGACGACTCGTTCGGGCGTACGGTCTGGTCGCTCTACACGATTCGGAAGTTATTCCCTGAGAGTGACTGGGCGAGCCGCGCGACGACCCTCCTCCGCTCAGCCTATAAGCATTTCGACACGATTGAGCCCCTACGGTCGGTCGCGTTTCTGTGTCTGGAAGAGGAGGAGCCAGAACGCCTGCGCCGGCTCGCATCACACTTAGTGGAGCGGTATCGGCACACGCGCGAACCCGACTGGCGATGGTTCGAACCATTTCTGACCTATGAGAACCCGCGACTGCCTCAGGCGGTGCTATTAGCCGGCGCGCGCCTCCAGCAACCGGAGTGGCTCAAATTGGCGCGGGAGGCGTTGCTGTTTCTTGCGGAGGTCACCTTTTCCACCGTCGGCTACTTCAACGCCATCGGGACAGAGGGCTGGTATTTTCGGGGCAGAAGCCGTGCCCTCTTTGACCAGCAGCCCGTATGCGCGGGCGCAACGGTCGAAGCCTTCCTCGATGCGTGGCAGGTGTTCGATCGCTATGAGCCGTTCCGTGAGTATGCCGAGCGTGCCTTGATGTGGTATCACGGCGATAACATCCATCACCTGCCCCTGTATGATCCCGAGACGGGAGTGGTCTATGACGGGCTGACGCCGCTGGGGGTGAATCTCAATCGGGGTGCCGAGTCGGTGCTCAGTTATCTCATGGCACGCATCAAGTGGGAGGTCTAT
>Ga0079995_1033563_pt1 | contig 13667 bp, 9 predicted proteins | sample FaiFalFF_MnMetaG_2_FD_69198 | JGI IMG/M metagenome (GOLD analysis project Ga0079995, IMG submission 69198) | Freshwater microbial communities from Yellowstone National Park, Wyoming, USA - Fairy Falls C (FF_Mn_C) (SPADES assembly) (version 4) | ecosystem: Environmental > Aquatic > Freshwater >... | reverse complement strand
TGATCGGATTCGGCCTCTTCTTGGTGGTCCTGGGTTTGCTCCTGTGGGGCCTGACCCGGTTGCCGGGCCTGGGCTTCCTGGGGCGTCTGCCGGGGGACTTCCACTGGAAGAGGGGCTCCGTCGAGGTATACTTTCCCCTGGCGACGAGTCTCCTGATCAGTCTGCTTCTGACCCTCCTGCTGAATCTCCTGTTTTGGCTGAAGCGGCACTGACCCCGAGACCTCTTCCGGGTCGGGGCCGACCGTGAAAAACATGGCTTGGCGCTTTCGCTTCACGACGCCCCGGATATGTCTGAGTCTACCGGCCCGGTCCGTCCGCGAGCTTCAACGGCTCGTGCGCGCTTACGAGACCCGGGTCGACCTCCTGGAAGTCCGCCTGGACTGGCTCCGAGACTGGACGGTCGAGGACCTGGAGTTCCTACGGGATCGACCGGTCCTCTGGACTTTCCGGCCTGTCCGGCAGGGTGGAGAGTTTGCGGGGACCGACAGCGAGCGGTTCGAGGTCTTGCGACAGATCGGGCGTCGGCGTCTCGGTCAGTGGGTCGACGTCGAGTGGGACGTGTGGCCACCCCTCATCATGGAGCTTCGGGGGTACTTTAAAGTCCTCTTGTCGTACCATCAGTACGACGGCCACCTCCCGCCCTGGCCGGACCTCGGGGAACTCTTCCGCGCCAAGCCGCACGACGCCGTCAAAATCGCCCTGACGCTCCACCGGTGGGCTGACATCGTCCGTTTCTTGGACATCGTCGAAGCCTGTCAGGCAGAAGGCTGGGATGGCGTGTGGGTCGTCATGGGACCTCGGGGGACCTGGCTCCGTATCCTGACGCCCTGGTTTGGGGGGCTCTGGACCTATGCGTCCCCGGAGGGGACCGGCCGGGCGACGGCGGACGGTCAGGTCTCCGTCGAGGAGTTGCGGCAGGTCTACCGCTATCCCGAGATGGCTCCGGACCATCGGATTTACGGCCTCCTGGGTGACCCCGTTGCCCATTCGGTGTCGCCTTATATCCACAATCGGCTCTTTCAGGAAGTCGGCTTGGCGGCCCACTATGTCCCCTTTGCCGTCGACGACCTGGAGGCCTTCCTACGGGTAATGCGTGTTCTACCCCTCGGGGGACTGAGCGTCACGGTGCCCCACAAGATAGCCATCCTCAGGTACCTCGACGACGTCGAGCCGGCGGCTCGGGACATCGGAGCCGTCAACACGGTCGTCCGCCGGGAGGACCGATGGGTCGGGGCCAACACCGACTGGGTCGGGTTCTGGCGACCCCTCGTTCGACGGTTCGGCGTTCGCTCCTGGCGGGCTCTGATCGTAGGCGCCGGTGGGGCGGCCCATGCCGTGGCCTACGCCCTCCGCCGGGCGGGATGCTCCTTCGCGGTGACGAACCGCACGCACGCGAAGGCCGAGGCCTTGGCCCGCCGGTTCGGGGGCACGGCCGTCCCGTGGGACGCCGTCAACCCGGGGGCCTTCGACCTCCTCATTCACACGACGCCCCTCGGTATGGCGCCCCATATCGATTCGCTCCCTCCTATCCCGGATGCCTGGCTGGTCGGCAAAGTCGTCTACGACCTCATCTACAACCCCCCGGAAACCCGACTCCTGCGACGGGCTCGGGCCGTCGGCGCTCGGGCCGTCCTGTCCGGCCTGCCGATGCTGGCCGAGCAGGCGGCCGAGCAGTTTCGGCTGTGGACGCTCCAGACGGTCCGAGCCGATGACATCGTCGCCCTGGCCCAGGCCCACTTGGAACGGCAGAGCGAAACGTTTAATATATTTGATTAGATTAGCGGGTGGCCCGGTAGGCGGCGTATGTATCCAAGCTCCGCCCGGGAGAGCGGAGTACTTTCCGATTCAGCCGTTCGGCGGTTCGGGACTTGCCGAATTTTGAGCCGTCGGAGGCCGGAGCATGAAGGCGCCCATTATCGGCATCGACCTGGGGACGACGAATAGTTGCGTCGCCGTCTTTCAGAATGACCGGGCCGAGGTCATCCCCAACAAGGAAGGTGCTCGGACGACACCCTCCATCGTGGCCTTCACCGAACGGGGGGACCGCCTGGTCGGTCAGATCGCCAAACGGCAGGCCCTCCTGAATCCGGCCAACACGATCTTTGCCGTCAAGCGCCTCATCGGCCGCAAGTATCAGTCCCCGCCGATCCAGCAGGCCCTGCCGCTCCTACCTTACAAGATCGTGCCGGCCCCCAACGGCGACATCCGCATCGTGGCCCAACAACGGGAATACAGCCCGGAAGAGATTTCGGCTTACATCCTGGCCTATCTCAAGGAGTGCGCCGAGGACTATCTCGGCGTCCCGGTCACCGAGGCCGTCATCTCCGTACCGGCTTACTTCGACGACGCCCAGCGGCAGGCGACCAAGGATGCCGGCCGCATCGCCGGCCTGGAGGTCCGCCGCATTCTCAACGAGCCGACGGCCGCCGCCCTGGCTTACGGCCTCGACAAGACGGACCGCCGGGAGATCATCGCCGTCTACGACCTCGGGGGCGGCACCTTCGACATCACGATCTTAGAAAACGACCGGGGCCAATTCCGGGTCCTGGCGACGGCGGGTGACTCCTTCCTGGGCGGGGAAGACTTCGACCAGCGCATCATCCAGTGGATGGTCGACAGCTTTCTGCAGGAGACGGGGATCGACCTCCGAGCGGACCGGATGGTCATGCAACGGGTCAAGGAGGCGGCCGAAGCGGCCAAATGCGAGCTGTCGTACCAGCCGGAGACCCGTATCCACCTCCCCTTTATCGCCGTCGACGCGTCGGGGCCGAAGCACCTCCAGATGACCCTGACCCGGGCCAAATTCGAGTCGATGGTCGAGGACCTCATTCAGCGAACCCTGGAGCCGTGCCGACGGGCCCTGCAGGACGCCGGCCTGAAGCCGCATGACGTCACGAAGGTCATCCTCGTCGGGGGTCAGACCCGGATGCCCAAGGTCCAGGAGGCCGTGGCCCGATTCTTCGGGACGGCCCCGAGTCGGGAGATCAATCCCGACGAGGTCGTCGCCGTCGGGGCGGCCATCCAGGCGGCCATCCTCGCCGGGGAGGTCCGGGAGATCACGCTCCTGGACGTGGTCCCCATGTCGTTGGGCGTCGAGATTCGGGGCGGCCGGTTCGTCCCCCTTATTCCCCGGAACACGCCGGTCCCGACCCGACACTCGCAGATCTTCACGACCGTGCAGGACAATCAGCGGGTCGTCGAGATCCACGTCCTGCAGGGGGAGAGCGAGCGAGCCTACGAGAATCGGTCCCTGGCCCGCTTTGAACTGACCGACATCATGCCGGCTCCGGCCGGAATTCCCCAGATCGAGGTCACCTTCGAGGTCGACGCCAACGGCATCCTGCAGGTCTCGGCCGTCGACGTCGCCACGGGCCGGGAGCAGTCCATCCGGGTCCATCCCTCCAGCGGCCTCTCCCGCAAGGAGGTCGAGCGCCTGGCTCTGCAGGCGGCCGACGAGGCCGAACGCCGTAAGCAGGCTCAGCAGGTCGAGAAGTACAAGAAGGAGCTGGCCGACCTCCTGGAGAACAGTCGGAAGGTCTACTCCCAGTTCGAGAACCATCTGGACGAGAGCGAGCGGAGCACCGTCCAGGCCGTCTTTCGCCAAGTCCAGGCCGCTCTCCATTCGGGGAACCTGAGTCAGCTCCAGGAGGCCATCGAGCAGATCCAGCAGGTGTCGGAAATCTTGACCCAGGCCATGTTCCGGACGGCCATGGACTCAGGCCCGAACCCGCCCCTCATTTGATACGGAAGGGAGTGACGAAGTGATGGAGTGACGGAGTAATCTTGTTACCCCGTCGCTCCGTTACTCCGTCACCCTGCCCCTTCGTCCCGGTGGGCTTGCATCTTACAATCCCCAGGGCTAAGTTAGAATTCCATACCTTTCCAGCCCCCCTGCCGAGAGGGCCGCCGTGCCGTTTGTCAAGGAGATCGTCGAGGGTCTTACGTTTGACGACGTCTTCCTGGAACCCCGAGCCTCCCGGGTCCTGCCCCAGGAAACGGACGTCTCGACCCGGGTGTCCCGTCACCTGCGTCTGAACATCCCCATCGTCAGCGCCGCCATGGACACGGTCACCGAGGCCCGCATGGCCGTGGCGATGGCCCAGAATGGGGGCCTCGGGGTCATCCACCGGAACATGTCGATCGAACGGCAGGTCCAGGAAGTCCAGCGGGTCAAGCGCTACGAGAGCTGGATCGTCCGGGAACCCATCACGATCGACCCCGACGCCTCCGTCCACCAGGCCCTGGACCTAATGGCCCGACACGGGATTTCCGGCATCCCTGTCGTTCGCAACGGATACCTGATGGGCATCGTCACGACCCGGGACCTGCAGTTTGAGACGGTCCGGTCGAGGCCGGTCCGGGAGGTCATGACGCCTCGGGAACGGCTGATCACGGCCCCCGAGGGGATCACCCTGGAAGAGGCCCGGTCGATCCTCCAGCGCCACCGGATCGAGAAACTTCCCCTCGTGGATGCCCAAAATCGCCTACGGGGCCTGATCACGGCCAAGGACATCAAAAAGACGGCTCAGTACCCCTTGGCCGTCAAAGACGCCCAGGGCCGCCTGCGGGTGGCGGCGGCCATCGGCGTCCAGGACGCCCCCGAGCGGGCGGCCGCCCTCATCGAAGCGGAGGTCGACCTCCTGGTCATCGACACGGCCCACGGCCACAGCCAGCGGGTCCTGGACACGCTTCGGTATCTGAAGTCCCGATACCCCGAAGTCGACGTCGTCGTCGGCAACATCGCCACCGAGGAGGCCGCTCGGGACCTGATCCGCTACGGCGCCGACGGCCTGAAGGTCGGCATCGGACCCGGCAGTATCTGTACGACCCGGGTCGTCACCGGCGTCGGCGTCCCCCAGATCACGGCTATCCTGCGGGTCGCCTCGGTCGCCCGGGATGCAGACGTGCCCGTCATCGCCGACGGCGGGATCCGGTACTCGGGCGACATCACCAAGGCCATCGCCGCCGGGGCGGACGCCGTCATGCTGGGCAACCTCCTGGCCGGGACCGACGAGAGTCCGGGCGAACTTATCCTCTATCAGGGCCGCTCTTATAAGGTCTACCGTGGGATGGGCTCCTTGGGCGTGCTGGCCCAGGGCCTCGGCCGGGACCGCTACAGCCAGGACGAAGTGCCGGATACGGCCAAGATCGTCCCCGAGGGCGTCGAGGGACGCGTCCCCTACCGCGGGACGGTCGCCCAGGTCCTGGCCCAGCTCGTCGGGGGCTTGCGGTCCGGCATGGGCTACTGCGGTTGTGCGACCCTGGCCGAACTGCAGACTCAAACCCGCTTCGTGCGCGTGACGTGGGCCGGCTATCGGGAAAGCCACGTCCACGACGTGACCATCACCAAGGAGACACCCAATTATCATGTAGAGTGACGGAGTGACGGAGTAAGGGAGTGACGGAGTGACGGGGTGACGGAGTGATGGAGTGACGAGTAAGGGGGGTAAGAGGGGTTTCTTGTCCAAGCTCCGTTGGAAGTGCCAGGGTGGCATAGGTGATAGGGTAGTGCTTTGTTAAGATTTGAGATGTGGGAATGGTGCCAGGTACCAGGTCCCGGGTACCAGGTAAGCGGAATCCGAGCCATTTTTATCCTGCATCGTGCATCCTGTATCCTGCATCCATTTCTTAGAAGGGAAGGAGACACGTGGATAATACGGCTGGGGTCATATCCCTATTGCCGTACTGCCGTATTGCCTTATTGCCCTACTGCCGTACTGCTGAATGGACCTCGCCCTCTACGTTCACGTCCCGTTCTGCGTAGACCGTTGTGCGTACTGCGACTTCGTGACGGTCCGCTATGAGCCGGCGTGGCGACCGCTTTACGTTCAGGTCCTCCTCCAAGAAATCCGCCATTGGGCCCACCGACTGACGGATCGGGTCGTCCAAAGCGTCTACTTCGGCGGCGGTACCCCCGGCCTGCTCCACGCCGACGAAGTCGGGCGGGTCCTGGACGCCCTCCGGTCGGCTTGGCCGGTGGCGAAGGACGCCGAGATCACCGTCGAGACGACCCCCTGGGCCGTCACGGCCTCGAAACTTCGGGACCTCCGGGACCTGGGCGTGAACCGCATCAGCGTGGGACTCCAGGCTTACGACGACGGCCTCTTGACGGCAATGGGCCGGGTTCATCGCCGGCGTCACATCGAGCGAGCCAACGCACTCCTGCGGGCCGGTGCCTGGAACTGGAATGCCGACCTCATCCTCGGGTACCCGGGTCAGACGGCGGCCCTGTGGCGGTCTACGGTAGAAAGCCTCCTGCAGGATGCCCCGCCGCATGTCTCCCTGTACGTCTTAGAGGTCCACGAGTCCACGCCTCTGGGCCGCTGGGTCGCAAGCGGAGCCGTCCGGCCGCCGTCCGACGCGTGGGTCGATCGGGCCTGGCGGTGGGCCTACGCCCGGTTTCGCCGGGCCGGTTATCGGTTTTACGAGGTCTCGAACCTGGCCCGGCCGGGGTTTGAATCCCGTCATAACCGGACCTACTGGCGGCTGGGCGATTACCTGGGCCTCGGGATGGGAGCCCACTCCTGCGTGGGACCCTACCGCTGGCAGAACCCTTCGGCGTGGCTGGACTATAGTCGGATGGTCCTCCGAGGAGAAGCCCCCGCTCGAACGTTCCGGGACCGGCGGGAGCGGCTTCGGGAACGCATCCTCCTGGGCCTTCGGACTCGCTGGGGCATCCCCTACCGATGGCTGACCCGCTATCATGGCTCCTACGACGGATGGCGGACCTTCCTGGACGAGGCCGTCCGGCAGGGTTGGCTCCGATGGGACCGGGAGCGCCTCCGGGCGACGCCTTCCGGCTGGCTTCGACTGATGGCCCTGTACGAGGGCCTGGGCGTAGGATGACGCCGGATGCTTCGCCTTCGGCCGTGGATACTCGGCCTGCGGCGACCAACAGGAGCGCCGGAACGGCCGGCAGGCGAAACCGGCCAAATTCGATGCCGGGTGTCGTCGCAAAGCAGAAGTAAAAGGCGATGACTCCCAGGACCCCCCGCAGGGCGTCCCGATCCCGAAGACCCTGCCGGAGGGACCATCCGACAAGTCCGTACCAAAACAGGGCTCCCCCGAGGCGAATGAGGCTCGAGGCGGGCAGTCGCTGAAGCCATGCGGGGTACGCCGGGTCCGGGGCCAGCCACGTGGCCAGCGTATTCCACACGAACATCCCGACCCACCCCGGCCCGTGGGCCCGCACGACCCGCCACCCGACTTCCCGAAGACACCCGATGTAAGCCGGCCGCTCGACGGCGATGATCAAACCCCGCAGGCCGGCGGGCTTATGATCGTAGGTCCCCCAGAGGGGGTCTCGATACAGCCACCGGGCCCGCAAAACGGCAAACCGCTGGAAGACTTCGGCGTCCCGGGGGTCCAAGACGTTCGGCCCAAACATCCTCTCCAGGAGGGCCAGGACCGTCGGTTCAAACCGGGACGGGGCATTCAGCCAGGCGTCGGCCGATGTACCTTCCCGAGCCTCTCCGCACCGGCGGACCCATCCCCACGTCTGGAGGCGATAGCTCAGCGTCGGCGACAGACCCCCCGCCTGCTGTTCCCGAACGACCCGCCACCAGTAGGCCACACTGTGCTGACCCGGTCGGGCCATCACGGCGTCGTAGTAGCTCAGCCGGGCCGGAATCCAGCTACTGAAGAACCACTGGCCCGTGTACCCGTAATTCCGCAGAAACCAGGGTACCAGGACGAGGCCGTAGGCCAGACCCAGGAGCCCGACGCGGGCCGCCTCCCGGCGGGAGAACCGGTGAAAGCCCCACCAGGCCAGACCCCATACGAAGGGCACGGGTAGGTGGATCGACCGGACGTGCGTCGCGATCCCGAAGGCCAGGCCCGCCCGGACGGCCCATGCCCAGGACGCCCGCCGCAGACCCTCCAGCCATAGAAACAGGCCCAACATCCAGAAAGTCATGAAGGGGATTTCCGTCAGGAGCCATCCGGCATACAGGGGCGTCAAGGGATTTAGGGCATACACCCAGGCGACCGCCCAAGCCCGTCGGGGCGACGTCACCCGGGCCGCTACGGCCCGCAGGAGCCCGACGTTCAGCGTATCCAGCAAGACCTGAACGACCTGCACGATGGCCGGTGTCGGGACAAAGCGGTACACCAACCCGACGATCCAGGGGTATCCGATCGTGCGGCCGAAGGCCGGGAAGTGACCCGTGGCCTGGAATACATACCCCAGCAGGTCGTACTCCCAACTGTCGAGGTTGAAGTAGGGACTGAGATATCGCCGGTGGAGCCAGAGAAAGCCGCTCCGCCACACCAAGGCCGCCGCCAGAAGACCCGCCAGCCGCATCGCCCACCTATCCGCCGCCCTGCTGGGTCGCCTGCCAGACCTCCCGGACGACTCCATCGGGAATCGCCCGTAAGGCCAAAAAGAGCAGGAAGGACAGGACGATCACGTCGTCCAGATGACCCGCCAGGGGGATAAAGTCCGGGATCAGGTCGATGGGCGATAGGGCGTACAGCAGAGCCAAGTGCAAGAACCACCGGGACCGCCGGGGCACGCGGGGGTCCGCCATCAGACGGCGACAGAACCGGGCACAGGCCGAAGCATTTCGAAGCACCGGCCGGATGACCTCAAAGGCCGGAGGCACCCGGAGATAGACGGACGCCAGGATCGAGAGGGTCAACACGCCAAAGACGACCGCCAGGGACACGCGGACGGGGATTTGGACGTAGCCTGCGATGAGCATCTTTGCGCCGACGAAGGCCAGGATGACGGCAACCCCGTACCGCAGATAGGCAAAAAGGCCCAGGATGCCGCTCAGCATGAAGAAGAGGGCCCGCAGGCCGAGGATGGCAAAGATGTTGGACGTGTATACGATGAAGGGGTCCCGCGTGACGGCCAGGACGGCGGGGATGGAGTCCAGGGCAAAGACCAAGTCCGTCGTCTCGACGGCGATGAGGGCAACCAGCAGGGGGGTGGCATGCCAGCGGCCCTGGACTTTCACGAAGAAGCGGTCCCCATGAAGCCGGGAGGTCACGGGGAACACTCGTCGAAATAGCCGGAGGACGGGATTTTTCTCGGGGTCGACCCGCTCTTCCCTCTCGACCCAGATACGGAATGCCGTGATGACCAAGAGGGCCCCAAAGACGTAAGTCATCCAGTGAAACCGTCGGATCAGCTCGAGGCCCCCAAAGAGCATGAGGGCCCGCATGACAAGCGCCCCCAGGATCCCCCACTTGAGGACCCGGGGCTGGTACAGGAGGGGAATGTGGAAATATGAAAATATAATGATAAAAACAAAAAGATTATCTACGCTTAGGGATTTCTCGATTAAATAGCCCGTCAGGAACTCCATCGCCCGGACGGAACCCATCGCCCCCCAGATGCCTACGTTAAAGGCCAAGGCAACCCCAATCCAGACGGCACTCCAGACCGTGGCTTCCCGCAGAGAAATCACATGGGCCCGCCGCTGAAGGACCCCCAGGTCCAGCGACAGGATGGCGACGACGATGCCCGCAAAGACAAGCCACCCCCACAGTTCCGGCATATCCGGGTCTCCCGCCCTTCAAGGGTGCCCAAACGTGAAGCGTTATTATAGCGGGGGACTGTCGGGCCTTGAAGACAGCCGGTACCCGGTACCGGGTTCCAGGTGTCGGGGACCGGCTACCTGGCACCTGGTACCTGATACCCGGGACCCGATCGACGCCGAGGACCGGATACCGAGCACCGAAGACCGAGCCGGGAAACGGCCCATCGGGTTTGTATCCTGCATCCTGTATCCTGCATCCTGCATCCTGTATCCGTTCTTGCATTTTGGGACCCGCATCTTTATCCTGCATCGGCGACCGCCTTTCGCCGGAGCACGCCATGCCGGTCTGGTTCGGGACGGACGGACTTCGGGGAACGAGTTTTCAGTTTCCCGTGGCGGAGGCGCCCTTCCGGGCCATCGGCTTCTTCTGGGGCCGCTTCCTACGGGAGCGGTATGGCTCCAGCGTCGAGGTCCTCGTCGCCCGGGACACCCGGGCCAGCGGCGGTCCCCTGACCCGAGCCCTGATGGAAGGCCTATCGGCGGCCGGTTGCCGGTGCCTGGACGTCGGCGTGTTTCCGACCCCGGCGACGATCTGGCTGGCGGCCGACCGAGGCTGTTTCGCGGCCATCGTGACGGCGTCCCACAACCCATACCCTGACAACGGCCTCAAGCTGGTCGGCCCCGATGGCAAGAAGGTCCCCGTCGAGGTGGAAGACTACCTGGAGGGTCGTTTGCGGGAGTATGTCCCGCCGCCGGACGTCTTGAACGTCCGGCCCTATGGAGAGGAAGCGGCCCACCGATATCAAGCTTACGTGACCCGGACTTTCCCGCAGGTCGCCCGGTCGGACGTGCCCAAGCCGCCGCTGTACTTGGACTTAGCCCACGGGGCGGCCTATGTTCTCTACCCCCGGATTCTTCGGGCCTTGGGTTGGTCCGTATATCCCCTCCACGACCGACCGGACGGGACCAACATCAACGATCGGGCGGGTGCCGTCTATCCGGAGAGCCTCCTGCGGGTCATGCGGGCCTCGGCCCCGTCCGACAGCCTGGGCTTTGCGTATGACGGCGATGCCGACCGGGCCATCCTGGTCCGACCCGATCACGGCGTCCTTGACGGCCATCATCTCCTGGCCGTGCTGGCCCTCTATGCCCAGGAGCAGGGATGGCGTCCGACCCGGCCGGCCGTCGTCTCGACCGTCATGGCCAACCAAGCCTTGGAGGCCTTCTTAGCCGAGCGGGGTATTGAACTGATCCGGACTCCCGTAGGGGACAAGTACGTCCTTCAGGCCATCGAGGAAAACGACCTGCTCCTGGGGGCCGAGCCCTCGGGTCACCTCATTTGTCGGTCGCTGTCCCCGACGGGCGACGGCCTGTTGACGACCCTCTTATACCTGACCGTGTGGCTGGAACGCCCGGACCTGATTCGGGATGTCCTGACGTCGTACCGGCCGTACCCGCAGGTCCTCCGGAACGTGCCCGTGGCTCGGAAGGTCCCCCTCGAGCAGGTCCCCGGCCTTCAGGAGGCCATCGCCCGGGCTCGGGACCGGCTGGGCGGGCAGGGTCGGGTCTTTGTTCGTTACTCGGGGACGGAGCCTGTCCTGCGGATCCTCGTCGAGGCGCCGTCTGAAGCCCTGACCGTCGAAGTGGCCGATCAGTTGGCCCAAGCGGCCGGGCGGGTCTTTGGGTCCACGGAAGGCGGTCCGGGAGGGGAACCCGCAGGGAAGGCGGCCCGGGTCAGGGAATGAGGGAGCCGTACAAGGTCCGCAGGGTGCGCCGGATGTCGGCCCTTCGGGAGAACGTCTGGGCGGCCCGGAAGCCCACTTCGTAAAAAGCGGTACGGTCCCGGCAGTAGAGGTCGATGATGGCCCGGAGCTGGCGTTCGAAGTCGACGTAGTCGGCCTCGTCCATCGCCGACCAGCGGGGGTCCCCATAGATGTCGACCAGTTCGAACCGCTCTTCTCCAAAGAACCAGCCGTTATGACCGGCTTCGATCATCTCGAGGGCGCCGCCGTCCCGGGACGACAGTGTCGGGACGCCGTTGACGCCCGCCTTCATGAAACTCGTCCCGCAGGCCTCCCAGCCCGAGAAGGGCGTGAACAGTAGGAGGTCGCACCAGGCCATCAGCCGTCGGGCCCAGGACAGGTTGTAGTTCTCGACGAGGATGACCCGGGGGTCTCGGCGGGCCAGGTCCAAGAAGGTCTCGGCATATCGGATGCCCTCCTCGTCGTGGGGATGAGGCCGACCGCCCAGGACGAATAGGGCCGGCAGGTCCGGGTGCCGTTCGATAAAGCGGGTCACGAAGTAAGGCCGCTTGTAGCGGGTCAGCCGTCGGGCCCAGAGGAGGACGGGACCCGGAAAGTCCGTCGGACGGCCCCAGTAATGGAGGCCGTCTCGTCGCAGGCGCTCCCGTACGGCCACGAAGGTCGAGAAGTCCTTCGACTCTACGGCCAGGGCGATATCCGGATGTTGCCACCGCTTCAGGTAAATCCCATTGGTCGCCGCCTGGAGACGGCCCCGGGCGATGGGAAAGGTCCGCTCGCTGATGGCCCGATGCTTTTCGGAGACGGCAAAGACCCGTCGGGCGTGTCGCAGGGCCTGTTCCGTCAGGTGGACGACGTTTCCGTCTCCCACGGGGACTTGCCAGCGGCCCGCCTCGATCCAGTCCCGAAACTCGGCGGTGACCCATTCCTGGGGGAACACCGGGTGGCCCCAGGGTCCCGGCGTATGCAGGACGAACCCGGCCTTCTCGGGCGGGACGGCCCGAATCCCCAGGGCCGGGCCGCTTTCCTGAAAGTCGACGTATCGGATGCGGTCCCATCCGAAGCGGTCCTGGATGTATCGGAACGAAGCCCGCACGAGCAAGGCCATTTTGAGGAATCGTTCCCGCTCGTCCCGCTCGATGTAGATCCGGTCCGTCAGGGCCGTGGCCCATTCGGGGGCGACGGCCTCAAAGAATACGGCCCGGGCCGTCCCGTGATAGTAAGTCAGGGGGCGGACCCGTACGGCCTTGCCGCTCAGGGAGATCGTAAATTCTTCTTCCGGACAGAGTTTCTGCAGGAAGGCCGGCTCCTGGTCCTCGGGTTCCAGGGCCAGGGCCGCCGCCTCGTAGCGTTGGGCGACGTAGCCCCGTCGATAGTACAGCGTGCAGACCGTGTAAGGCACCCCGAGGTCGGCCATGGCGTAAAACTTGTCCCCCTCCAGGACGCCCAATCCCCCGGCGTAGGTACTGCCATTGTCCAGCGCCAGGTCCAGCGTGACCGAGACGATCATCCGTCCCCTCCCCTATCGCCGGCCCTCGATCTCGTCGGCCAGAGCGCCGGCGTCGTAGAGCTTGCGCAGGGCCTCGATGATGTAGGCCGTGTGGACGGCGACGGCCCGGGCCTTCGTGTCGTCATAGACGAACCGGCCCGGCAGGCTCTCGATGTTGCCGTCGAAGATGAGGCCGACGACCTCGGCGTTCCGATTGATGACCGGCGAGCCCGAATTGCCCCCGATGATGTCGCAGGTGCAGACGAAGTTGACGGGCGTCGAAAGGTCGAGGCGGTCCTTCCGCTCCCAAAAGCGGGGCGGCAGTTCGAATTCTCCCCGGTTGTCGAAACTCAGGGCCCGGTCAAACAGGCCGTAGAGGGTCGTCTTGTAGGGGGCGACGGTCCCGTTCATCGGGTAGCCCCGGACGGTTCCGAAGGACAGTCGAAGCGTGAAGGTGGCGTCCGGGTAGACACTCTTGCCGTACACGGCGAACCGGGCCTGAGCGATCTTCTCGGTCGCCGGCGTCAGGACGCTCTCGACATTTTTGCGGACCCACTCGAGGGTTTCCCGGACGGCAGGCTCGACCCGCCGGGCCAAGTCGATCAGGGGGTCCCGGGACCTCTGGACGGCCTGGAGACCGCCTTCCAGGAGGGCTTTCCGGACCTTCACGTCGGCCAGCTTTGTACCCCCGATGGCCTCTCGGGCCACCTCCTGAGGCGTGCGTCCCTGCAGGGCCGCCTTCACGAAGGGGTCTTCCGGGCCGAGTTCCTCCCGGGCCATTTCCAAAAGGCCTGCCAGGACGGCCTCCTCCATGTCGGGATAGATGGGTGCCGGCGAAAGGAGTTGGAACCGGAGTTGTTCGAGTTGAGCCTCCTGAAAACCCGGAAGACGTTCGCCGTCGGGTTTGCGGACTTCTTGAACATACTGGACGAT
>Ga0079995_1055511_pt1 | contig 13669 bp, 13 predicted proteins | sample FaiFalFF_MnMetaG_2_FD_69198 | JGI IMG/M metagenome (GOLD analysis project Ga0079995, IMG submission 69198) | Freshwater microbial communities from Yellowstone National Park, Wyoming, USA - Fairy Falls C (FF_Mn_C) (SPADES assembly) (version 4) | ecosystem: Environmental > Aquatic > Freshwater >... | reverse complement strand
ACTGCATCATCATAAGCTGGTACGGTAAGAAATAGCATATCGATCTTTAGACTTTGTGCTTCAATTAATGGGATATGATAAGGAAAAGTAATTATAAATATTAAAAATCCTAAAGTTATTAACGAAGCAAAATTGTAAGTACTCACATTTAATATTAAATTCAACAAACATAAAAATTTGTAAAATTAAAAAGCAAATAAGAAATTCTAGCTGTTTTAAAATAATTTCTTAGTTGTTATAAACCCTGAATTATATTATTTGATTTCAAAATTTTTATTTATTCATACCATATTAAAAATGTGAAAAATACTAATCTAATTCTAAGTAAAATTATTGCAATAATACTTATTTTTATGTTGCTATTTCAAGGACAAAGTATCTTAAGTTTAACCAAAACATACGGAATATCTCAGCATTCCACAAATATCAAAGTCTCTTTAACTCAGCAAGACATTAAGAATTTAACTCTAAAGATTAAGTGGAGAGTCCATAGCCAACCGAGTAACTATGCCTCTGTCGCAAGAGCCATATGTGACTCTGGAGATCACATATATGTTTTTGGTAGTTTATCTGATACTAGACTTGAGATAAGACATAAATCTAACGGAGCTCTGATCAGAGTTTGGAAGGCGTTTACTCTTCCCGAGTTTTTAGATTGTGCTATAGGCAATGGAAAGATATATGTAGTAAATAGATATTGGCAAATTCTAGTATTTGATTCGAACTTAAAGTTGCCAAAATTAGTAATGTATGAGCGCAGGGTTTCTGAAGGATACGCTTCTTCCATTACTTTTTATGAAAACCATATTTACATAGCAGGATTTCATTTCAAAATATTTGTTGACGAGCCTAGATGGAGAGTTGAGAAATGGTTAGCTGATGATTTAACATTTGTCAGAGAGTATGTAAATTTATCTTCAGGTAGAGGCAGTGCTGTTGGTATAAAAGTTAATCCTATCACTAAACAGCTTTGGGTTACTGGTGTCGAAAACGAAAAGTTCAGGGTTAAAATATTAGATTTGGATCTCAATTTAATAAAGGTTATAAAGAAAAACGATACGGGTTTGGCTTCAACTGTAGATTTTGATGAAGATGGATATGCATATATAGGCGGAGATGGATTCATAGCCAAATATGATAAATACGGAAACGAAATAAAACTAAGGAAGATAGCTTATTTTGTTTATAAACTATTGTATGTTAGCGGTTTTTTGTATGTAGCTACTGAAGAAGAGGAAGGAGGATATAGAAGACATGTTTTGTATGTTTATGATAAAGACTTAAATCAAATCGAAAGATTGGTATTAAGCCAAGATATAGATGCAGATGCAGATTTTTGGTATGGAAAAATGGCTTTTGATGGAAAAAACTTATACATAGCAGGATCAGACCGTAAGCCAGGATATTCAAGGTGGACTATATATTCAATATCACTTGTGCCAGATTTTGAAATAGTTCCACCAGCAGAAAACAAGCAAACAACGGTATTTTTAATGTGGCTAAGTATTGGAATAGTGGTAGCCTCAATAGCTTTTGTATTAGCGCTAATATTAATTGAAAGAAGGCGCCAGCGTAAAAGAGAGAAAATGTATTCGAAGATTCCTCCTCCACCCTTCTAAAATTTTGTTATAATTAATTTTTAAAATTATAGGAAAATCTTAAATAATTAAAAATATATACTTTAAAATAAATTTTACAAAATTAAATTAATTAAAAAAATCATAAACAATATTAAATATGAAAGAAAAGTTATTATAGGATCAACTTTAACATTTTTAATATGATAATCTTCTTTTATTTTATAATCAATATTTTCTACGATAACATAATAATTAAAATAATAATTAAGATAACGATAAGATGAACAATACATGATATAAAAGATAAAATATAAAAAAGTAATTAATGGAGAAAATACTGTATACATGAAATAGTCTTCTTCCTCATCTACCATCATTATTGGTTCCAGCGTTGGTTGCAAAGTGTAATTATCCAGCAAAACCTTGTTAAGAATATCAAATACCGCTATAAAAGCTAACGTTCCAAAAATTATAATCAAGCGTTTGTTAAAAAATCTGCTTAATTTATATAGATCTTGATAAAAAGTTTCTCTGTCCAAAAAGTATTTTTTTCTGAATATTTCTAAGATAACAAACAAATTGAAACCTAGTAAAATAATTGGAAACCATGGAATTATTCCAAGCAGAATAGGCAGCAGAATAAAAAGCGGCGCCATAAATATGCCTATTGATAACATTTTCATCATTTCCAATCTAATTTTCGGGTCTCTCTCTTTTAGAATTCTTTGTAATTCGTATTTTTTTGGATAATCTAGATAAGGATCGATATCATATGCTATGGCAACAACTAAAAAGAAAATAATTATATACAAGGTAATTAAATATGTATCAATCAAATGAATAATATTTACATATCTTAGATTATTTAATAAAAATAAATAAAATATCATTATTATTCCAACTATTATAAAATATGAAATAATTTTTATATTAAATCTTGTATTGAAAATAAAAATTTCTTTTCTTTTATAACTATAAATTAAATTAATTGGTACAAAAATTATAGTTAGAATAAATAAAATAAAAATAGAATAAGAATAAAACATGACTAAATCACTTTCAATCCTAATTATCTGGACATTACCTAATAAGGACTTAAGAAAAAAATAAATATGTTTATAACTTGGCTCATAAAAATAATATATGGAAGTAAAATATACCAATATATATGCAAAACTAAAGAAAAAGATACTAGTCAATCTATAAACTGGAGATGTTTTTCTCTTAACTTTTAATCCAGCAGTTGATATCATACCTTAGACATAGAAATCCAAGTCAATTGTGTATGACTGTTAAATTGAAGGAAATACTTTCTATCAGATAAATTATTTTCTTTGACAATATTATTCGAAGAATCGTATGGAATATCAGCACATTAAATTGAGAGTTTAATACAACTTATTTAACAGTTATAATAACGTCTTTTAAATCTTTTAAACTCTTCCCAACACTCTTCAATACCTCCAAAATAATCTTCTTTCTTAATGTATTTTTTGTTAATCCTTTGCGTGCAGCATCGTATAAAGCTATTAAGAATTCATGTAATTTATCTCTATCTTCAAGAAACTTATCACCGATCCATCCTCTTTCCCATTTAACAAAAGAAACGCTAGGAGGATTATATTCTGTTGCTGCTATATCCAATTCTTCAATTCCTAATGATTCGTGAGATACTATAAGAGCAGGATAATTTCTTATACCTAACTTTTCTGTTATCATATCCCAGAACTCATTTGGCACATCTTCTCTTTCTATGATATATACGTCTAAATCCCTCCTTGTATATCCTATCCAAAGTAGTCTTTCAAAAAGTATTGCATATTTAGAACCTTCTGTTCTATAAGCTTCTTCGGTAAAGAAATAAAAATAGGCTACTTTTCCACCAAATTTGGGTATTTTTCCAATAGTATTAGGTATAGGTCTCATCAATTGCTTGAGTTGATACGTAGGAACATTAAGTTTCTTCCCTATTTCTCGTATCTCTTCCAGTTCTTCTCTTTTAATATAAAATGGTTTCCTCCTTTCCAATTCTATTCGGTAATATTCTAATTTTTCTGCTTCTTCAAGAAATAAACTCTTAAGATCTTCACTTTTAATAATACCTCCTTTATTTAAATACTCAAATAACATTTTAGTGGTTCTTTTTAATAGACCAGTTCTTTCTGGGCTTTTAGGTAATGAATAAAGAGATTTTCTGATGTCAAACAAATTTTTTATTTCTTCAGGATATTCATTTTTTTCTATTATATTATAATACTTAATACTTGAAATGATTCTTTCCAAATCATCTAATTTTTTCTGAAAATGTAATATATTCTCCTGAATTGATTTTTTATTAATTTTCATATGAAAGATATATCTTTTAATGTATTAAAATTTTTATAAGTATTAATTTTCAAGTTGTTTAGTAGCTCTTATATTTCCAATTTTGATTTATTTCCTGCGAAGTTCTCAAACCCTGTAAAAAGGTTTTTTCGTTCCAATTGGGAAATATTGCTAAATCAAATGCAATTTTTGTAGAAAATATGAGGTAGAGCTTTAAACATATTAAAGAACAAATAATTAGCTAAAAATAAGAATTTCTTATTTGAATCTTGTAGAGTTTATTTTTAGAAAGTATAATTAAATTCTCAATAAATTTTCTAGAGCACTTAAATAACAAAGTTCAAATTTTCTTAAAATATTCGGCCATTAAAGGGTCTGATATAAAATAATTGCCGTTTCTTTTTTCCACTCTACTAAGCTCTATTAGTGTTTTAAGAAGTCTTGAAATTTGAGCGTTTTGAAAAGGTCTTCCTAACCATGCTTCAACTGCTCTTTTTATGTTAGACCATGTGTTCATGCCCAGAGATATTGCTTTAAGTACATACATATAATATTTCGATCTTTTGAAAATTTTATCCAATTCTTCATGAACAAGTTTTAAAGCTTTTTCAGCTACATCGTTTAATACTTCTATATTAAAGCTTCGTGATTTTGCAATTGAATATCCAAAGTATGTAAGCCAGCCTACTATTCCATCAACTTTCTCATATATCTTATAAAATACTTCTTCACTAAACTGCATATTAAATTCTTCAAAGCCCTTCCTTAGAAATTCAATTGTTCTCTTATCATCGAATCTTTCAAGCCTAATTATCTTTACATACCTTCCATATAAGGGACTTGAGGTATCATCTAATTTGAGAGTATCTAGCAAAAGTCCTACTTCAGATCCCGTTAACACAAATCTTAAGTTATGCAGGTTATCATAAGCATATGCTAAAATATTTAGGAAGTCTATTTTGCCCTTTCCTCCCATAAGATTTTTTAAAATTTGAGCTTCATCAAATGCTATAACAAAAAACCTTTTTCTGCATCCTTCTCTGCGAATTGGTTTAGCTTGTTAAGTATTCTTGCAAGAGTTAAAGATCCCTCATGCCAGTTGAATTCTATTCTAAAACCGTATGCTTCAATTCCTTTAAGACTTTTTAAATGTTCAATTAGTTTGTTCCATTTGGATGCAGTATTGGAAAAAGCTTCAGATAAAAGTCTATATAAAGTTGCTTTACTGTAACCTTCTTCTTCCAATATTCTAAGATCCAAATAAACATAGGGAACTTCGAGCTCATTTAAAGCAACTTTCAATACTGAAGTCTTACCAATTCTTCTAATACCAAGTAAAAGCGTTAAAGGTGATCTAATAATTGATTCTTTAAGTTCTTTAATTTCCTCTTCTCTATCAAACAACTCGCTTCTCTAAGTTTTAGGTCTAGGATCAAATAACATAAGTAACACCCCTATTACTTAGTAACACCCCCGATACTTAAATATTTTTAGAAAATAAGCTTATCTTTTAACATTATTTGTAAAGAAAAGACTTTTAACATTAAAGCAAGAAATAAGAAATTTAGGTAAGGGAAGCTTTTAACATCGGTTCTGTGAATGCTTATTTTATCAGCGTTGAAAGTTAAACAACATTTTCTTAAACTGGAGTAGGTGGAATATGCGGAGGCTGTTCACGAATAGAAAAGAAAGCTATTATCATTAATATTTCCGCAATTATTATTATTATTCCACCAATCAATATAACCATCAATATTGAACCTATAAAATAAAGCAAACCAACAGTTCTAAAATGCTCTATTTTAACCAACTCTGCAATTCTGTAAAAGCTTTTCCTTAAGAAAATTGAACCAACAATATAGAAAATAGCTAATGTTACAATTATTACAAAAAACCTAATTAGAAGTGAAAACACTTCAGCAGAATTTAAATGTTCGAATAATAAAAAGGTAATTATGCTTGAAACTATTTGTCCAATAATAAAAAGGATTACTGCATAAAAGGCGTTGCTATATATTGCTTTATCATTAGTGACCTCTGAAATAGATTTTACTGCGACTAGGATAAGAATATAACCTACAATTAAAACAATAAGCGGCGATATTGATGTAATTATTGACCTATCTAAACCGTTACCTAATATAAAACCGAGAAGTATACTTACAACTCCGCTTAGCAATAATAACATTGCTCCAACTCCTCCATATAATTTAGCTTTTCGTAACGAGACCATTAGATAACATTAAATTATCTTAAAAGTATATAAATTTTAGAGATAAATTTGAATAATAATATTTTTTGGTGTAAAAATCATCATTAGGAAAAATTCTTTCACTACTTTATAAGATTCTAATATTTAATATTAAAAACTCATTAACACAATAAGTCTATAATATCAAGTCATTTTATTATTGCAGATAAAAATTTATTTAGTTAATTATTTGGTTTCTTTAAGTTGGTGGAGGTGGAACTAACTGCTGAGGTTGTGGCGGTAATTGCTCAGGCAAAGAGAAAAAGGCTATTATCATGAAAATTATTGCAATAAATATTATTATAGCACCAACAAATACGATCACTAATACCGCGCCTATCAGATAAAGCAACGCTGCTGTTCTGAAATAACCCACATTGAATATCTCGGCTATCCTCTCAAAACCTCTCTTTAAGAAAATTGCTCCAAGTAAATAAAAGATAAACGCTACTATTAAAAATAAAAATATGCTGGCTAAAATTGCAAAGAAATTGCCAAACATCATTATAGCTGCAAATAAGCTACCATAAAGTACTGCAACACTAACTATACTTCCTAAAATAATAAAGATCATCGCATACAATACATTTTTAAATATCGATTCATCTTTAGTAACCTCCGAAATATGTTTTGCTGCAATTATAATAAGAATTTCTCCTACAATTGGTATGAAGAGCTTTAATATTGAACCAATTCCACCAAACAGTTTCGCGTCACGGAGTGTTCCCATGTTTGTTTTAATATTACCATATAGCGTATTAATATATAAACTTTTTGTCTAGTCGAAGAGTATGCTACTTTATTTATATATTCAAAGATGAAAATACTAAAATATTTTTTACAAAGGCATTCAACCATGTAAAATAATTATCAAAATAAAAATCATTTTTTCGTATATTAATGTTTTCAGAATAATTAATTAATAAATAAGAAAATTCGAATATAAAATTTAATTTTGTTTAAGCATTATAAATTTATATGAATAAGAGTGAGCCAAGACTTGCGTTTGTACTATCCTTGATAGGAGGAATTTACATAATAGTTGGCACAAGTATATTAGTTGCACTACCGTTTTTAGTTGATGCATACCGTTTCTATTATTACTATTTCGGCTATCATATAGACTTGGAAGAAATTATATTTACTACACTATATCTACCCGGAATAGGTTTGGTATTAGGTATTTTTGTAATAATGGGATCAATGTTTATAAAAGGCAGACAAACAACACTTGGTGGATCTCTCGTTCTTGCATTCTCCATACCTTCTCTATTTTTTGGATTATTCTTTTTAAGTGGCATATTATATTATGGCAAAGAGTTTCCAATCACAATATTTTCTGTATCAATGATCATAACGTCAGCTTATTTCTTAGGTTTCATATTTGGTTTAATAGGAGCAATTTCAGCCCTAACTTGGAGACCTGAGTAAACCAAGTGTAATCAGCTGCAAATACGAATTATATTTAGTTTAAATATTATATCTCAAAACTAATTTACTTTTCATTTTTTATTTAGTTAACTTAAGCTTTTTGCCACATTTACCACAATATATATCTCCTAGATATACAGTAGATCTGCATCTTGGACAGTAAAGAATTGGAGCAGTTGGGGATATACTAAACGGTGTTGCTAGTGGAATTGGAGGAATGCTAGGTGGTGGAATTGTAGGTCTCAAGGGGGCTTTTCTTCTTCTTATGAAAATATATGTTGAAACCACAATAATTGTTATTATGGCACTCCCCGTAAAAATCCACATTATACTATTTGTTGTTTGTTCTTTAGGTACGAATGTTATAGAATATATATTCCACTCAGTATCCCACGTTTGGTTTTGGTTAACGCGCACTTCGTTACTTCCGGCTACGTACAAGTTTTTTCCGTCAAAAGCCATCTTACCCATATCAAACCATGCATGCCCTCTTATACTCCTACCTAAAATTATCCTTTCAATTTGATTTAGGTTTTTATCAAAAATATATAAAATTTGCCTATCATATCCGCCAATTAACGTTGTCACCCACTCTACAGTACCGACATACAAGTAGCCGTTAGAATATAGAAGCTTATAAACCCAATTTGGCATTGCCTTTGATGTTACTTCGTCACCATACTTATCGTACTTAATTATGTAGTGATTACTACTTATATACGCATAACCATCCTCGTCAAAATCTATAGCAAAAGTTCCATATCCATAGTTCCTGCTTATAATATTTACTAAGTTTAGATCTAGATCAAATACTTCTACCCTCAAATCAGAATTTTGTACTCCTACAACCCATAACTGTTTCGTAACAGGATTCATACTAGCAATAAAAGCTTCATCATAATATATTGGAGTAGGATTGGCAGTATATTCTTTAATTAGTGTTAGATTTTCAGCTCTGTATTTCTCAACTCTCCATCGATCATCATCTTTTACCCTTTCACGACCAGCTAAATAAAGGTTGTTATCGTAGAATGCAATCGAATTGAGACTTACACTTAGATTGCTATGCTTAAAATTCAATAAGTTTAAGCTTAAATCAAACATCAATATTTTCCGATCATCGGTCACTACGTACAGTCTATTATTACCAAAAACACAATCAACCAAGCTACTAAAATCAGTTGAATTCCAATCTTTAACTAAAGAACCATTTGATTTAAACCTCATTTCAACTCTAGCAGTACCACGTTGATGTCCAACAACATATATATATTCTTTAGTCTCGCAAACCGAGTAAGCAGCATCAATACCATTCGTTGGATTACTGTGAACCCTCCAGTTTATTTTTGCAGTTAAGCCTTGAGCTTCAACTTGTGGGTTACTTTGTGAAAATACACTTATTGTAAGTAGGAATACTATAATTATTAGTGAGGAGAACCTATAAGCAAATGTTACCATCTTTTACACCATTTTCTACTAGTAAATTAAAAACTATAATAATATTAATTTGATTAATCTAATTAACTTAAATATTACTTACTCCATCGATTGTTATTCATTCATACTTTTAATTTAACTTATTGTTTTGTTTTTGATTCTTTGGAAGGAAAGTCATGCCTATAATCTCTGAAATTTATATATTTTGAATACATTTTTATTTAGTAGGGTACGTTGATTAACATACATACTTTTCAGAGAAGAATTATTATAATAACATTTGTCATCATGCTATTATTGATCCATGAAGCAAATATACCGAATATCAACGGATTGTTTTACAATATTAATTCTGGACAACTTACCAAACAGACTGAAATAATAAACAATGTACGAGATATTCAGAATTTGACTTTAAAGATTAATTGGAAAATTCATAGCAACCCAATAATAGGTTGGTTTGATGAGGCATTTTCGGTATGCGGATCTTTAGATCAAGTATATGTTGCAGGGATCAACGATGGTGCCTATGCAAGAGTCGAAAAGAGGCTTAAGTTAGATGGTTCTTTGGTCAAGGATTGGTTCTCAATGGCTATTTACTTTTTTTCAGATTGTATTATCGTCAAGGACAAACTATATACAATAGGTTGGGGTTGGAATATGCTAGTATTCGATTTAAACTTAAACTTATTAAAGTTTAAACGTAGAAGCTTAGATGGGTTGGCAACATCTATTATATTTTACAATAATTACATTTACATAGCTGGATGGGAAAATCTAGAAGACGGTAATGATACTAGATTTAGAGTTGCGAAATGGAAAATTGAAGAATTAATAATAGCTAAAGAGTACGTGTCTAATCCTACTTCAGGAATTGATGTTGCTACTGTTATTGATGTGAATCCTATTTCTAAACAGTTATGGCTTGTAGGTCTTGAGAACAATGGTATTAACAATAGTTTATCGAAATTAAGAATCGAAGTATTAGATTTAGATTTAAATCTTATAAAGGTTATAGGTAAAGACAACATTACTTCTGTCCATGCCATTGCATTCGACGAATATGGACATGCATACCTAGGCGGATACAGATTCATAACTAAATATGATATGTATGGAAACGAATTAATATCTAAAGAATTGTCCTATGAGATTTGGAAACTCCTATACGCTAATGGTTATGTATATGCAGCTGCTGACGAAGTAATCGATAAATATTTAAGACAAGTCTTATATGTTTTTGACAGAAATTTAAACCAAGTTGATAGGGTATTATTAAGTGAAGATTTAAGTGTAAATGCTAGTTTCCGGGAAGGAAAAATGTTTTTTGATGGAAAAAATTTATACATAGCAGGATATAATTATAACTATAAATATACGGAGGATAACGATACAGAATGGACGATTTACTCCATATCGCTCATACCCGGTGCGATGATACAAACACTTGTCTCTACGGGACCAAGCTCAACTGACTCTTTAATGTGGATCGTTATTGGGATAGCAACAGCAACAATTTCTTGGATTTCAATATTTATTTTTATAAGGAGAAAGAAAATTTCCTCACGATTAACATATTCATCATCTAATGTAACTTCACCAACTCTATACATAACAACTCGTTTATGTCCAAGATGTGGAAATCCTGCATATTTAGGAGATATATTTTGCCGTAAATGCGGAAAAAACTTAACATTAAATAAAAGCGGATAAAAAAGTGGAATAACGCAATATAAGAATAGTATTATTTATATAACTAGCTAAAAAAATCAATTTGTTTTACTTTGTGATATCAGAATCTATTTTTAAACATCATTTCTCAGCAAATTTAACATATCTTAGACTTACAATGATAGCTACTCCAGCAGGAAGTGTAAATATTCCAATTATTAGCATCATAATTTCAAGACGATCATATAAATACCTCTGATAGCTTACTGCTATGCTAGCTTCAACTATCTTGGTTTCATTTGTTGGAAAAGCATTGCCAAATACTAAACATTGTTTACCGCTTTGAGGAAAGGATTGCATTCGCCAGCTTGTTTCAATTATAACATTGGGAACATAGATTGAATAATCAACATTAGGATCACCGCTGCTAAGCTTCTTCCAATCATCTTCGCTCATGATCCAAAAGGTTGCTTCTTTTTCTCTTTCTGCATTTACTTTGATTGAAACCTCCATGACATTATGCAAAGGAAAATATATACAGTAAGCTTTAACATCTCCTGGCTTTAGTTCAACAGTGCTATTAAAAACAAGTTGCTTCTCTGTGTATTCTGTATAAAATGCCAATGCAAAGTAGCCAGCTAATAACACTGAACCTGTTATTAAGAATAGTTCGCCTAACCAAAAAAGTGGTTTATAATTAATAGCTGACATGGTATTTAGAATCAATAAGATTCGATACCATAACATCTACAGTTTCATTTAACTCTTTAGCAAATTTATAAACTAGCAAATGCTTCATATAAAACAAATCATATAATTTTCTAAAGTTTCTCATAATAATTAAATATCATACAAAGATATATTTTTTGCATTTTTTAATTTTCTCTTTCTAAAATTTGATTAAACATTTTAAAATCAACTAACCAAAGAAAAGCAATTTACTAGCAAGAATAAATGTAAATGCCTAATAATATCATTAAATTGGTATAGGAGGCATCAATGATGAAGTTTTTTGTGCTGGCTTGCTCGGTAGCGAAAAGAAAGCTAATATCATAAATATTATTGCAAATAAAATTATGTAAAACCCAATCAATACAATTGTCAACATTGAACCTACAAAAAAGAGAACAGCAGCTATTCTAAAATAATTCACGTTAAGCAGTTCAGCTATTCTGTTAAAGCTCTTCATTAAATAAATTGCTCCAATAAGAAAGAAATCAAATACAATAAAAAGGCTCAGAAACAAACCTGACCTCATTATTTCCATCATCATATAAGCAGGAAAAGCCCAACCTACATCGTAAATTATTATTATTGCATAGATATTCCCAAGAGTTATAAGTATCATTGCAAGCAAGCCATTGTTAAATATCGATCTATCGTTGGTTGCATCTGAAATATACTTCATTGCAAATATGATAAGAACAGTCCTTATAATCATATCATAGAAAGAGAAAAACGGGAACAAATATGGTAAGAATAATAGTGAACCGATTCCTCCAACAACTTTAGCTTTAATTAAAGTTTCCATTTAGCTATATAAAAATTCACATAAAAGGTTAAAATTTTAAAACCAATTTATAAACATTTTTACATTGAATGCCCTTTAAAGCCTCCATAAAAGTTTATATAGGGGTTATTAATATTACTATAAACTTGTCTTTGAGTTTATGTTAAGAAAAATTAAAACCCATGCTTTAATTAATTCAACTGCTAATAACTTTGCAAATCCATATTTTGGATATGTAGCTGCATCTGTAAGCAACTCGAATATCTTTGTTGGATATGTTCAAGGACTAGGAATCTTTAGTTCAATAGCTCAATTATTTACTGGTAACTTGGTAGATAAGAAAAACAACAGGATAAGATTAATTCTACTTTCAAATAGCTTAATAGCATTTCTATGCATTAGCTTATATTATGCTAAGGATCCTTTAACTTTAGCTTTACTACTTACATCACTTGCAGCAATACAAGGAATATATGGAGGAGCTTGGAATGCTTTAATTGGCGAGCTTTCAGAAGCAAGTAATAGAGGAAGATTTTTATCAAGCTTTGCTTTTATAGCTACGCTAGGTTCCATTATTGCCATATTTATTACGATTCCTCTTACATACTTATTTAATTCCTTTATTCCAGCATTTATTGTGGCAGGTATTTTATTTTTAGTTTCAGCTATGGTGTTGTTAAATATTCCTGAAATAAAGATAGCAAGACAAAAATTAGAGCTAACACGTCTTAAAATTATTCGAGACTATTACATAGTTAACTTCATATTCGGAATTTTCTGGGGTTTTGCATGGCCTCTATTCACTATAACACAAGTACGTGTACTTAAAATGCAACCCTATGAGTATGCAATAGCCCAAGCTCTTCATGCTTTCTCAACTCTATTGTTTCAGCCCATTGCAGGAAAAATGGTAGATAAAAATAGAAGATTAAGCTTGTTTACAGGTAAATTTGGCTTAACAATTTATCCGATTGTATTTTACTTTGCATCTTCACCAATTCACATTTACTTACTTAACGCATTCACTGGAATAATTCCTGCATTAATAAATGTAGCATATACTGCATATCTCTACGATTTGGTACCACATGGTTACAGAGGAAAATTTTCTGCTGAATTCAACCTTATACATAACCTTTCAATCATGATAGGATCCCTTTCTTCTACATACCTAGTCGATCATTTAAGCGAAAGAATGGATTTAATAAGTGCTTTAGGAGTTGGATATTTAATTGCAACAATAGGAAGAGCATCAACTGCATTTCTTTACTTAAGATTTAATGATATTAAAAAACAATAAGCTTTAAATTTAAGAATCAGAAGATTATTTGATACGGCTTCATCCTTACAAATTTATTATATTTTATAATATACTTTTTGTTAAAACTTATACAAAAAATTTATATACCAGTCCCTAACAATTATTATTTTGCCTTCTGCTTTTATCTAAGGGGTGAGATTATG
>Ga0079995_1053359_pt1 | contig 13696 bp, 22 predicted proteins | sample FaiFalFF_MnMetaG_2_FD_69198 | JGI IMG/M metagenome (GOLD analysis project Ga0079995, IMG submission 69198) | Freshwater microbial communities from Yellowstone National Park, Wyoming, USA - Fairy Falls C (FF_Mn_C) (SPADES assembly) (version 4) | ecosystem: Environmental > Aquatic > Freshwater >... | reverse complement strand
TTTGCTCACAAGTGCCAACAAACGTCTTGCACCTGGGCACTCTCCCTCGGTATCATCGGAACAGATGTTCCAAAAGGGTTGGCCATGGCTAGGGTCACCGTGACGCTGGTGTTGGAGATTCCGGAAAACCCGGCAATGACACTGCCGCCTGTCCTGAAACTTGACCCGCCTGACGCCTCCGTAATATTTCGGCTACTCCAACGACTATATGGACGTCCTCAGGAGGCAGATGAGACGCCACATCCAGAAGATGCTGGAGCGATGCATCGTGGCTGACGGTGGGGATATCATAGCCCATTGCCCGGCACAATTCCGCCACCCCTAACCCCAGCAACTTCGCCAGTGGATTGGCCGTCTCGGGCGGGATAAGCTTGATCCGCCCTGTCTCAATGGCCGAAATGGAGCGTGTAGCACGAGGCGCGCCCATTCTCGTCAGTGCCCGTGCCAGATCCTCTTGACGCTCGAACCCAGCACGGAGACGCGCCGCCCTTACCAACTGCCCCACAGTCATCACCCAGCATTCTACATGGGCCATGGGAAAAATTGTGCCATGAGGTATTGACAAACCGGGGCCGTAGCATTATCATGCCCATGGACAGCAAGGAGAGTGCCATGGACGAGAAGGTTCGGCTGGTCGTCGTAATGTCACGCGAGCAATTTGAGGCCCTACGGGATATCGCCACAGCACAGGGGCTATCGGTATCAGCCCTAGTGCGGTCCACCCTGATAAGTCGGTTTTGTTTGCCCGTCTCTGGCACTATACGTGCCAGGCGTGGCAGCATTCGTGCCAGGAAGGAGGTGGAAGCCACCGCTACACAGATGGGAAGCCAGAAAAGCGAAGGGCAGGAGATGCCGGCTCCTGCCCCTCTCGATTGAAATGCCCGTCGCGGAGGAGGTGGTCGCAAATGCAGTATACCACAGCTACCACCAACACAGCCAGCCTGCTCCACCTAGGGAGGGAGGGCAGCCATGGTCGCTAGGACCAAGCCCCTCTCCCGCGTCCTCGACGCCCTGGCGCTCCTGCTGGGGCTGCCACGATGGGACGAGACGGAGCGGCGCATAGTCCTGGATGAGATCCGCCCCCGCCTCGTGTCCATCGCTGCCCTCTCCTCTCGGGCGCTGGAGCTAGACACCCTGGGCCAGCGTATCGCCCTGCGCACCATCGAGAAGCTGGCGCGGCGATGCATCGCCCTGGCGGACGCCTGGGCGGAGGGGGACGTCAAGGAGAACACCTGCCACCAGGAGAGCATCGCTCACCTGCGCCAGGCGGCAGGGGAGCTGGACAGGAGGTGATGACGATGACAAGGGCGATCCAGAAGAAGGCCAGGGAGCTGGTGGCCAACGGCCTGGTGCATCGGGTAGGGCCGAAGGAGTGGGCGGTGGAGGCCACGAGCTGCTGGTGGAACGGCTCCTACACCGTCCAGGAGGTGGGCGGGCGGCTCACGTGCGAGTGCAAGGGCTACCAGCACCGGGGCTACTGCAAGCACATCGAGGCCGTCCGCCTAGTCATGGAGGAAGAGGACACCCGGAGGCACTTCGAGCCTGAGGAGGGCGTTTGCATCGACTGCGGCCGCCTGGTGCCCAACGGCCTCGACCTCTGCGTCGAGTGTGGGCAGCGAGCGTGGCGGTCATTGCTGTTCTACGAGAGGTAGACATGCGCGTGCGGCCTACGGGCGACGGGCGCATGGTGGTGGTGGCCGAGGGCGACGACGACGTGGCTGAGCTGCTGCGCCTGGCCCTCGCCCTGTGGGCCGCCCGAAAGGAGGTGGGAGGCCCAAAGCAAGAGGAGGCATGGGTCGGCCAGTGAAGGATCTTGCCCCCAGGGGTGAGGCCTCACCCCTGGGGGCCCACAAAGAGGCAGAAAGGAGGAGTCCCATGGACAGGGTAGCACAAATGGCCTGGAGCTTCCATCTGAGCACATGTGATTACGGGCTGGGCTACCCCTGCCGGTGCGGGGGAGCGGAGCGGGAGCGGCAGGTGAGGGAGGCTCGCCGGCTCGCCTGGTGGGCACGGGAGTGGCTACGAGCCGGCGACCCGGAGGCGGCCGATGCCTACCTGAGCCAGCTTCTGGCCCTCCTGGACCTCGCCCTGGGCGCGGGGGGCATCCAGCAGATGCTGCCCATGGAGGTGAGATGATGCAGGCCACCGAGGTAATGCCCGCCACTACTGAGGCGCCGCCTGCCAACCTCTTCAGCGGCGACCCAGAGCAGAGGCTGGAGGCAGCTCGCCGCATCGCCAACGCCCTGGCGCCCATCATCGAGCGGCAGGGCCTGTATGTCACCATCTCGGGGCGGCGCTACGTGCTGCACGAGGGGTGGACCACCCTCGGAGCCATGGTGGGGCTGTTCGCCTATGTCACGGAGACGCGCCCCACCCCAGAGCGCGATGGCTGGGAGGCGCGTGTGGAGATCCGCCGTCTGGATGGGACGGTTCTGTCGGCGGCGGAGGCGGAGTGCCGCCGCGACGAACCACACTGGCAGGACCGTCCATCCTACGCCCTCCGGTCCATGGCCCAAACGAGAGCGTCAGCTAAGGCGCACAGGTTGTTGCTGGGCTGGGTCATGACCCTGGCCGGCTACGAACCCACTCCGGCGGAGGAGATGACGGCCGAGGCGATCCCCGAAGGGCCCAGACAGCAGGCGCCCCAGCCACGAACGCCCCAGCAGGGGAAGGCCAGCCTCCAGCATCAGATCCAGCAGCAAGCCCAGGAGGCCTCCCAGCAACGGGCGGTCTACGCCTGGGCGCGTCAGTTCTGGCCTGAGATGGAGCCCCATTACGCTGTGGCCACAGCCCTCAACCTCCCCAGCCGCGAGGAGGGGGCCATCCGGGAGCACTGGCTCACCAGGGGCACGTGGAGCCAGGCCGCCCACGCCCTCAGGCGGGTCAAGGCCATGGCCGACGACCTGGAGACGCGGGGCTGGGCGCGGCTGGAGGCCCTGGAGGAGGCTGCCCGTCGCTACGACGCCTACGGGAAGCTGTCGCGAGGCGAGTCCCTGCCCTAGGCCATGGAGCTGGTAGCCCTCCGCGACCGCGTCTCGTGCGTCCTCCCGTTGAGGGATGGGTCGTGGCTGGCCCTGGAGGCTGTAGCACCACGACGGGAGAGGACAGGCGTCCATGCCACCCTGCGCATCGTCCTGGAGGACAGGGTCGTGGCGTGGACGCAGTGCAACATCGAGCGAGACGAGGAGCGGGGGAGGCTCGCCCGCAAGGCATACCGCATGCTAGCAGGGCTGGCCAGGGGGCTCGTCTCGGAGGCAGAGCTTATCCACTGGCTGGACGTGTTCTGCTCGCGCGTCTGGGAGACCTACACGGAGCCCTTTCGACCCATGGAGCTCCGCCCTGAGGAGGGGAAGCCAGCCGAACCTCTTATCTGGCCGCCCCTCCTCCTCAAGAACGGGGGGACCATCATGTTTGGGCCACCAGGTAGAGGCAAGTCCTACACCGCCCTGGTGCTGGCAGTGGTGGTGGACGCCATGGTAGAGGCCGGGCCCTTCCGCCCCCTGAGGCGGGCGAAGACGGTCTACGTCAACCTGGAGCGCTCCAGCCACAGCATCGCCCGCCGGCTCAGGGCCATAAACGTCGCCCTGGGCCTTCCGCCATCACGGCCCCTGCGCGTTCTGAACGCCCGAGGCCGCACCTACGCCGACGTCCACGACATCCTCCTCACCGACGTGGAGCGGGAGGGAGTGGAGCTGGTGGTCCTGGACTCCATCTCCAGGGCCGGCCTGGGCACGCTCATCGAGGACACCACAGCCAACAGGATTATGGATGCCCTCAACGCCCTGGGGGTGTCGTGGCTGGCCCTGGCCCACACCCCCAGGGCCGACGAGGGCCATGCCTACGGCAGCGTCATGCAGGACGCAGCCGCCGACGTGGTGGTCCGCCTTCTCTCCCAGCAGCAGGGCAGCCGCCTGGGGGTGGGGCTCCAGGTCACCAAGGCCAACGACCTGGGGCAGATCCCCCTGACCATCGCCTGCTACGAGTTCCAGGACGGGGAGCTGCGGGCCATACGGCGGGCACGGGCTGGCGAGTTCGCCGACATCGAGGCCGAGCGACCTCAATCCCTCTCGGAACGGATCGTGGAGCTCCTCCTGGACATGGGCCAGATGACGGCCTCCCAGGTAGCGCAGGAGCTGGGCTGCTCCCGCGAGCGGGCGGCCAAAGCGCTGCGGGCCCTGGCCGACGCTGGCCAGCTCCACGCTTTCCGGCGAGGGCGCGAAGTCTACTACGGAGCAGCCACCGATGTCTAGCGCAGCAGCATTCGGGGCACAGACGGGTGGGGCCCCCACGGGCGTGCGGGGCGGCCCCGGCGTCTGTGCCTGCAGGGGGGTGCGTATATGCCAAGACGGACCTGTGACCTGTGACGGGATGGGACGTGTGACGACGTCACACATCCCGTCACACGTCCACGTCACAGGTCCCGTATTTGGCTCCAGAGGGGGTCCAAATACGACCTGTGACGCGACCTGTCTCAGGTCACAGGTCAGGTCACAGATCCTCAAAACCAACTAGGTCACACAAAAGGGAGATTGTGAAAGCCAGAACAAGTTTCTGGAAGGGGGGGATTTGCATGCTGCGCAGAGATGGTAGGTCGACACAGATGGTGAAGTCGCGTCGACAGGAGGATGTCATCGTGCGTCACATGGCCATGCTGGAGATGCAGGAGGAGGGGCTTGCGTGCACAGCCATCGCTCGTGCGCTCGGCTGCAATCACAGCACCGTGCTCTACCACGTCAATGGGCAGTGCAAGTGTCTACCCAAGACACGAGGCAGGGACCCGCGCATCGTGGCCCTGCGCCGGGCACTGCGGGATATAGAGGACCGGGTACTCGCCTGTGAGGCCCAGGGCGTCAAGTCGGACTATCTGATGGTGCAGGCCCTAAGACGGGCACTCATTCTAGCAGGTCAGGAACCTCGGGTGGCATAAGACGATGGGGCAGGCGCAGGCTATCACGACCTTCTACTGCGCTCGATGTCAGATCGGCACCCAACACCGCATCACGAAGGCGCGGCGCACAGCGGAGGCTAACGTTATGCAGGTCTTGGCAGTGTGCATGCAGTGTGGGTGCAGGGGCGGTTTCGTCATGAGTGAGCGCCAGCTGCGCTCGCTGACCAATGGGCAGAAGGAGTGATGCTCGCATGAATGGGGGGCGGGCGAGATGGCACGGGTGCTGCTAACTGGCTTGGTGATAGCGGTAGCTGCGATGACATGGGAGGTGCGCGAACATGACCAAGGAGTTGGCAGCGATATTAGTGATGCTGAGTATACTAGCCATCACTTCGTCTTGGAGGATCATGCGCTCCCTCCGTGGGCGAGAGGCGAGGGATTGGCGACAGTGGATGAGGGCACGAGCCCTCTGGTCGCCATATTACCAACCAGTGTCGAAGCCATTATCTGCGGGGCGCCGTGGCCGTGCCAGGAGGCGCTAGCGGTGGCCTGGTGTGAGTCCCGCCTGGACCCGCAGGCGACAGGCATGTATGGAGAGCGAGGCCTCTTCCAGGTGCACCCGGCGTTCTGGGGGCCGGTGCCGGAGGATCCAGTTAACCAGGTGGCACAGGCGTTCGCCATCTGGCAGCAGCATGGATGGGAGGTGTGGACATGTCGGCCATGAGCTGGGACTTCGAGGAGAAGCTGCAACGACTCAAAAGCCTAGCCGCAGAGCAATACGACTATGGGTTGTTGAAAAGGCGGACGCTGAAGGTGTTCCTGGCGCTGCCAGACGAGTCGCAGCGAGAGGCGCTTGCCTCCCTTACTGACCGGGAGCGGCAGGTGTTCTTGCTGCGTTTCGGACTACAGGACGGGCGCAGGCATACGCTGAAGGAGATAGGGCAAGTCTTTGGCCTCTCCTCCTCGCGTATCCACCAGATTGAGAAGAAGGCATTGCGTAAGTTGCGGCGGGCTCTAGGCTTGTGGAGGCAAACTATTAGCTTGCAACCCGCCCAAAGCGCAGGAGGGATAGTGATGGCTGAGGAGAATAGGGAGGTGTCTGAGGGAGAAGAAGAGAGGGGGTGGTGAGCCATGGCGAGTGAGTATACGCGGTCGTCGGTGCGTGGACATGTCGGCCATGACAGGGCGAGATGACTGGTGGGGCATCGGGCCGCCCCGCGATTACTGCTCGTGCGCGCGGTGTGGGACACCTATAACCCCTGACTCGCCTGTCAATTTCCACGAGACAAGCTACCCCGTGCTCATCCTCTGCTGTGTCTGCTACGCAGCATGGGAGGACGAGTGGGGGGAGCTACGGAGGCGAGGCTTCTCGTTGCCATCGTGCTGCCAGCGATTTCGCAAAAGGTAGATTTTGCGAAGAGGTGGTGAGCGATGAGCTGTCGGCTGAAGCAGGAGATGGAGCTACCGCAGGGGTGCCTTCACCCTGAACCGGCATTGGGCATATATGAGGCCGCAGGGAAGACGATACTCTACTGCCGGGCCTGTAAAGAGGTCGTAAAGGAGCTCGACCTCTCGCCCTCGGAAAGGGAGAAAGCGGCCCGCCGCCAACACCTTGGCCGGGGGGCGGCGGGCCCCGAAGAACACCAGCCCCAAGGAGGTGGGACTGATGCGACGATCACATAATAACAGAGGCCCGTCCACCTGGGGGAGGGGGGCCAGGCCTGGGGAGCCCTTGGCAGGGCCCCAACATCTTATCTATGACCCCCTGAGGCAGGACCGGAAGAGGATACCGATACCGACACCGTCCGCAAGCGGGTGAGGGCCCTCGCTAGGCTCATAGGTCTCCCCCGTATCGCTTAAGCTCACAAAGCGGAATCTTGACCCCCCTCCCCCCAAGATTCCTTCTTCTCCCCTACATGCCTCTGCTAACGTCCCAGATGGGAGGTGAGAGGCTTATGCCGTATGTCCGGGTGAGGTTTCCTGACGAGACCTGGGCAGCCATCAAGGAGCTAGCCCGCCGAGAATTGCGGCGAGCTCCCAACCAAGTGGTCATCTTAGTGCAGAAAGCCCTCGAGGGGCTTCAGATGGAAGCGGCCCGCCGCCGTGCTCTTCAGGGGGGCGAAGCGGCGGGCCCCAACCAAGGAACGGGAGGTGAGAAAGATGACAGCATGTAAAAAAGGCCCGGCCGGCTGCTGGGGGGTCGGGCCTAGGGGAAGGAGCCCTGAGTGGGGGCTCCCGTCCCATTATAACCCCCTCCAGCTCCCCATTGCCATCGGGTGGCGTAAGGGTGAGCGAGTAATTATCCTGGGTAAACTTCTGCTACTGAACGGCCACCCCACCCTGGCCACAGCCTACGGGTGGAGATTATTGCCCGGCCGCATCTCATTGCCCGACTTAGCCATACGCCTCTTGTGCCGCCTGGGTGTCCGGACTTGGCTAGTGAGGGACGACTTGCGCCGTCTGTGTTGGGAAATCGCCCTCCCTGAGCTGTTACGGGCCCCAGTGAGGGGAGGCGAGCGATATATCGCCCTCCGGGACATAAAGCCTGTGCCGTGGCGATGGTGGCCCTACGCCGAGCGCACGGTGGACCTATTGGAGCTAGTCCAGGCCCTGGAGGGGCGCCAGCTGGAGCTGGAGGGGGTGGGGGCATGAACACCATCCGCCTCCAGCCTCTCCTCTGCACCAACCCCCACTGCGAGTGCCAACGGGCGGCCAGACGGGGCAAGGGGGCCGTCCACTGCCCCCTGCCAGGACACCGCCATGGCGACAGGCACCCATCGTTGGGCCTTCAGGGGCTGAATGAAAAAGGGGAGCCCTTCATCGGCCGATGTTTCGCCGGCCACGACAGGAGGGAGGTGATAGTCAAACTCAGGGAATTGGGCGTCATCGGTAGCAACGGGAACGGGGCCAACCCCAGGAAGGGCCTCCGCCTGGAGGAGTTGGCCGAGGCCAAGGGGTTGCCCCTGGGCTTCCTAAAGGAGCTGGGATGGCACGATGCCCACTGGCCTCCTGGCGGCAAGGGTGGCCAGCCAGCCGTGTGCATCCCCTATCGGGACGAGAGGGGGCAGGTCGTAGCCAAACGCTACCGCCTTGCCCTCACCAATGAGGAGGGCCCCAGGTTCAAGTGGGAACCTGGCGCCCGTGCCCGCCCATATGGCCTCGACAGATTGGAGGAGGCCAAGAAGAAGGGCTTCCTCTTGCTGGTGGAAGGGGAGACCGACACGGCCACGCTGTGGCTTTGTGGCCTCCCCACCTTAGGGCTCCCAGGTAAGGACTCCTGGCAGCCCGAGTGGGCTCGATACCTGGAAGGCATCGAAAAGGTCTACCTGTGGAAGGAGCCGGACGCCGACCGCCTCCCCCACAAGGTGGCATCCGACGTGCCCGGGTTGCTAGTGATAGAGGCCCCCGAGCACGTCAAAGACCCCAATGGTTTGTTCCGCTGGTGTGAGCGGGACAGGGTCCGCTTTCGCCAGGAGATGGAGACGCTCATGAGAGGGGCGAGGCCAGCCGTTGAACTGCCCTCGCCTGCTACACCCCCGCCAGCTAAGGTCACCGCCCACGCCCTGGCCGTGGCCCTCGAGAAGGAGGCCCACTTCGCCAGGGACTTGGGAGACGCCCTTTACGTCTACCAGGATGGCTGTTACCGCCCTGACGGCGAGAAGTGGGTAAGGAGGCGAGTGCGGGAGCTTCTGGAGGAGTGGGGCGAGGCCCACCGCTTCCGAGGGGAGCTGGTCAGCAACACCATCCAACTCCTACTAGCCAAGGCCCCCACCCTCTGGGAGAGGCCACCCTTGGATGTCCTCAACGTCCAGAACGGCCTCCTGGGTGTGAGAACGGGGGAGCTAAGGCCCCACAGCCCCGATTTCCTCAGCCCAGTCCAGCTGCCCGTGCGTTATGACCCTGCGGCCAGCTGCCCAGCCATCGAGGCCTTCTGCAAGGAGGTCTTCCCTGAGGACGCCTACGAGGCTGGCGTCCCCTGGGAGCTGGTGGCCTGGCTCATGCTCCCTCACCCCTGGCCCCAGAAAGCAGTCTTGCTATTAGGTGAGGGAGGAACGGGGAAGTCTACCTTCCTCGCCCTCCTGCGGGCCTTCTTGGGCAAGGCCAATGTCTCCAGCCTCTCCCTCCACCAGTTGGAGGTAAATAGGTTTGCTGTCGGCCGACTGGTTGGGAAGTTGGCCAACATCTGTAGCGACCTGCCCTCCCAGCACCTGGCTTCCACGGCTACATTCAAGGCCCTAACGGGAGGCGACGAATTAATGGCCGAGCACAAATACCGAGACCAATTTCGCTTCCACCCCTTCTGCCGGCTGATTTTCTCAGCTAATCATCCACCCCGGGCCTCCGATGCCAGCGAGGCCTTCTTCAGCCGATGGGTAATCGTCCCCTTTGAACGGCTCTTTCGAGGCACAGAGCGGGAGGTGCCCCAGCACGTCCTCCTGGAGCGGCTGACCCAACCAGGTGAGCTTTCAGGACTTCTGAATCGGGCCCTCGAAGTCCTGCCCCGGGTGCAAGAGAAGGGGCTAACCGTCACCCCCTCCATGCAGGCGGCTTGGCGGGAGTTCCGAGAGGCCACCGACCCCATCGGGGCCTGGTTGGATGAATTCACCTACATCCACCCCGAGGCGGTGGTGAGCAAGAAGGAATTACTGCGGGCCTACGCTCGCTATGCCACGGGGCATGGCCTGCCCACGCCTACCGCCCATGAGTTCACCCGCCGCATCAGGGAGCTGCGCCCCCAGGTGCGAGAGGTCCAGCGCACGGTGGGCGGCAAGGTCACATGGTGCTGGCAAGGCATCGGCCTCCGAGCCCAGGAGGAGACCCCAGACCCCCACCAGGGCCCCCGCTGCAGCGAGTGCGGACGCCCAGGCGATTACACCGAGGAGGGCCAGGGCAATTGGTGGTGCTGGCGCCACGGCCCCACCCCAACCATCGTCGAGGAGGAAGAGGAGCCATGAGGCCCCTGCGGTTCACGACTTTCACGACTTTCACGGGTTTCACGTATATCTGTTGTCTCCTTTTTGGTGTGCTTACTAATGGTAAGTTCGAAGAACAAGGGGGAAACAGATATACGTGAAAGTCGTGAAAGTCGTGAAACCCGTGAAGTCACCCCCTCCAGGCGATGGTGGGAGAGGTGATGCCGTGCCGTGGCAGCCCGAGGGCCCGCCACCTCTGCCGCCCGATGTCCGCCACACATGCCCTCGGTGTGGCGGGGAGGCCGAGGTGGTGCGAGCTAGGGCCCAGTGTCTCTGCTGCCTTCTGATTTTCTCGCCTCCCCACCTTCCCCCTTGGGTAGTGAGGGCCCTCTGGGAGGGGGCAGCTTCGGACATGGGGGCTGAAGAAAAGAGGGAGGCCCCAAAGAGGGCCGCAGATGGTGCAGGAGCTGGAGGTGGTTCGATTGACATCTGAGCTGAAGGGCCTCTCCTGTGGGGCTAGCCGTCGCCTCAAGGGCTCGTGGCAGGGCCATCCACAAAAGGGAGACGGCCTCCCTAGGACTCAGAGGGGCGATGACCCCCTGGTCATCCCCCGTTTGCAGGCCCGGCGGGTCGAGATGAGTCAGGGGCGCTATTACGAGATAGGTGGGCTCACCGTCCCTGGGGTGTCCACCGTCCTTGCGGTAATAGCGAAGCCCGGCCTCTCGGCCTGGGGACGGCGCACCGCCCTGGAGGCGATGAAGGAGCTTTTGGAGGCGGGTGCCGATATGGAGGAAGCCCTGGCCCTGGCCGAGGGGGAGCCAGAGCGGCAGCGGGATATCGCTGCCGGAAGGGGGGCCCTGGTCCATGAGGCCGTCGCCCTCGCCTTGGCAAAAGGGGTCTATCCCTCTGAGTGGGCCCCCTTGGTGCGGGCGGCCCTGAGCTTCCTGGCCGACTACGGCCTCCACCCCTTGGCGACAGAGGCGCTGGTGGTGAGCAAGCGCCGTGGGTTCGCTGGCACCGCCGACTTAATCGCCCGTGGGGGCGACGGGACTTTGGCCTTGGCGGACTGGAAGACGGGTGGCATCTGGCCCGAGGCCGCCCTCCAACTTGGGGCCTACGCCATCGCCTTGGAGGAGATGACGGGCCGCCCGGTAGGGGAGGCTTACGTGGTGAGGCTACAGGAGAAGGGTTATGAGGCCAAGCGGGTAAACCTCCCTTTGGCGAAGCGGGCGTTCCTTGCCTGCCTCACCTTGTGGCGGGCCCTGCAAGGGGGGCTCTATGAGTGAGGCCCGCTGGAAGAGGCATGAAAGGTTGGTGGCCCGGCTCCTGGGCGGGCAGCGCTTGCCCAACACCGGCAAGAGGGGCCCCGATGCCCTGGCCGGGCCCTGGTGCATCGAGGTGAAGACCAGGCGTTCCTTGCCCGGATGGCTCGTTGCGGCCATCAGCCAGGCCCAGGAGGGGGCAAGGGCCACGGGGAAGCTCCCCTTGGTGGTGCTGGTGCACGCCCCAGGCCAGGGGCGGAAGGCCAGGCGGTATGCCCTCTTGCCCCTGGAGGCCCTGGCGTCGTGGCGAGGGGATGGGGCACAAAAGCGTGCAGAAAAATGCGAGAAGGGTGCAGAAAAATGCAGGGAAATGCAGACTAATGCAGGGAAAATCCCTGAGGGGCAGCTGAGGGGCAGCTGAGGTGCTGCAGCATGGGAGTGTAACGGCGGGGCCTGGGTTTGGCAAGCCCCCAGCTGCGGGGCGCAGGGCTATGAGCGGGGTAGGCGCAGGGCATGGACAAAAATGGACGAAACATGCGCAGGGCATGGACAAAAATGGACGAAAATGGACGGATATGGACGGAAAATCCCCTGCGGGCCACTGAAGGCGGGGCTCCATCGGGGGAGTGTAGCTCGCCGATGCCCAGGGGGTCAAGACCTGTGACGCCTCCGCAAGGCGGCCGCCTCCTCCAGGAGGCGGGGTAGCTCTTGCCGCATCCTGGGGTGGCGCAGGAGATGGCGCAACCCATCGTAGGTATAGCCCGTGGCCCGGGCTATCTCCGGGAAAGGAAAGCCCGCCAGGTGGAGGAGAGCGGCCCGCCGCCACCCCTGCCTGAGCCTGAGCTTCATGGGCCTCATGCTACCTCACCGTCTCCTTCGGGGCCCATAGAGACCCTGAGACCCTAAAGGCCCGGTTCAAGGCTCGATAGGTGGCCCGCCGTATCGCCCTGCGCATCAGGTAGCGCAGAAGGGCCCCAGGGCCACGGGAGGCGGCCCGGAGGAGCCAGTAGAAGGAGAGGGCACGGTAGGCGCTCCTCACGCCTCCCCCTCCCGTCGCAGCCCCTGAAGGGCTTTCCTCCTGCGGTAGGCCTCCCGCTTGCGCTGCAGCACCTCCTCACGGTGGCGCTGGCGATAGGCCTTATACATGCAGGAAGAGCTGCAATACTTGCGCCAGGCGTAGCCCACGAACTCCTTACCGCATATCAGGCACACCTTGGGACCCGGCCGCCTCGTGGCCGCCAGCGCCCGCCCTAGCTCACTCACATCCATCGTCCCTCAGCCTACCACGAAGCCCCTCGCCAGTCAATCGATAGCCTCACCCTATAGGGCCCTGGGGGAGGTATCACGAAATTCGTTGCCAATTCCCCACCACGCCCTCTTGACAAGGGGCGAGAATGACGATATTCTGGACCCGAGACCAGATTGAGGAGGGAGGTAGCGATGACACAGGCGACAGTGAGGAGGCAAGTAGACAGGCAGGCGCTGGGGGAGGAGCTGGCTGCCCTAGGATGTGTGCGGCAAGTGGGGCGGTCTAGCTGGTTGGTACTGTCTCCGGGGAGTGCCCGCACCTACCTGGTGGACAGGAGGCGTGACCCCTGGGGGAGCTACGACCGGTGGGAGTGCAGCTGCCCCGACCACCACTACCGGCACACCGTCTGCAAGCACATACGGGCGGTCAAGGCTCACCTGGGCATCGAGGATGACCCCATGGCCTACTTCGAGGCCGAGGAGGAGGACGACCCGTATCGGTGCCAGGGCTGCGGGGCGTGGCTTTCCGACCCCAAGGGTTTGTGTTCCGTCTGCGCAACGCCCAAGGTGGAGATGCCCAGCGACCCGTGGCAGAGGTTGCGGTAGCGAAGAAGGGGCCTTGGGAGGGGGCACCCCTCTCAAGGCCCCTGTCAAGCGAGGGGACAGGGACATGATGGCACAATGGAGGCCAAGGCGCAAGGAGGTAACGGAGATGGAGCGCAGGGAGCAGCTGGCGGAGGGGTATGAGCTGGCGGAACACTGCCGGTTCATCGCTGCGCAGATAGAAAGCTGCCTGGGGAGGGCCCAGCGGCGGTTGCTGTCCATCCTCAGGGTGGTGGCCCAGAAGGCCCCCCAGGATTGGGGCGTCTGGCTACGGGGGAATTTGGAGCTGGTGGGCGATAACCTCCTGGAGGCCGAGGGCCATCTGCGGACACTCAAGACCAAGGTCCTGGAGTTGGTGGCGCTGCAAGAGGGGTTGCTGAGGGAAGAAGCGAGAGGGAGGTGACGAATGATGGCGAGGCTCAAGGTGCGGGTCACCAAGATAGAGGCCAAGCGAGGCCAGAGCGGGACGTATGCCGTCGCCCACCTGGCCGGAGGCAAGCGGGCCTATGTGTGGGACAGGGCCCTGGCCGAGGCCCTGGCGACCCCTGGCGTCTATGAGGTGGAGGCGGAGGAGCGCAGGGGCTTCCTACGCATCATTGCCGCCCACCCCGTGGCCGCCAATGGCGAGGCCCAGGGACAAGGCCAGGCTCAGGGCCGTGAGGAGAGGCCCCAGGAGACCTCCACGCCCTCAGGGTCCACCCAGGAGCGGCTGGAGGCCCTGCGGCTGGCGGGGGCCCTGGCGCCCCACTTCGGCTACACCCACGTGGGGCCGGGGCTGAGGA
>Ga0079995_1036017_pt1 | contig 13714 bp, 10 predicted proteins | sample FaiFalFF_MnMetaG_2_FD_69198 | JGI IMG/M metagenome (GOLD analysis project Ga0079995, IMG submission 69198) | Freshwater microbial communities from Yellowstone National Park, Wyoming, USA - Fairy Falls C (FF_Mn_C) (SPADES assembly) (version 4) | ecosystem: Environmental > Aquatic > Freshwater >... | reverse complement strand
ACGGTATCCGACCAGGCCGAAGAGCCGCACCGATGCACCACCTCGGCATAAAATAGGCCATTGGCCTGAGCAGGAATCGTTAGGGTAGCCCCATTACCTATGGGCTGGCCATTATAGTACCAGGTGATAGTGAGGTTTTGAGGGCGAAAGTCCGCAGGTGGCAGTAAGGAGAGCTCTCCCCCCTGCACCTGTACCCGAAATCCAGCCACTGATGGGCATAAGGTTACCGCTCCTACAGGCAAAAATACGAAGCGACTTTTTTCGCCTCGGCGGGCCAGACCTACGATTTCTCCGCTTTCCATGCCCCAGCGGGGTTGTAAGGTGGGGCCAAACTGGGCAATAGGCACCCGATACTGGCCCACTAAGGTCCGCTGGTTAGGAATAGGGAGGCCTTGAGCGGGGTCCTGCGGAAGGAGATTCAAGCTTACCCGCTGCGCTGTGTCTTCTAACCTTTGCGTGATGTACAGCGGACGGTACAGGGGGCTTTGCGCGGCATCCCACGGGCCCCGCTGAGTTATAGCGACCTGTGACCAACTCAGGGCATGGGCCTCTGGCCAAACTAAAACGAAGTTCGCCGCCACCGGCACATACCCTACCCCCGACCGCCACCAGAAATCCACCTCCACATAATCCCCCCGCACCCTCGCCTCCGCCCCAATCGTATCCTGCCCCAGTCCATACGTGCAAGCCCATATCAGCAGTAGCCTTCTCATAGCACCGAACGAAGAAGAAGATTCTGATTTTTCAAAAGTAAGGCGAAGTCGGCCTCATCCACGCGCCCATCACCCGTGAAATCGGCTTTGAGGTCCTGGCTTTTTTGCGCCAGATAAAAAAGCTCTATATCATAGGCGTTGATGATGGGGTGGGTTTCGTCGGGGAGCTGGCCCAAGTCGCCCGCCGCTAAATGCGCCTTTCCTTCTATGAGGACGAAGCTACTACCTTCATGCAGGCTCTTAGGGTCCGTCAAGTCTAAGTAATGGGGCTTACCGGGAGAGATGGGATGCTTATACCGCACGGGCAGATAGCCCGGGGCAGATAGGATAATCTCTGCGGGGCCTTGCCAGTGAGCGGGCCAGGAGAGATGGAGGAGGCCTTTTTGGAGTTGAGCGGGTATTCGGATACTTCGGGAGCCCTGGCGGAAGGTTACTTCTACGAGTCCATCCCCTTTACCTTCCAGAGCGGCCCGAATTGCTATCTCGTTCTGCGCCCAGCATAGAGCAAGCCCTAAAAGCCAAACAGAGCCTCGCATTTGTAGGACAAAATAAGCAAAAATCGTGCTATAATACCCGACTCTCAAGGCATCTGGCGCGGCTTTCGGCGCTGCTGGAGAGGCACGGATAGAGACGCACCTGGCTGCACCTCCACCGCTCCCCCCGGCTCTACGATAATCTTCCCCCTTCCCCGCAGAGTACTCCCTGCCTCTAGAATCAGCCGGCTCCCCCGCCGCAGCACAATCCTCCCCCCTCTAAGCTCCAGAATAGCTCCCGGCAGCAGGCGCAGCTCCGTCGTATCGCTAAACCAGAAGCGCTTTGTGAGGCTATCGTAGCTTCTGGCCACGGCATAAACCGGGCTTTCGCTGCGGTCTAAAAGGAGGGTGGCTTTGCACAGGATCAGCGAAGGCGCAAGACTATCAAACGGATTACGCGAGAGACGAATATCGCCGCACCACCGTACATCCTTCCGCACGGTAAAATCATCCCAGGCCACTTCTATGAGGAGAGCGCCGTCGGGTCTTTCATCCAGCAGGGTGATGGAGAGGCCACTGAGCCAGATGATGCGGTTGTCGTAGGGCTGAGGGCCTTCAGGATTAGGTCCTTGGTAACCTTCGGCAGAGCGAAGCGTGTAGACGGGAACGGGAGCGGGATTAGTCTCCAAGCTCAGGCGCCAGAAGCCCGTACGCCGACTCCATCCATCCCACGCATCCCCAAACCCAAAAGCCGTGTGGATAACCGAGTCGTTTTCCACTAGGCTTAGTCCCAAGAGACTTTTATCGCCGCTGTAGAGGCGGCCATCGCCATTCTCATCGTAGGCTAAATAAAAGTCATGCAGGCCGAGGAAGGGATTAGGAAGGCTTTTAGAGCGGTCTATGGGGATGTTCGGATTGCCCCAGTTGCAGTTTTGGGCGGGATTGCCGGGCTGGCGACGTAAAGTATCAAAGTAAAAATCGTACCGTCCATCAGCAGGTAGCCAGAAAATCCAGCTACCCAAGCCGTTGGGATGGCTGGGAGAAGCGCTATAAATATCGGGGCCTTCCTTGAGGTCTTTGCCTACTTGGAGGTAGGCATACAGGCCGGGCACGCCTTTGGGGCAGTCTGGAAAGGGATTATCGGGACATCGGGTTGGGCTATAGGCCGCCCAGGTTTCCGTGGAGGCGATAAACTGGCGATTTTCTATCCAGAGGTACTGGGCTTTGACGGCGGGGCCGCCCCGCTCCAAGTAAGGCAGCCGAATCCGCACCACATCGCCCGTAGTCATGAAGTCCCTTAGGAGAAAGCGCTGTCGCAGGGGCTGCTGGGGCATCACGAGGTCGGTGGGCACTTCTTCATCGTGCTCGCTAAAGGCAGAGAGGAGGTACTTTTTTTGGGGGTGTTTCCAGCCCATGAGCCAGCGGTCGTAGCCTATTGCATAGATGGGCCCGCCGCCCTGGACGCTCAAGCCCCGTGCCGCAGGCCTAATAGGAAAAGTATGCAGGCCAGCACCGCCCGCTGTGTGCCAGTGATTGCCCCCATAAAGCCCATGAAAAAACTCCACGAGAAAGCCCACGGCTGCACCCATCGCTGTGCCGCAGGTGGTATAAGATGAGGCCAGCTCTACCCCACCTCCAAAAGGCCCAAAAGGCCGTTGATAATCGCAGATAGAGAGCCCAAAGCCATAGTTACAGGGGAAAGGCGGTCGCGCACCTAATCGGTAGGCCAGATTTCGCCAGATGATGAAAAGGACATCCAGGCGGCGCTTTTCAAGAGGCGTATCGGGTGAAGCCCGGGGCTTCGGAAGGCCATAGCGCGCCGGCAAAAGCTCATACCGGTCAAAAGCCTCCCAGGGCACCCCTCGAGCCGTAGACGCACCCGCCGGCCAGTAGCGCGCTACTAACTCCACCTCCCCATATAGACTATAACTCTGGGCCGGCACAGCCTGACAGGACACCCGAACCACCGTAGGCAGGTAATCCCCCAAAACCACAAACTGCCCAAACGACGCTTCGGCATAGGTGCGAGTGATGAGGCCTTTTGGGTTTTGGGGAGGGGGCAGGAAGGCGTCTATAAGGTCAGCCGCGTCGGGAGGCACCTGCGTTCGCCCCGCTGAATCTACGGGCCAAGCGCGTCCGTACTGCCTTTCATAGAGGTCTTCGCCACAGGCGGTATAATCTATCTCGGCAAAAACGATGAGCAGGTATATCGTATCCCGGGTCGGTAGCAGATAGCCTGCCTCTGTGCTAGGCAGGGGCGTTTGCGCCCAAAGCTGAACTATCCCCCCAAAAACCCATGCCCCTACTGCCCAAAACCACGCCCGCACCGAGGAAAAAATGCCCTTATCGGCCCACGGTTTGAATGTACTTTGCCAGTTCCTCCCGACTGAGGGTGGAAGCGAAGGCATCCCCCACTATAATGTAGTTACCCGGGTCGCAGCATCGGCGGTAGGCAGCCTTGGCAAACTCTAACCGATTACTTTCACTGGCAAAGGCACGACATATATCGCGTACCTGCTGGGCTGAGAGGCAGTTGGAGACCAGCAGGCTTTTAGCCATTTCCAGGCGGGTCATGTCGCTGGCTGTATTTTGAATAGCGCGGAGCGCACTGGCAAAAGCCTCCGGAGCCATACAGGGTTGGCAGGTAGAAGTCCCCCCGGAAGGTGAGGGCGGCGTTACTACAGGTGGATTGCCGGCAGGTGGCATCACCGCGGGCGGATTGCCAATAGGCGCAGCCGGCATCGTACCCGGTCCCTGGGCCTCCAGGGGCACATTCTGACAGGTAAAACGCGCCCCCCGCCGCCGCACATACTCCATCAGCTCGGCCCGAGTGTGTTCATACTCAAACGCCTCCGTCACCTCAAAGTAGTTACTCACATCCAGCGTGTAGTCGTAGGCAAACTTCGCGAAGTCAAACTTGTAGTTCTCAAACTGGAAGGTCGCGGTGAGGGCTTTGACATCGCTGGCAAGGAGGCAGTTCGCGCGGGCGATGTTTTTAGCGATGTCTAAACGGGTGTTGTCAAAAGTTTGGCTTTGGACGGTGGATAAGGCGCGCTGAAAGGCGCTGCGGCTCATGGGTTGCTGGCAGTTGCAGGGGCCGGTGTAGGTAGGACCCGTATAAATAGGCCCTTGGGGGGTGGTCGGCGTACCTGTCCCGGTACTCTGACCTGAGATCTGCGTGCCACCCCCACCCGTCTGAATCTGAATAGTGGGATTGAAGATAATAGTCTGGTTCTGGGTGTTGGTTTGGACCTGACCACTATTGGAGGCGGGCTGGGAGGAAGAAGGGGACTGCGTGGAGGGCGATGGAGGGGAGGAAGAGGGTCCGCTTGGCAGAGGAGGAGGCGGCGCAGGCTCCTCCTTAGGGGCTCGGTTGTACACGGTTACGGTGTATTGCCCCCTGCGGTTTTTTCGGATGGCGTAGTATTCCACATAGCCGCCTTCTACGGTAAAGGTTTTCTTAAGCTGGACGGCTTTTCCCTCGGAGGGATAGAGGTAGATAGTGCCTTTATGGAAGCCTTCATGGAGGTCGTGGGCTTCCGCCCGAGTGCCCAGCTGGTCTAAAATCCACTCACCATTCAGATACAGCCGAAAAGGTTCCCCCGTCTCCGAAACGACAATAAGGTCGCCCGTCCCTTGCGCTATGGCAAAGGAAAAAGCCATCCCCACTAAGCTCACGGCGCGCAGCCTACAATAAGAGGCCCGCCAGATTATACGCGAAAGCATATCAGGCAAAGTTAGACGTTTCTGGTCTGTGGGAAGATACCCACCTAAGCCCGAGCCCATGAGGCGTATCCGGGGCTAAAATCATGCCAAGCGTGCGTCAGCATGAGGCGGGTTTAGAGTTGGAGATGTCGCTATTATTGTACCTTTGCGGCGGTATGAAAACCTGGAAAGTCGTTTTCGGCATGCTCCTCATAGGGAGCACATGGGCACAAGAAGGTGCCTTTCGCATTGGGGCGGCTCTGCTACCGCAAAACACCTGGCTCCTCAATCAGGATGACTCCGATGCTGGGCCAGAGCAGGATTATGAAGTGACTTGGGGTTTTGCGGGGGGAATCAGTGCCTTCTATAACCTCAATGACTACTTGGGAGTAGGCTTGGATGTGCTCTACTCCAATCAGGGTCAAAAGTACAAGGGCACGCAATCAGGGATTACCTACACGGCAAAGGCTACCCTAAATTACCTCAAGCTCCCCCTCCTCCTGCGCTTCAATAGCGATCCCAACTCCGTCGTGCAGTTTAATGCCTTCTTAGGGCCGCAGTTCAGCTTCCTGCTAAGGTACAACGACCGAGCCGAAGCTAATGTACCCTTCTTCGGAAAAGTTGTCCGAGAAGTCTCTGGAAAAGAAGTTAGCTTCACGATCGGCAATACCTCCGAGAAAGAAGCACTTACCGCTCCCATATATAAGAGCTTCTTACCCGGGGTAGTGCTGGGTTTTGGGATTGGCATCAAGCCTACGGATGCGCTGCTGATTAGTTTGCATATTCGGACGGACTACGCTTTTGGCGATGCGGAAAATAAAGACGCCAAAGTCGACCACACCCAGCATGGGGGTGGCCAGGCTCCTTTTTGGTCAACCAAGCCTAAGTATGGAGATGATGCGCCTGCTGGCCACACTCGGCCAACGACGACCGCTTTCACAGGCGGCCTTCAAGTGGGGATCTACTATACGATTGGCGGCCGATAGGCTTTCCGCCTTTCCTAGGCAGGAAGGCGCCTCCAGCTGGAGGCGCCTTTTTTATTTATCCCAAGTCAATCGGGGGCATAATCTTCTGAATAGAGAAAGGTTTTGGCCGCTCCGCCCCTTTGAGGCGGGCGGCGGCCCCACAAAATACCACCGACTCGCCTCCAGAAACTCTTTGCAGTGAATTTGGTATAAACCCTCCCCCGGAGGCTAAAAAGCAGCGGGTAGCGATTGTCCCGCCGCCGACAGGGGAAAAGCCAGATTAGACTTCCAGGCCTATAAAGATGATGTCATCCGTTTGCGGCTCTGTGCCCATGAAGGTGCGAATAGCCTCTTGGAGGAGTTGTATGGTTTCCGACATGGAGAGATAGCTATTGGCCCGCAGGAAAGCAGAGAGACGCGTGCGGGAGAAGCGCTTGCGGTCGGGACCGCCTATCTGATCGACCAGCCCATTCGAGAAGAGATACAGCCGATCGCCTGGCTCCAGCCGCAGCGTCTGGACGGTGGGTTGTAAGACACTGGCAGAACCCGGCAAAGTCTGGGCAGCCACATCCATTCGCCCCCCCTCCACCATGTATATCTCCCCATGCCGCAGAAGCCAAAGAGGCCGCCGAGCCCCTAAATAATGCGCTGTCTGGGTACCCAGCTCATAGGCTAAAAGCCCCAGCTCAAACCCCTCCAAGGCCTCGTTTCTCTCCCTGAAAAACTGCCGGATACTCTCCATGAGCTCCTCATAAACCTTCTCTATATGCAGGCCATGCTGCTTGACTTTTTCATAGAGGCTCGTAATGGCATAGACGCTGATGAGAGCGGCGGGGACACCGTGGCCCGTAGCATCCCCAATACCTAATACTACGCCATTTTCCACGGGGAGATAGCCATAAAAGTCGCCGCCAAGCGCCTCCAAAGGCTGATACCACAACCCCACATCCTTGAAGTAAGCCCGCAAGCCATCCAGATTTTTGGGCATGAAAGCCCGCTGTAGCCGGGCCGCATAACGTATGGACGCCTCTAACTCGGCATTTCGCTCCCGGAGCTCTTCCTCGCGCGCTTTGCGCGCTGTAATATCCTGCATGAGAACCGTGTAATACTTCAACTCGCCTACCTCATCCAAAATAGGGGTGATGCTCACATGCACCCAGACCCCTTCACTACCTGGGCTGTAGTAATAGGCCTCTTCTTCCAGTCCGTGGGGAGAAAGCTTCTGCGCAATGCAATAGATATCAGAAGGGTTCTCGTTCGGTTTGGGTAAGAGGTGGCAGGGCACACCCGGTAGCTCACAGATATGTTTGCCGACCACCTCCCCCCGGGTGTAGGCGTACCGCTTCTCAAAGGCTCGGTTCACCCACAAAAGCCGCCCTTCCTTATCCAGTATCATCGCCATCACCGAGGTATTCGCTACAATAGAAGCCAACATCCGCAAATGCTCCGCCTGTTTTTTCAGCTCTGATAGAAGCCTTTCCCGCTCCGCCTGCAGGGCAGATAGTTCATCCACCTGCTGCTTAAGCTCCTCGGAATAAACATGAAGCTCGGCTTTGAGGCGCTCCTCCTCGGTAACATCTTGGAAAACCAGCAAATAAAGGCGAGGCGCTTTTGTAGGGTCAAGCTGCATGCCCATCCATAGGCCAAGGATGTCATAGGTGGTGCCGTCCTCGCTTCGGAGGGCGGCTTTCACCTCGGCCATGGGGGTCTTATAGTCAAAGAGGTCGGTTAGCACTCGGGCCGGGCTAAAGTAGCGCTCCAGCACCGCCCGCGCACGCTCGGCGCGCAAGTACTCGGGATTGGCCCGGCTCATCTCCAGAAAGCCCGGACTTACCCAATGAATGCGGTCCGCCTCCCGGTCTATCACCATGACCGGAACCGGAAAAGTCTTTGCCATCATGTCCGCCAGCCTCGGGTCCAGCGGAAAAGCCTCATATCCCAAGGCTTGATTTTGCCCAAACAGAGACTTAAGGGTCTGCACCAGAGTAGGCATAGCCAGTTTCAAAGGTAAGTTTTTTTTTTGCCTGATTAGGCAAGGGGAGGTATTTGAGCTCTCTCCCCCCTGTCGGCTTTGGCTATGGTCTGGATTGGTTGTAGGGCTGGATATTTCAGAGAGTTGGCCTTTTGGCTTTTAGGTCAAATAGTTTAGGACTATTTAGCTGAGGGAATGTTTTGGAGGGGTGGGTAATTTCTTGGGCAGGAGGATGAGGCTGTGAGGGGCTTTGAGGGGAAGGTAGGATTGGGTTTTTACACTTTTCGCAGGGCTTGGTCGAGGTCGGCAATGATGTCATCGGGGTCTTCTATGCCGACGGAGAGGCGCATAAAGCCTTCAGTGATGCCGCGGGCTTCCCGGATTTCTTTGGGGAAATAGGCATGGGTCATAGTAGCGGGATGGTTGATGAGGGACTCTACGCCGCCGAGGCTTTCGGCCAGAGTAATGACTTTGAGGGCAGGCCAAAAGTGGCGCAGGTCCTCTAAGCTAGCTACCTTAACCTCAAAAGATACCATTCCTCCGGGCAGGCGCATTTGCTGCTTAGCTAAGAGGTACTGCGGATGGGTGAGGAGTCCCGGATAATAAACTTTGGAGACTTTGGGATGAGTAGCGAGGAATTCAGCGACTTTTTGGGCGTTCTGGGAGTGTTTTTCCATGCGAAGGGGAAGGGTCTTGATGCCCCGTAAAACGAGAAAGCAATCCATGGGGCCCGGTACGGCGCCTACGGCTTTTTGGAAGAAGCGCATTTTTTCTGCTAAGGTGTCATCTGAGAGCATGATAGCACCCAAGAGGACATCGGAATGGCCTCCCAAGTATTTAGTAGCCGAATGAATGACGATATCGGCGCCTAAGGCTAAGGGATTTTGGAGGTAAGGGGTGGCAAAGGTATTATCTACGACGAGGAGGGCTCCGTGTTCGTGAGCCATGTCGGCTAGGACTGCAATAGGCGAGATGGTAAGCAAGGGATTGCTGGGGGTTTCTACCCAGATCATTTTCGTTTCGGGACGGAAGGCCGCAGCGACTTTTTCGGGGTCTGTGGTATCCACAAAGTCAAAACTGATTCCTAAGGGCTCATAGCATTGTCTCATGAGTCTGTAGGGGCCAGCGTAGAGGTCCTGACTGACGATGGCATGGTCTCCTGGGGAAAGCAGGCGCAGAATGGTATCCGTAGCGGCCAGTCCCGACGAAAACGCAAAGCCGTACTTAGCGCCTTCTAACTGCGCTAAAGCCATTTCCAGGGCTGTTCGGGTAGGATTATGGACGCGGCTGTACTCGTAGCCTTTATGTTTGCCGGGGGCCTCTTGGGCGTAGGTGGAGGTAAAATACACGGGCGTCATGACGGCTCCTGTCTGAGGGTCAGGCTCTGTACCTGCATGCACAGCCAGCGTATGCCACTTCATGGGGCAAAGGTACAGGAAAAAGTAGGCGCTCTTAGGCAGGACGCGCAATAATGCGGTGTTCGGCAGCGAGGGCTCGGGCTCTGGCTTCAGGGGAGAAATAGTAGCGAAAAGTGCAGTGGATTTTGCTGCGGCGGGCCTGCGTGGCCTCTAAGACGGCTAACATAGCGGGATTGAAGTCCCCTACCCAGCTCAGCTCGGCATGGGTGATGCCCATTTGGAGGACGGGCGGCACCGGAAGGTACGCCAAAGCCGACTCAAGCCCCCGACGCTGATAGCGCGGACGAACCCCCATCAGCATCACTCGAGCCCGCGTCAAAATCCCCCGTCGCCGATACCAGGCATATTTATGCCGTTTGCGCCAAAGAAACTGTACCATCTGCCAAAAACTCGGTTTCCCCCGCCATGGACGAAATATCTGATTGAGGTCAGGTAGGGCCAAAATCACCCCCGCCGGCTCCCCATCCACATACGCAAAGTAAATCATCTCCTCCACCAGGATGGGTGCCAGATTGGCTACGAGTTTTTCTACCCTTTCGGGGGTAAGAGGCACGAAGTGCTCGTGATTTTGCCAGGCATCATTATAAATGACCATGAAGTCGTGGGCGTACTTTTTTAGGCGATGTTTTTCGGGGTAAGCGAAGGTAACGCCGGCTTTCTGAGCGGCTCTTTGCGCAATGCGCACGATTCGGTCGGGAATCTGACGCAGGTCTAACTCTCGGGACTCCTGACGAAAATACACCTCAAACCCATACCGAGCCAGAAAATCCGCATAATAGGGTTTATTGTAAGGCATGCCGTAGGCGGGTGGCGTGTCAAAGCCCTCTACGAGCACGCCCCAGAAGCGGTCGTTTTCTCCGAAGTTGACACAAGCATCGGCAGCTTCCAGACCTCGTTCGCTTAGCCAGGCGCAGGCGGTATCTAAAAGCGTCTGCGCTACAGTGTAATCCTCTATCGTTTCCCAGAAGCCAATCCCTCCCGTAGGCACGGCATATCGTCGCGCCTTAGGATAATACACAAAGGCGGCAATTCGTCCGATGGGCTCTCCCCGCCGGTCATAAGCTACCCAAAGCTGCGCCTCCCCATCCGAAAAGTGGGGGTTTTTCCGTGGATCGAAGAGGTTTCGGATTTCCATGTCCAGAGGGCCGACCCAGGCGGGGTCTTGAGCGTACAGAGTTCTTGGAAAGTCTAAAAAGTCTTGCCAGCGGCGTCGGTTATGAACGGGAAGGATCTGCACTCCCCAAAGTTACCGCTTTGTAAAGCGCACTGGCCAGAAGGCTTTATTCCATCGGCTCTCGGCCTGCTCCTCCACATCGTCGGGCAGTTCGGGGAAAAAGTTTATGCCGGTTACCTTTTCTACGGAGTCTACAGGGACCATGAAGCGGGCGACGGCATTTTCGGGGAAGGGGCGGTGCGGCACTAAGAAAGCAACGGCCTGCACCTCCTTGCCTGAGAGAGCATAGATGACTTTGTAGAAGCTATCAGGCACGGAGACGTTTCTTCCTATTTTTTTCAGCTTTGGGCGGAGGACTGGGCCTGTATAGATGACGAGGCGGCCTTTTTCTCGGGCCCAGGTGCGTACGGTTCGCTCAATGGCTTCCCAGATGCCAGCGTTGAATTCGTGGAGTTGGGGGCTCATGTTGGAGAGGTAGAAGGTTTCGCTCATGCCTACAGAGTCCCACTTGAAGTCGCCGGCGGGCACGAGGTGCCCACGGTCGTAGCCGCTACCTCGGTAGTCGCTTAGAGTAGCCGACCGAGTGCGGATGAAGGGGTCTTCGCGAAAGTCCTGCGTACGTCGCAGGTGGGCCTGCCTGAGCTTTCCACCCTCTAAGACATAAGCCGTCCACGCCGCCTGTTCATGCTCTTCTGCATAGCATAAGATGTAGTAGGTGTGCCTTACCTTTTCACAGGGAAGGGTGCTTTGCGCAGAGATATGGTCCAGGCTAAAAAGGGATTCTATATGGAGCGCTTTAGGTTTTTTAGGGGGGGAAGCGGCGATAGGCTTGGGAGGAGCAGATTCAGAGGTGCTGAGGTTGGGAGATTCCTCCGGCGAAGGGGAATTTTCTGGCACATTATGAGTGGAGTGAGAAGGGGAAGCCGAGGAGGTATAATGTTCCTCAGAGGGTTTAGTAGAGGAATGGGAGAATCTTTCCAAGAGCCAATAAGTTGCGATGGCAACTACCAGAAGACCTATAATCCAGAGGGCGGGGTGGCGCATAGATTTTATGTTTTGAGGCCGAGCAGACGTTTGAGTTCGGGGACGAATTCCCGACTGCAGTAGTAGATGCGTCCGGTGTGGGTGAGGAGCTTATAGCGGCCGGAGAACCAGGGAATGACTTCTTGGAGGGCGTTTATGTTGATGAGGGTTTGGCGGGAGATGCGCAGGAAAGGGGGCGAAGGGAGTTTCTGTTCCAGTTCTTTTAGGGTGAGGGTACGGATGGGGTGGAGGGTGCCTTCGTGGGTTTCTATGAGGAGGTTTTCCTCTTCCAGGAAGGCGGCGATGATTTGGTTGGGGGAGAGGACGAGGTAGCGGTCGCCGGTGGGGAGGGTGATTTTATCTGGGTGGGCTTTGGGGGCGGGTGGGGCGTTGAGGTAGCGCTGGGCTCGTTCAAAGGCTTGGCGCAGGCGGTCCAACGAAAAGGGCTTCAAGAGGTAATCTACGGCACCCCCGGCAAAGGCATGCACTGCATAGTCACTGTACGCCGTAGTAAAGATGATAGCCGGGGGCTGCGGCAACGTACTGATGTAGTTCATCAGGTAAAGGCCGTCCACCTCAGCCATTTCAATATCCAAGATCACGATATCCCAAGTCTCCTCACTGAGTTTTTGCAAGGCAGTGGGGCCGTCTTCGGCAATTGTGTAAGTGATATCGGGTATTTGCTCTAAATAGCGGGCCAGAAGGCGTCGGGCCACCTCTTCGTCTTCTACGGCTAAGACTTTTCGGGCACGCATCCCTCCAAAACTATGCAAAACTTCCCACGGCTAAGAGCCACTCCCCTGTCTCCACAAACCTAAGCATGATGCGCCGTTGTACTTCACGCCGACTAAACACAACCTGGTCTCCATCAAAGTACATTTCCCTCTTAAATGACATTTCGGAAAATTCTTGACACAATAGTTTGTAAGCCACCTCTTTAGCGCACCATGCGTGCCAGAATGTCTTGTTTTTGCTCATAAAAAGCTCTTGCTCAGCGGGTTGGGTAAAGTAGTTTTGGACTTTTTCGGGAAAGTGGCGCCGGGTTTCTAAGTCTATGGCGATGGGGTGCGGGGCTGTGGCGGCGGCAGCCCAGGGAAAGCTGTGGGAGAGACTGTGGAAGGGGTGCGGGGGAAGCTTAGCCAAGGCGGCGCGGGCGGCCAGCGACTCTATCCGGCGACGAGGGTGAGAAATGCGACGCAGATACTCAAGATCAGCTGTGGAAAGAGGGGTATTTTTCCACAGGTCGGCTTCGTCTTCTTCTATTTTCCACACCGCCACTTGGATGGGGCCTAAGGAAAAGGTGTATCTTAGAGGCATGCCCCAAAGGTGGTATTTTCTCTTGAGGGCTCCGATAGACGAGGCAGAGAAGAGGGCCTTAGAAGAGCAGATTCGGAAAGCCCTGCAAGGATGGCATACCCATGGAAGGCTAATCGACTTTGAAGTCAGCTTTCCGTATGACCACTATGTAGCCATTACGGCTCACACCCCTGTCTCAGGCTGTGCGACCGACCACCTCTTTAGAACCCTTATCCCCCTCCTCCAGCCACTCCCTACGCACTACCTTCTGACCATACAAGAAGGAAAAAGAAAAGTGGAAAGCTTTTACGAAATAATAAAACTAAAAAGTAGTGGTCAATGGCGGGAGAGTTGGCGGGTAATAGAGGTGGTTGGCGGGGATTTAGTGGCCCGTCGATTAGAAGAGAGTAGCTTAGTTGTGCACTTGTAGGAGGAGATGAGGATAGGGCTGGTAGGTTCGCCGCGGGATTTACACCTACGCCGGTGGGGGGCGGCTCTGGCGCGGGCAGGAGCCGAAGTGCGGGTTTTTGGGCTTGAAAACCCTCCCCAAGATGTCATAGAGAAAGGGGGGCTTAGGCTCCTTCCTGAAGAGCCAACTTTGGAGTATGTAGTCGTGGGGAAAGGGATAGCTCAGCCAAACTACTGGGATTTTTTGAGCCAAAGGAGGAAGTTAGCCTACTATCTGCGGGAGTATAAGGTAGAAGTGGCGCATCCCATTCATTTGTCACCTTATGGGGTGTGGGTGTATTGGAGTGGTTTTCGCCCGTACATACCCTTTGCGATGGGGGCGGAGCTGGAATACACGGCCTGGGGGCGCCGACAGGCCCAGCGGGGCTTCTGGACCTCCCACCCTATCCTTACTCCTCTGCGCCACCACCTCCTCCCTCCCCTCCTCCGCCGCACCCTCCAAAACGCCGCCTTCAGCTTAGCCGATAACTATAATCTTTGTGAAAACATAAAACTTTTACATAAAAA
>Ga0079995_1060056_pt1 | contig 13720 bp, 15 predicted proteins | sample FaiFalFF_MnMetaG_2_FD_69198 | JGI IMG/M metagenome (GOLD analysis project Ga0079995, IMG submission 69198) | Freshwater microbial communities from Yellowstone National Park, Wyoming, USA - Fairy Falls C (FF_Mn_C) (SPADES assembly) (version 4) | ecosystem: Environmental > Aquatic > Freshwater >... | reverse complement strand
AGAATACCCCCGTGGTGATATAACCCACTTTTTTCCCATTTTGATATATCTCATCCCCTTTTTTCGGTATTATTCCCCTCCCTTCGTACACCAAACCCTTCCTTTTAAGGGTGGGTTTTAGATTTTCAAGGGCCTCCTTTCCTACGAAATCTTTTTCAAAGGATACAAACCAGGCGAGGTCCGCGCTTAGTGGATCCGTGTTTTCATCTATATCGTTTCCGTATAATGGATATCCCGCCTCCGCCCTAAGGATATCCCGGGCTCCGAGCCCCGCCAATTTTACCCCCTCAAAGGATAAAAGTTCATTCAAAATCCTTATAAGATCATCGTACTTCGCGTAAATTTCCACCCCTTTTTCTCCAGTATATCCGGTCGTTGCAATTATCACATCCCCATAAAAGAATACCCTGTTCCTCTTTTCTCCCGTTATATCTTCGCCCATAACCCTTGAAATTATTTCAAGCGAAATGGGACCCTGAAAAGCGATCTGAAGTATGTCTTCGCTTTCGTCGTAAATCTCAACCAAAAACCCCTCCTTCCTTTCTTTTAGAACCTTAAGATCTTTTTCCCTGTTTGCAGCATTTACAACCACAAGATATTTATCCTCATCTAACTTGTAAATGTAAGCGTCGTCTATTATCCCTCCCTTTTCATTGAGAAGCAAGGTATATTGGGCAGATGTTTTCCCCTTAAGCTTTGATAGGGAATTTGAAAAGGAATGATCCAAAAAATCCCTTGCGGAAGGGCCTTTCACTATGAACCTACCCATATGTGAAACGTCAAAGATGCTCGCCTTACTCCTCGTCCATAAAGTCTCCTCCAATATCCCCTGTCCCTCGTAAAATAACGGCATCTCGAAACCCGCAAACTCAACAAATTTTGCGTTAAACCTCCTGTGTATATCGTAAAATGCGGTTTTTTTCATTAAATGGGGATTTTAAGGTTGCCATAGATTCATCCATAAAATATCAAATATGGCGAAAGAATATAGGCTTTTGCTTTCATATACGGATGTGGAAAATAGCCATACCTTACAGGCTTACCTTTCGTTGGGGGGTTATTCGGCTATTAAAAAGGCGCTGTTTGATATGAGCCCTCAAGATATAATAGAGGAGGTTAAAAAGTCAAAGCTGAGGGGTAGGGGAGGGGCAGGTTTCCCAACGGGTTTAAAGTGGGACTTTGTACCGAAGGAACACCCCGGTCCAAAGTACGTCGTTTGCAACGCGGACGAGGGTGAGCCGGGAACCTTCAAGGATAGGGAGATCCTTTACAAAGCTCCCCATCTTCTCATAGAAGGTATGATAATAGCGGGTAAGGCCATAGGGGCAAACAAAGGGTATATATATTTAAGATACGAGTATATCTGGCTCTTTCAGAGGTTGAAAGATGCAATAAAGGAAGCTTATAAAGCGGGATATTTGGGAAAGAACATCTTGGGAAGCGGTTTTGACTTTGACCTTTATGTCTATTTGGGTGCGGGGGCTTATATATGCGGTGAGGAAACCGCCCTTCTGGAAAGCCTTGAAGGTAAAAGGGGAATGCCTAGACTGAAACCCCCTTATCCCGCCCAGGCTGGACTTTACGGAAAACCCACCGTGGTAAACAACGTTGAAACCCTCGCAAATATACCGATAATAATAAACAAGGGGGGAGATTGGTACGCATCTTTGGGAACTAAGGAAAGCACAGGCACAAGGCTATTTACGGTATCCGGTCCGGTAAAGAAACCCGGAGTTTATGAGTTTGAGCTTGGATCTTTAACCTTGAGGGAACTTATATTTGACGTATGCGGAGGTTTGAAGGAAGGGCATGAACTTTTGGGGGTGATACCGGGGGGAATATCCGCTCCCGTTCTTACCCCAGATGAACTTGATGTGCCACTGAGTATGGAGGATATCGCAAAGGCCGGTAGCATGTTGGGAAGTGGGGCGGTTATAGTCCTTGATAAAAGCGCAAGCTTAATATCCCTTATGAGGAGGACCGCGGAGTTTTTTGCGTACGAATCTTGTGGTAAATGTACCCCCTGTAGGGATGGAACGAATTGGATGACGAGGATATTAGTAAGCGCAGAAAAGAAGGGGAGACTTGATGACGAGGATTTAAACCTTTTGGAGGGTGTAATTGAAGATATAAAGGGTAAATGCTTCTGCCCCCTTGGAGAATCCGCCCAGATGACGGTTGAGGCATTTTTAAAGAAGTACGTAAATTATTCCCAAATTCGTCGGCTTTAAAATATCTTCTTGCATGAAAGGGGGGCGAAAGGGTATCGACGGCAGGTGAAACACCGCGGGATGCAGGCCGGGGCGGGCAACCCCGTCAACAAGCCCAAGAACCAAAATAAGTGCGAACGCGAATTACGCCCTGGCGGCCTAATTGACCGCCACCTCTTCCGGGAAGCTCCCCACCCGGCTCCCGGGAGGGGTCGGTTAGGGTGGGGTTCCCCTAAGGGTTTTCCCGTTTTCCCGAGGGGGAACTAGATAAAAACGGGCGTCCCCATCTCGGGAAGCGCCCCGATGCCCATGGGATGGGGCGAATCCAAAAGAAGGGGCTAAGCCTGTAACACATCCCGCGGCGAGTAACCTGTACGGACGCGGGTTCGATTCCCGCCGCCTCCACTTACATGCCTATAAATTTTGAACTCGACGAAGAGCATATTCTTCTAAGGGATACTGTTCGGGATTTTGTCCAAAGGTTCGTAAAACCTATAGCCCAAGAGATAGACGAAAAGGAGGAATTTCCATTTGAAAACGTGAGGAAGATGGGGGAGATGGGGTTTTTGGGGATAAAGGTCTCCCCCAAGTACGGCGGTGCGGGTATGGACACCTTAGCTTACATAATCCTAATTGAAGAGCTTTCAAAGGTTTGCCCATCCCATGGAGTAATAGCGTCCGTGAATAACTCCCTTTACGCTTACGGGATCGAAAGGTTCGGAACGGAGGAACAAAAGGAGAAGTTTCTAAAACCCTTAGTTTCCCCGGAAAGCGCGGGAGCAATGTTAAAGAGCGGTAAGATAAACATAGGGGCATACGCCCTAACCGAGGCGCATACAGGTTCAGACGCGGCGAGTTTAAAATCAAGGGCTATAAAGGACGGTTCAAGGTACATAATAAACGGTAGGAAGGTTTGGATAACAAACGGTCCCGTAGCGAAGTACATAATATTCTTTGCCCAGACGGATCCCGAAAAAGGGCACAAGGGTATAACGGCCTTTATAGTGGATATGGAGAGGGAAGGGGCGAAGGTGGGAAGTAGGGAAAAAAAGTTGGGTATAAGGGCGGCTTGGAGCGGGGAGATAATCCTTGAGGATTACGTTGCGGATGAAAGCGAGGTTTTGGGGAAAGAGGGGGAAGGATTCAAGATAGCGATGGAGATACTAAACGACGGGAGAATAGGAGTAGGGGCTCAGGCCCTCGGTATAGCTGAGGGGGCATACGAGGAGGCTAAGGAGTTCTCAAAAACGAGATACACATTTGGAAAACCGATTTACGAGCACGAGGCGGTGGGCTTTACGTTGGCGGATATGTGGGCGAGGATAGAGGCAAGTAGGCTCCTTTTGTACCAAGCGGCATACCTTAAGGATTCCGGGAAGGAGTATCATTGGGCTTCCTCTATGGCAAAGCTCTTTGCAAGCGAAACCGCAATGTGGGTTACAACGAAGGCAATTCAAATAATGGGTTCTATGGGGTACTCAAGGGAAACCAATTCCCAAAGGTTATTCAGGGATGCGAAGGTAACGGAGATATACGAGGGGACGAGTGAAATCCAGAGGCTAATTCTCTTGAGGAAGCTCATATCTTCATAATGCAACCCTATAATTCCAACTTGGATGACCAAGGCGGAATTGATAGATAGGCTAAAGCAAAGGACGGGCTTAAGGAAGCAGGAACTTGCGGAAATTGTTGATATCCTGTTTCAAGAATTGGCAGAAGCCTTTGTTAGGCAGGAAAGGATAGAGCTTAGGGGTTTTGGCGTGTTTATACCCGTTAAGAGGAAAAAGAAAAACAGTAGCGAAAAACTTCCAAGGATAAAGTTTAAGTTGTCTCAGGTTATAAGAAATAGGATGATAGAGGAAGAAAAAAGGAGGGTTAAGTAATGCCTTGCGGCAGGAAGAGGAAACTGAAGAAAATAAAGAGGCACAAGCTAAAGAAACGTCGCAAGAAAATGAGGCACAAGAGCAAGAAGTGAGGGGGGATTTTAATACCCTCTTGGCAATAGACACATCGTACCTTTGGGTATCCGTATCTTACTTTTTTGACGGTAAGGTTATCTCAAGGACGTTCCTAAAGGAGTTCAAACACCTTGAAAGCTTAAATCTTTTGATATCCAGCCTTTTGGATCTCTCCCGTTCACCCTCGGCCCTCTTGTTGAACCTCGGTCCAGGCTTCTTTACTTCCCTTAGGGTTTCCGCCTCCTTCGCAAAAGCCCTTTACCTATCAAAAAAGGTTCCCATGTTCGGTTTCAACACCCTACAGAGTATGCTTGTAGGGCTTGATGATGGAAAATATATAGCCTATTTGGATGCGAGAAAGGGGGAAGTTTACGCTCAGAGCTTCGAGGTTAAAGATGGGATCCCATACCCCGACGGACAACTCAGCTTGGGAATATACAAGGAGATAAACCTTGAGGGTTATAAACCTTATACGGGTTTAATTAGGGCATCCTCCCTTTTTGCGCTTTTCTTCAAAGGTTTTGGTGAGGAACTCAACGAAAACTTTACCCCCATCTATATAAGACCACCGGATGCCATAGTGAATTTGGCAACCCCTCTCGCGCCATCAAAGTTATAACCAACCACATCCATACTGTACCTTTTCAAAAGGGAGATAAATCTTTCCCTAAAATACGGATCCCTAAAAAGTCCCCCGTGTAGCGCAACCTCCCGAACATCCGACTCCCTACGAACCTTTAAACACATAGTCAAAAGCTCCCTTATGGCTGATTCCAATATATAATTTGCATCCTCATCCCCCATTTTTGCCACCTCAAAAACGACCTTTGAAAATCCCGCAATTTTCCTTACCATCTTCTCCTTATCCATCCCCATAATCCTCTTAATTTTTCCCCTTATCTCCTCCATGTCCTCCGTCCCAAAAATGGCGATCCTCAAAAAGATCTCCTTCTTTAACGCTAACTCGACCGCCATTTTCCCTATCCAAAACCCGCTTCCCCAATCCGAAAAAATATACCCGTATCCCCCATACCTAAAAATTTTCCCTCCTTTCCTCGCCACACAAATTGAACCCGTACCTGCTATTAGAACCATCCCATCCCCTCCCCCAAAGGCGTCAAAGAGTACCCCCTCCACGTCGCTTATTACCACACCACCCAAAAACCTCCCCAAACTCTCCTTCTCCCTCTTTGTCCAAACCCCCTTAACCGTAAACCCCATCTTATCAAAATCCATCCTCCCCCTCAAATTCTCCACCTCCTCCCTTAGATCCTCCCATCTCCCCCCAAATCCCCATCTTAAACTCCCCCTCCTTAAAACCCTCTTCCCATCCCATAAAACAAATTTAACCTTACTTCCCCCCACATCCACTCCCAAAACCATAGGGAAATTATAAACCCGTCCTCCTTAAAATATTTACCTATGATGGGCTTGATGATGCTTTTAGCCATGCCTGAGAGGGGGTTTTATATGATGTTTGAGAGGGCGAAAAATCTCGTAAGGGAAGATAAGGAAAAGGTGAAACAGATATCCGATCTGAAAATAAAGGCGGTGGAGGAGCTCTCAAAGCTTGAGGCGGAGATCAAAGCCTTGAGGGTAAAGGTTCATGAGCTTATGGATCTTTCAGACGCAAAGGAGGAGGAAATTAGAAAGCTCCACGACCGCTTGGTGGAACTTGAAGCAAAGATGCACAGAACGAAATTCTCATATAAGATGCAGCTTCGCAAGATCTTGGGACCTGAAAATTTCAAAGAACTACATAGAAGACATAGGATGATGGAAAGGGAAAAAGATAAGGACTAAAATCCCCTAAAACCCAAGGCGGAACCGAAGTAAAGGCCCCGGTAATACCCCGATCCAAGAACTATTTTAAAATTCCCAATTTGGTATCCAACATTCCCATAAAGGGCGGGTTCTTTTCCGTAAAACCCACCCCCAATTTTAACCGAAAACCTCCTTATCAAAAATTCCCGATCAAAGTAAGCACCCAACATATCCCTCCTATATAACTTCACCGAAAGCTTTCCGTTTGTTGATTTTATTAAAACCTCGGTCTTTCCCCTCTCTCCTTCCGGCACGGTTATATACCAACCCGTAGTATCTCCGCTTGAAAGGGAAGAATCCCTGTTTAAATTCCTGTATCTCACGAGGATATAGGAGAACCAACCCTTAAAGTTATATCCCAAAACCCCCCCGAAGATCGTACCCTGCCTGTACCTTCCCAAAGATAAAGAGTTACTCGGGTAAAATATATCCTTCTTCGAATAAAGGAAAGAGGCATAAATCTCCCTTATAAGTCCCACCTCAAAGCCCATAGTAAGATTTCCCGCCCCAAAATACCTCTCAATTATGGCAATTTCCTGTATTTCCGTCTTGTTAGCCCTTATCGTATCTATCACCTTCTCGTGATCCCTAAGGGGGAAAGAAGAATCCTTAAAGGAGCCCATATATGTTCCGACGTAAGCGCAAAAACCCTTAAAGCATCCACCTATCAGGGGGTACCTGGAACGTATGTAATAGTTTATTGAAAGCCTTAAGCTGTCTCTGTACTCGGGAAAGTGCGGGAGGATCCCGTAATCATCCAATAAAAAAGATAAAAAGATTATCATGTCTTTTTGTACCTTTTAAGGGAAAGGGAGAACATGAGGATGGAAACGGAAAGGAGGTTTAAAAGGAGCCCTAGGGAGATCTCGGGATCCATACCGTAAGTTTCGGAAGTTGAGAGCCCTTTAAGGACGGCAGGATGGAGGGTTTTAAAGAGCCTTATCGAGAGGAAAACTATGGGTATATTTATGGCGGTTATTATTGAGAGGATCGCGGAAAATTTTGCCCTCATCTCCTCTTCCTCCACTAAGGACCTAAAGAAGAGATAACCCAGAGCCAACATCCACAAAATCGCCATACTTACGAGCCTAGGATCCCAAGTCCAGAAAGTTCCCCATGCGGGTTTTGCCCAAAGGGAACCCGTAAATAATCCCACCGTTATAAAAACTACGGAAACTTCCATAAAGGAATGTGAAAGCTTGTCGTACCTGTTCTCCCTACTGTAAAGGTAAATAATCCCAAAAATTGCGGATATTATTATTCCCAAAAAACCTACCCAAGCGCTCGGAACATGAACGTAAAATATCTTCTGCACTATTCCCAGCTCCTCCCCCTTGGGTCCAAACCACTTTACGGGTGGTATAAAAAATAAGGCGTAAATTTGCGTTAAAGCAACCAAAACAAGGGCAAAAAACAACATTTTATGATATTCTATAGTGGATAGGATTTACTTAACCCCTCCAGAACTTCCATAACCTTCACCTCATCCTCTATACCCATCATCCTCCCCAGCTCCCTTATCCTATCTTTCCCCTCAATTTCCACGCATAACGCAAGGTCGGGCCTCACTTTTTTCACCAAGAAATGTTTGTTTGCAAAGAAAGCGGTGAAAGGTTGATGCGTTATTGCTATTACCTGAACCTTTTGGGATATATCCCTCAGCATTTTCCCCATCTTTTCCGCCACCTTTGGACTTACGCCCACATCTATCTCGTCAAAAATCAAGGTCTTATATGAGGAACCTCCGAGGTAAGATAAAACAAGGGAAACCCTTGAAAGCTCACCGCCCGATAGGTTGGAAATTTTGGATGGGGGTGCGTCGGGTATTGTGCTTATCAATATTTCCAAAACGCCCTTTCCCCTCTCCCAATACTGCCCGTCCCTTAAAACAACATTACACTTCACATAATCAAAACCCAAATCCCTTAAAAGCCCCTCAACTTTCCCCTCAAATTCCATAAAACCTTCCTTCCTCCTCGCGTTTATCTCCTCCGCCCTCCTCTCCAACTCCTTTTCCAATTTCAAAAGTTTCATCCTCATCTCCTCAACCTTCCCCTCAAGTTCCTCCAACCTCCTTAGTTTCCCCTCAAGTTCCCCCTTTATCTTTTTCAAACCCCCAAAATCCGTCCCATATTTTAACTTCAACCGACCTATCTTGTAAAGCCTTGAGTTTATCTCCTCCAGGTCCCCCAATATATCCTCTTGCGAAAAATCCGTTTCTAACCTTATTTCCTTCAAATTCTCCAAGAAATCCCGGAAAACCCCTCGGTACCTTTCGGGCGAGACCTTGAGTAAATGGGAGACCCTTTGGTAAAGCTCCTCGTAAATCTCGTTGAATTCCCTCGCCCATTCCACCTCCCTCAACCTCCCCTCAAGCTCCCTCTTCCTCTCCAGAAGCCCCGTTTCATCCACATCAAGGTTCGCCTCCGAGAGCTCCTTAAGTTGAAACTTTATGTAATCCTCCCTCCCCTTAAGATCCCTAAATTCCTCCTCAAGATCCCTGAAATTTTCCAAAACTCTCCTGTACTCCAAATAAACCCCCAAATAATCCGAAATATCTATGCCCATAGCCCTATCAAAGAGCTCCGTTTGGAATTTTTCGTTTAGGATCTCCACCTGGGAAAACTGCCTACCGAGGAAGATCCTACCCTCCAAGATCTCCGATATTTTCCTTGATGGAACCGCAATGCCGTTTATGTAAGACTTTACCCTCCTGTTTCCTTTTTCAAATTTCTTCCTTATTATAACCCCCTCCTCGGCCGATATCTCAAGATCCTCAAGATCCCTCAATAGATCCCCATCGGGCCTTAGAACCACCTCCACGGAGAAATCCCTCAAAACCTCATCCCAATCCACCCTTTGGGAGAGCAAAAATATTAGGGCATCAACTATCAGGGATTTCCCCGCCCCCGTTTCACCCGTTATTACGTTAAAATTTTCGGAAAATTCAAGAGTAACTTCTTCAAATATAGTAAAGTTCTTAACCTTCAAAACCTCTATCATGCCCTCGCTAAGGTAAGACCTATAACCTCCTCCGCGCCCGCCTCAATTAAAGTCTTCGCGCACTCGTAAAAGGTATAACCAGAGGTTATAACATCGTCAACGAGTAGGATCCTCTCCCCTGGTATGGGCTTTAAAAAGGAGTAAGCACCCTTCAGATTTTTTGCCCTCTCATCGTATGGAAGGGAAGATTGAATTTTCCTATATGAATGCCTAAATATGTACTCCTTTATGGGTTTCCCGAGCCTCAGGGATAGTAGTTTTGCCATCTCGAGGGTTTGACTGAAACCCCTTTCCCTTACCCTTGCGGGATGAAGGGGAACAGGTGTTATCACATCAAAATCCTCATTTGAAACCAAATTCGCAAGGTGGTTTGAAAAGAGTTTCACCACCTCCCTAAAACCCGAATACTTTAAATTTTTTATGAGTTCCTCCACTTTTCCAGAGTACTTGAAGAGAGAATAAACCTTAAAACCGTGAAAATAATCAAAGTTAAAGATAACCAAATCCGTTATCTCGCTCCAGCAGATATCGCAAAGGAGATTTTCCGAAAGTTCCCTCTTGCACGCCAAGCAAATTGGGGGGAAAAGGAAGTCAGTTATCGCCCTCAGCATAGTTTAAAACTCCATCGAGTAAAATTATTGCGGGAAATGTTCTACCGAAGAACCTGTACTTTGTCGGACCCCTCGCCCCAAATATGTAAAAATATACTTCCTCCCTCGGACCCCCATCCTCAAGCAGGGATCCCTTTATCCTTCTATAAGCATTCTCCATATCCTCGCCCCTTATTCCCAATATGGATGCGGATGCGAAGGTCAAGATTAAGGGAAGCCCACTTAGGGTATCGTTTTTAAGCTCCCGCATAACCCTATCCTTTATATCAAAACCACAGCTTAAACCCTCCCGCAAAGCCTTTGAGTAGAAATAATAAAAGAAGTATGGCGCATGCTCGTAAATGTAAGAAGCCAAACTCCCTATCTTTTCCCAACATTTCCTTATATAAGGGCAAAGGGTTGTATCCCTCGTGAACCTAAAAACTTTAATATTCACTATGCAGTCGCACCTCTTGTTCTCATAATCGTATGGAGAGGATCTTGTCCTATACTTTGAGATCGTGTCAAAAACTTGCGGTGAAACTTTTAATCCGTACTTCTTCAAAACTAAGGAACCCAAAGCTATGTCGTTAAAATCCGGGTATATATCTTCTTTTATCCAATACCTCCACATATCCCCATCAGGCCTATATTTCAGGGTAGCCTTGAGGATGCTGTCGGAAATTAACTTTATTTTTGGGTACTTACCCCTAAATTCCCAAACCGCATCAAGGAAAACGAAGCTGAAAAATACGTTAAGGTCCTCCTTTAACCCCCTTCCGTCCGTATAAAAAGCCTTGAACACCCCGTAAGGTGTTAAATTCGCTGTGAGAAAATTAAGGAGGGTGTCTATCATACTTTGAAATTTTAAGGTGGAATTCCCCCGTATAATACCCCACCATGAACTTCGTCCTTCTTGAAAAGAGGGATAGGATCGCAATAATAAGGATCAACAGGCCCGATAAGTTAAATGCTTTATCCCCCGAAGTCTTGGATGAGTTAGAGAAGGCAGTTAAAGAGGTATCGGAGGATGAGGAAATTTTGAGTGCTATAATAACTGGAACGGGTAAGGCTTTCGTCGCCGGGGCGGACATAGGCTATATAAAGACCTTGGACGAGGAGGGGGGTTATAGGATGGCCCTAAAGGGTCAAGAAATTTTCTCCGCAATAGAGAACTCGCCGAAGGTATTTATCGCCGCGGTGAATGGGTACGCTTTGGGTGGAGGATGTGAGCTTGCCCTCGCCTGTGATTTCATAATAGCATCCGAAAATGCGGTTTTTGGACAACCGGAGGTAAATCTTGGGATAATGCCCGGTTGGGGTGCAACCCAGAGGCTCGTAAGGAAGGTTGGAATGAACTGGGCAAAGTACCTAATCCTAACGGGCGAAAGGATAGACGCGAAAACCGCTTATCATATAGGTCTGGTTCAGAAGGTGGTAAATCACGATAACCTTATGGATGAGACTATAAATATCGCAAACTTAGTTGCGGAAAAGGGGCCCCTCGCCTTAAGGCTCTCAAAGGAGGCAATAAATAAGGCTTTTGATCTTGGGGATTTTGGTTTTAGGTACGAGGCTTTGCTTTTCGGGAAAACCGTCGGAAGCAAAGACAAGGAAGAGGGGATAAATGCTTTCTTTGAGAAAAGAAAGCCGAACTTCTTCAAATGAAGCTCTCAATAATTATTCCCGTTTATAACGAGAGGGTTTTCTTCCCACAAATATTCAAGAAAGTTTATGAAATGGACTTTGGGCTGGAAAAGGAAATAGTGGTTGTTGATGACTTCTCAACGGATGGAACTAGGGAATGGATAAAGGAGAATATTGAAAACCTTGAGGGGGTTAAGGTTATTTATCACGAGAAAAACAAGGGGAAGGGTGGGGCATTGCATACCGCCTTTAAGAACGTCTCAGGGGACATAATAGCAATACAGGATGCGGATCTTGAGTATGATCCAAACGACCTTATCCCTATGATAAAACTCATAGTTGATGGCTATGCGGATGTGGTGTATGGTTCAAGGTTTTACGGAAAACCGCATAGGGTCCTCTACTTTCACCACTTTTTGGGAAACAAGATCATATCAAATCTGATAAACATAATATGCGATATGACCTTTTCCGATATTGAGGTTTGCTATAAGGTTTTCAAGAGGGAGATTTTAAACCACTTCGATCTAACATTAACCGACTTCGGGTTTGAGGTGGAATTTACAATGAAGATGTCAAAAACCGCCAAGGTTATGGGATGGAGGGTTTACGAGATGGGGATAAATTATTACGGAAGGACTTACAAGGAGGGGAAAAAGATAAATTGGAAGGATGGTGTAAAGGCACTTTTTTACATACTTAGGTTCGCCTTCTGGAAACCCAGGGTTACTGATGCTGTTCTAAAAAATCCCTCATCTGGACGCCCTTCCAGCGGATAAAGGAGCTAACCGCTTCCTCACCCTATCTTCTTCAGAGGAGAAAGGTCTCTTGGTAAGACCTTTCCAAGGATAGGGAAGAGGAGGGCTACCCTCAGAACTTGCCAAGCTATTTGAGAGACCTTTTTAATCTCTCCCTGCTCGGGATTCCTTTCGTTGGCTCACCCTGAAGGCTTTGTAGAAAATTGATTAATAACTTCTTTGCATTCTCTACATTCTTTAGTTCGCTTTTTAATGTGTTTTTCTTGTATTCGTTGCTTTCCTTTTCTATAAGCTCCACAAGTTCCTTTTCCCTCTCTTCATATCTTTTTAGGGCAAACTCCAAATATGCTTTGCCTTTTAAAAGCTTTTCGTAATTCTCGGGTGTATCCTCCTTAAATCCCAATGCCCTTCTCCCTACTACATATGCTCCCGCTATGTCTTTGTCTATGTTTAACTGCGGCGCATATTTTAGCATGCCAATAATTGATGTGTAAGCAGGATTAACTTCTACTACTTCCACCCCCTTTAACATTGCTACTCTTTTAATCTTCTGTAAAAACTTTTTGGCATTCCAGTGATGAAGTCTTTTTCTTAACTCAGCTTTCCCATCTCCACGCGTTCCTCTTTTGAGTTTCTTTAGGTTCTCTATGGCTATAGCTTTACCTTTCTGAATAGCTAAATCCACTATCTGATGGGCTAATATCCACTCTTTGTGGTCCTTGCTGTTTTGGGAAAGCCCTAAAAGGTGGTGTAGGCTAATAGTCTGATAGATTAATAGTTCTCCAGTTTTTGATACCTCTGCTATGGCTAAGTGTATGGGCGATGCATTAGTGTCTATGGCTATTACTCCGTTCTCTATTTTATATCTAACTTCAGGTGTTGGAAGTTCAAAGGATACACTTCCATAAACTTCTCCATCCCTTAGCTTTAGCTCCACCTTGTAGGGAAAGTAGTTTCTTGTTTGCCAACTTTCTAAAATCATGGTCATAAAAGTGGGCCACTTGTCCTTGCTGTTGCTTGGTTCTCTTAAAACTTAATTCTCAGGTGTATCTGTCCGTTTATGTTTTCAAATCTTGTTAATCTGTTTCCTTTGTCTGCCTTTGACCCAATGCTTATAAGTGTTACTTGTATTTGTTCTTTCCATTGTTTTTTAAGTCTTTCCATTGCTTTTCCTGTAAAGTGATTTTTACAAAGTTTTTCAAAGAGTCTTTTGCCTCCAAATACCACAGGTTTATCTGTGGGATATTGCTTAGCTTTGTATATGGCTGAATCAATATATTTGGTTGGTAATTCAGGAAATAGCTGTCTTAGTCTTTGGTATATTTGGGCATAAGGGTTTTTTGTTTTATCTTTTTCCAAATCCCTTAGCATATTGTATGCGGTTCGGATGGCTGAAGATTGCTTACGCATCAGCTTTATTAGTTTTCCTTTGTCTTCCTTCTTCATTTCAAGCTTGAACTGTAGGCTAACAAACATCAAGTTCATATTCTAACCTCAAAACTTTTGTGTGTTAATGGGGTTGTATTTTTAGAATGGCATCGAGAATTACTTGACGATGGGGTGGAAATAAGGCATTATTGAGTGCTTGGGATGGTAGGAGAGGGTGGGGGTGAGGGGATGAGAAAGTGAGAAATTAGCTTTGGAGGGTTTGATCCTGGCTCAGGGCTAACGCTGGCAGCGTGCCTTAGCCATGCAAGTCGAGCGGGGAAGGCTCTTATGGGTCTTCCAAG
>Ga0079995_1057895_pt1 | contig 13725 bp, 11 predicted proteins | sample FaiFalFF_MnMetaG_2_FD_69198 | JGI IMG/M metagenome (GOLD analysis project Ga0079995, IMG submission 69198) | Freshwater microbial communities from Yellowstone National Park, Wyoming, USA - Fairy Falls C (FF_Mn_C) (SPADES assembly) (version 4) | ecosystem: Environmental > Aquatic > Freshwater >... | reverse complement strand
ACTGAGAGGCGTGTCGGGTTCAGCTTGGGGACGGTCACCTTCAACCTCGGTATACTCAGGCCCACGTACTCCGAGTGGTAGTCGACTATGACCATCGTCCCGTTCCTCTCCGCAACCCTCTTCGCCAGCAATGCGAGGAAGTTCGACTTCCCCCTCCCGGTGATCGCGAGGATGGCGAGGTGCCTCGACGCTATCGCGTTCAGGTCCACGCTCACCCTCACGCCGCTCCTCCTCAGGAGGGTGCCTATCTCCGCCCATCTCTTCCCCTTCTGGTTGTAAACCTCCGATAGGATGCCGTCGTCTGCGAGGGTAACGGAGGCTCCAGGCTCAGGAGGGACAGTCGGGTAGATCCTCCTGCCCCTCCTCAGCTCCTCTATGAGGCCGATCGCCCTCGCCACGCCCGTCCTCATCCTGTCCCTCGGGTTGACCGCGCTGGCCCTCCTCGCCTCCTCGGCGGTGACGTAGTCCAGTTCTTGAGAGAGGAGGACGCTGACGTTCTCGAACTTGTCGACCATGTAGAGGACTGGGCCGTCCAGGGTCTCGGCGACCAGGTACTCTCCGACCCTCACCGTCTCCCTAGCCGTGAACTGGATCCTCTCCGGCCTCGCAGACCCTAAGATTATCCCGACCTCCCCCACAGCTCGAGCACCTCCCTCGCCTCACGGAAGGCTATGAGCCCCGCTGTCCTGCAGAGCTGATCCATGAGCGCTTCGGAGACGCTGACGACTCTGTGGGCGAGGTAAAGGGCATACGGATAGCCCATCACCGACCTTGAGGAGAGGACGTCCATTATGTGCCTCACGTCCTCCTCCCCGACGTCCCCCGACGGAACCTCGATCGCAAGCGGCTGTGCGTCGTTAGCCAGCCTGATGTAGGCCGTCGTTATTGGGATACCGAAGCGCTCGTCGGTCTGCCCTAAGACGTAGCCCGGCGTCCTCGTCGACCTGGCTATGTAGTAGATGTCTCCCAATTCCCCTCGTATCAGGGACCTGCGGTGGGAGTACTTCGCGACGAAGACGACGTTCCTCCTCTCCCTAAGCGATCTGGCCAAAGAGAGGTACTCGTTGAGGAGGTGCAGTTCCCTCAGCAACCTATGAGCGCTCTGAAGGCGAGCGATCAGCGACCCGTCCACAAGCACCAGGTCCGCCTCATCCGCGACCCTGTCCGCCACGTAGTGCTCCGCCATCTCTCCCTGGACCTTCACGTAGTTCTCCGGCGTCAGGCCCGTCTGCTCACCTCCTATCATGTCGAACTCCGCGACCGGTTCGTGGACCTCCTGGCGCTCGTCCACCGCGGCCGCCCTCAAAGCGTAGACGTAGAACCCTTCGTAGAGCCTTACGTTCCATCCGCTGTCGACGCCCATGACGACGCGGTTCCTCGGGTCGTGCCTGGGATCGTATTCGGTCCAAAGCTCTTTGGCCCTTTCCAACAACTCCCTGAAGCGCGCTACGTCCTGTGATGCTATCCGCTCGCCCAGCTGGACGGCCTTCTTGAAGAGCTCCTCGAGCATACTGTCACTATTTGTTGCCGGCTGATATTGGCTCATGTTCGTCCAGCTCTAAGAGTGATGCAATCTTAATCCCTGTAAATATGAAGGCGGCTAGCGACCCGAATCCTCAGGACCTGTTGGAGACCCGAGAGTGTCAGGCGCATCAAGGGAACTCACCAGTTGAACGGGTCCCTCCTCGCATCGCCCAAGCTTGTGGCCGGGTTCACGCTCAAGGCGTTAGCTCCTAAGGACGACAGACGACGACCCTCTCCTTATTCGGCAACGCTAAACCCTCCCTGGCGATGAGGTTGGTCCAAAGGTTCTTAGGAACTGGGGTAGAGTAGACCTAAAACTCGTATATCTCGGACTGAATAGTCGGCATTAGTGATGTCCTTGGATGATAGAGGATAAGTTTAGGGAAATTCTTGAGAGGGGCGGGGACTGGCAGAGGATCCCTGTGAAGGGTCTGTCGGGCGTCACTTCTTCTGAGGGCCGTGCCCTGACCTTGAGTTTGTGCGGAGCACTAAGTGGTTCTGAGGACGGTAGTATATGAGACCGACTTTAAGATCGCACATGAAACCATATATACGGAACACAAACCTTAAAAAGGTAATTATAAGCCTACTTGCGCCATATAATTGGTCGGGCTTAAGAATAAAAAGCAAAAATGCTTATTTAGAGCTACAAGACGGTAAGGTAAATGTTAATACGATCAAATAAACTAACTATACGCGGAATGACTAACACCGTTATTTCTGTAAGGAATCTAGATGCATGGTACAAAACTAAAACTGGAAGGCTTCATGTACTTGATAATGTCTCTTTGGAAGTGGAAGAAGGCGAAATTGTCTCAATGTTAGGGCCGAGTGGTTGCGGTAAGACTACCTTTCTTAATATTATATTGGGACTAATTACGGATGACATGGACATAAAGGGAGAGTTGATCATAGCTGGTTATAATATTTTAGGTATGACGCACAGGGATATGCTAAATTTTTACAGAAAAATTGGTATAGGGTATGTTAGTCAAAAAGATACATTGCTTCCATGGAAAACTGTTTTAGATAATATTTTACTAGGTTGTAAATTTAGAAGCAACAATAATGTAGATTATATTAACGCAGCACGCCAATATATAAAATTAACCGGTTTAAATGGTTTTGAAGGGAGCTATCCAAGCCAATTATCTGGTGGTATGAGGCAAAGGTGTATGATCGCACGAAGTTTAGTTTACAATCCCGCAATACTTGTTATGGATGAACCTCTTGGAGCTTTAGATGCGTATACAAGAATGGTTCTACAAAAAGAGTTAACATACATATTTAGTGTAACTAAAAAGACAACACTATTCGTGACACATGATATAGATGAAGCCATTATTGTTGGAACAAAAATTGTAGTTATGAGTAAAAGGCCTGGTAAAATTAAGAAAATATTTAAATGTGACATTCCATATCCCAGGGACCCCTTTAAGGTTAAAGATACGGATGAATTTAAAAGATTAAGGGATTTAGTATGGCAAGCTCTTAAAACGGAGGCTGAGTAAGATGCCTTCGTCTATATATATTAATTCTTTGAGACTTCTTGTTCTAGCACTTTTAATTACTTTTTGGGAATTAGCTTCAGGCGGCTTATACCCGGGTTTTGAATTGCTACCACCACTTATAATAGGAAGACCATCGCTTATAATCGGCGAATTAATTAATTACGTTTCCTCAGAATTATTTATAATAGATCTCTCATCAACGCTTCAAGCAACCGCATGGGGACTCTCAATTGGAATGTTAAGCGGAATTGCTCTCGGCGTAGCTTTTGGTTATGTTAAATTTCTTGAAGATTTATTTAAACCCTTTTTTGTTGCAATAAACAGTCTTCCAAGACCAGCGCTAGCCCCAATTTTAACAATATGGTTTGGATTCGGAATTTTATCTAAAATAATGGTTGCATGGTCCATAGTTTTCTTCATAGCATTTTTTAACACCCTCCAAGGTATAAAAAGTATCGACCCTGACTTAATTAAGGCTGTAAGGGTAATGGGAGCAGACAGACTTGGAATCACACTACATGTAACGATTCCGGCGGTGGCAACATGGGCATTTGCAGCTTTGAGAGTGAGTGTAAGCTTTGCTCTCATAGGAACCGTTATAGGAGAGTTCGTGGGAGCACATAGTGGTCTAGGTTATAGACTTCTTGTTGCAAGTGGTTTATTCAAGACAAACTTGGTCTACGCGATTCTGATAATACTCATGTTACTCGGTGTTATTATTGTCAGGGTCAGCGAATATGTAGAGAGTAAAATTCTAAAATGGAGGCCTCCATCAATAATGTTTTAAGAAACTTCTTATAAAAAAGTATTCAACCTGTTTTGAGTGTCAACTTTTAATGCCTGCGAATGTCGGCTCAATAGCTTGTTCAAAGGAAATGGGCTTAAACTCATCAGGCAGCGCCTTCACTAACTCATTATAGGCACCGAACTCCCAGCCTGATTTACTGAGTGATCCGTCTTTGGAGAATCCTTCCCTCATCAACTTAAGCATTCCTACTAAATCGTCCCTAGGTAAACCTGCAAGTTCTGCGGTTTTCCGATTTCTCAGTATGACATCTGCCACTTCCTCGGGTGTATGCGTATTCATGTATATGAGTGCTTTCTTAATTGCACTGACAACTCTAATGACTAAGTCAGGTTTTTCCTTTATGGTTTTACCCATAGCTGTTATAACCGCCTCCATAGTGCTTGTGGAACCTATATACTTTTCATGTTGTTGGGGATCTAATATGTTAAGCAATGGGTACGCTATATCCTCTTTCATCATTGTGTATGTAACTATGGTCCATCCCGTGAATACATCGATTTTTCCCGTTTTTAGCGCCGCAGCTATAGCTGCTAGGTCAGAACCCACTTCAACAATAGTCACGTCCTTCTTCGGATCCAGTCCTGCCATCGCGACATACTTAATTGCCATTGCCCATGTGAGTGAACCAAATCTTGTGACACCAATAATCTTTCCCTTTAAGTCAGGAAGTGTTTTGACTTTATCTTTCAGCTCTTTTCTCACCAAAAGATCTATTGTTGAAAACTCAAAAGTAGTTAACACCGCTTTAAGGTCGACTCCAGCGTTTTGAGCTATTCCGACATGAACCGAGCCCTGAGCTCCAAAGTCCACTTCTCCAGCTACTACCGCCTTTCTAACCTCAGCTCCTCCAGGAAATAGAATTACGTCTACAGCTAGTCTCTCTTCCTCGAAATAGCCTAAGGACAAAGCTACTAATACTGGAACTAGTGCCTCAAAATAAGCAGCGATCGACCCAATCTTAACCTTGTAGAGCGGAGTTGGTGGAACTTCTTTGGTCACGGTGACGGTGGGGCCTGGTATAGTTACTGCTTGGGTAACAGTAGTAGCTACGATTTGTGTTATAGTCCTTGCTGGCACTGCGGGTGCTGGAGCCACGACAGGCCCTAAGACTAATCCGCCGATCAAAAGACCGATGACAAGAGCTGCAACAACTGCTCCACCTGCAACCGAGGAAGATATTGCCTTACTTCTCCTCATCGTCATCGTAAACCTTGATATTGTAACTTTTTATTAAACCTTCTTTAAACCTTCCTTTATTTGGGGGAAGCACAAGCTGGTCCGCGACATCACCTTCTAGGATCTGCCTCACAGGACCAAAGTATCTCTTATCTTAACGACGCCGAGCCCCGGCAGTCTTGCTGGATGCCATCGGCACCCTACTGGTGGATAAAATCGGAGGACTCGCCGTGACCTCGTTCTAAGTCCCTTCCTTGGTCCCAGTCCATGAGGGAAAAAAGAAAAAGAACAGGACGGAAGTCGACGCTTATTTAATCAGGATCCGTTGAAACCCTCTGCAAAGGTAGTGAAGGTATTTCTCCGGCAACCTTAAGGAGGTGGATGGGAACATTGAGAGGACGTTGACGGCATGGATCTTCACAGTTCGTCCCTTGTGGTGGGTATACGACGGAAACCCGGTCAAGTCTTCTATGGATGTACTTCAGGCCAGCAAGACCTTCTCAGAAAGCTAAGTTACAGCATTATAAATTTCAATCAATTCATCAACACTAAGGGGTCGCCTTTCATTTAGTATTTTCTCTCTAATCAGATTGTATATTTTCTCTACACGTTCAGGAGTAACGTCTAACAACTTATGCTTTAATAACATCATTATTGCTCGCTTACCTGTTAGATGTGTTATAAGGAATCTTCGTTTTAACCCAAGGGCACCCGGATCAAATGGTTCGAAGCTATCCGGTTCGCTTAGCGTTGAATATATATGGATATCAGTTGTATGGGTGAAAGCATTTTCCCCGATTAGTGGTTTATTCAAGCAAGGTTTAATTGAAAGTTCTTCCAATATCTCCTGAACTTTAGGTCCTACTAAGTTAAGCTTCAAGTTTGATGTCCAGAGTTTTGATACTAATTGAACAGCTGCTAGCTCCTCTAGTGCCGTATTTCCACAACGTTCTCCAATTCCCCCTACAGTGACCTGAATTTCATCAGCACCTTCCAATATGCCTACATATGCATTAGCTAAGGCCAGTCCTAAATCATTATGTAAATGTAAACCAACTGAACAAGGTATATTGTTTTTAACAAGTGACACGAGTTTTCCTATTGTTATAGGATGGGCTACGCCTACTGTATCTGCTAATATGATTCTGTCTGCCTTAGATTCGACAGCTTTCCTAATTAAATACAGCAACTCTTCAGGTATAGCCCTAGGAGCATCTGTTAATGCTATCTCCACAAATGCCCCTCTTGATTTTGCGTAATCTATTGCCGAGCTTATTGTTGATGCTATATCCTCTATGGTTTTTCCACTCATGTAAGCCTTTATATGATATCTCGAACTAGGTGCAAAGAGGAGGATTGATTGGCATCCTGCATCTATAACGGCATCAATATCATCTTTAACAGCTCTTGCAAAACCTATTAGCTTCGCACGCCACTCTTGTCTAGATAATTCTCTCAAAACTTCTCTATCCATCGGATTTGCTTTAGGAAATCCAACTTCAATTTCATCAACACCCATCTCTTCAAGAATTGTTGCTATTTTTAACTTTGTTTCCTTCCTCATCACAATGTTTGGGGTTTGATCCCCCTCTCTAAGAGTTGTATCGTGAATAATCACAGTTTTCAACTCGTACCCCCTCATCCACCTCGCTGCAATACACTTCTGACTAAGTAATATTTTTAACCCTAAAGTGGCGCTGTCTTGATTCTGAAGTTTTAAGGATTTAATGCGGTGGTTTTGAATTGTTTTTGTCCGACTTTTATTCTAGATGATTCCCTGCTTTCTCATTTCGTTTATTTCTTCCCTAGAGTAACCTAATTTGCTTAGAAATTCTTCGTTGTGTTCTCCTAGTTTCGGTGGAGGGCTTTTTGTCCCTATAGTTTGACCCAATATAGTTATGGGCGACATGGTAACTTTTGCTATTCCATAATCTGTGGGCATCTGAATTATTATCTCCCTTTCCCTTAAATCAGGATCATCGGCTACTTCGTCCATCGTTCTTACTGGCGCGTGAGGTATTTTTGCCTCTCTTAATTTGTTGACGACCTCATCCCTATTCATACTTTTAATAACGTCTGCAACGATTTTTTCGACAATTTGTCTATGCTGTACTCTGTCTGCATTAGTTTTAAATCTGGGGTCTCTTGAAACTTCCTCTAAGCCAAATACCTTACAGAACGACTCCCAGTGCGCATCACTCGTAATTCCGATAAAAACCCATTTACCATCTTTGCATAAGAAACATTTATAGGGGCACCACATTGGGTGGCCCGACCCAAGTGGTTTCGCGACTTCCCCTGTGAGAGAGTAGAGGGTTATCCAATAACCGTTCCAGTAAACAGCTGTGTCGTAAAGAGAGACTTCTATCTTCAGGCCTTTACCAGTCTTATTTCTGTAAATCAATGCTGAAACTATAGCCAGAGCACCATAAGCACCAGCACCTAGATCCGTAGCGGAGTTACCGATCCTAGCCGGTTCTCCACCAGGATGACCAGTTACAGACATCGTCCCACCTAAAGCTTGAGCCACCGCGTCTAGTCCAGGCAGGTCCCTGTAAAGGCTGTTACTCGGGAATGCCTTTACCGAACAGTAAATTAGCTTTTCATTGATCTTTGATAAATGTTCATAAGATACTCCTAAGCGTTCAGCCACTCCAGGTCCGAAATTCTCCACCACGACATCGGCGTTCTCGACGAGCTTATAAAAAATCTCTTTGCCCTTTGGATGCTTAAGGTTTAAAGTAACACTCTTTTTACCTCTGTTGTAATTAAGCCATATGGATGGGCCTAGATGTGGCACGTTTCGCGCGTAATCCCCCGTTTCAGGTTGTTCGATCTTAATTATTTCGGCACCTAAATCTCTTAAGAGGGCCGTCACCGAGGGCCCGGCTAACAGATGTCCTAACTCTATAACCACAACCCCATTGAGCAATATCATGTGACATCCACCTGCTAGCTATTCCCGTCAACGTTTACTTAAGCTTTTCTTTTTAATTTTCTATAGAAAGGTTTCTAGTCTCTGTTTTAGATTGTCCCTTATCTATACACTATCTCGTCGTAATTATTCAATTTGTCGGTATAAGTCTATAAGAGATGTCAAGAAATACTAAAATTTGCATCATTATTCTAGGATTTTTGGTTGTTGGTTCTCATGTCTACCTGACCTGTGCACCTCGCCGATTATTATTGCTCAAAAGGACTTCTGAAGGTCGAATCCCTTCTCCGTCTTGTAGGACGCAACAATCCCCTTGACGACCGTCACGTTATGGACGAGGATCCTGCAATGCGGCGCCAAGAACCTTGGCGAAGAACCCGCGAAGAGGTTGAACAAACCGGAGAACACGGTGAGTCACACGAAGAACGGAACCCGTCGGTAACCCTCATTCCTCAGGCTCCAACCTACCGCTCTCGTAAGTTCCTAGGACCTTGAGGAAGAGAGTTCTCGAGGTCAGCTCCGCCAACGCCTCCCTCACCCTTTCGTCCCTGACGTCTCCCTCGAAGTCGACGAAGAAGTAGTACTGCCAAGGCCTCGCCCTCGTAGGCCTCGACTCGATCTTGGTCAGGTTGATCTCCCTCGTCGCGAAGGGCTCGAGGGCCCTGTAGAGCGCTCCTGCCCTGTGAGGCACCGAGAAGATGATCGAGGTCTTCGGCCTCTTCGGCTCTCCCACCGCCTCCCTCCCCATGACGAGGAACCTCGTGTAGTTCCTGCCGTAATCCTCTATCCCCTTGGCGAGGACCTTCATACCGTAGATCGATGCCGCCCTCTCGCTGGCTATCGCAGCGTTCGACCTGTCGCCCATCTCCTTGACGAGCTTGACCGCGCCCGCCGTGTCGTACGTGCTTACAGGCTCGAATCCCATCATGGTGATGTAGGCCCTGCACTGGGCAAGAGCCTGCGGGTGGGAGTAGACCCTCTTGATGTCCGAGATCTCAGCGCCCTCTAGCCCTATCAGGCAGTGGACGACCCTTACGTAGACCTCTCCTACGACCCTAAGTCCTGAAGAGAGCAGCAGGTCGTAGGTCTCGCCGACGCCTCCCTCTATGCTGTTCTCGATCGGGACGACGCCGTAATCGGCAGAGCCGGCCTCGACAGCGGTGAAGACCGAGAGGAGCGATCTCATCGGCACCGGGACGAGATCCTGGCCGAAGAACTTCGACGCGGCTTCCTCGCTGTACGACCCGAGCTCGCCCTGGAAGGCTACCTTGACCTTCCTCTCGCTCACTTCTTTGCCTCCCTCAGCTTCCTCGTGAGGACCGGCAGGAACTGGTAGAGGTCAGCGATCACCGAGTAATCGGCCTCCTTGTGGATCGGAGCGTTGGGATCGTTATTGATAGCGACGATAACCTTAGACCGCCTTATGCCGACGACATGTTGCATCTGTCCTGATATCCCCACTGCGATGTAGAGCTTCGGGCTTACCCACTTGCCGGAGAGGCCGATGTGCCTGTCCTCGGGGAGCCACTTGAGGTCGCCTGCGATGGGCCTGCTGCAGCCGATCTCTGCACCGAGCACTTGTGCCAGCTCCTCCGCTAACTTCAGGTCCTCCTTCTTCTTGAAGCCCCTTCCGACCGAGACGATGACGTCGGCCTTGGTCAGGTCGACGGCGCTCCTCTCGACCGGCCTCACCTCCTTCAATTCGCCGTTGAGAGGTCCTTTCACCTCCACCTCCCTGACCTTGACGCTCGCCTGCCCGCTTAACTCCTGGGGCGTTACCCTTCCAGGCATCAGCGTCGCGAAGACCGGCCCCAGAGCGGCCTCCACGGTAGCCACATATCCTCCTCCGAGGACGAGCCTGCTGGCCTTGACGGTCTTGTCCTCGACCCTCAGCTCCAGGCAGTCGGTGATCAGCGGCACGCCGAGCGATTGGGCAGCCCTCGCAAGGGCCTCCCTGAAGTTCTTCGTCGAAAGGGCCAGCACCAGGTCGACCCGCTCCTCTCTCACCAGCCCCGCGATCGCGCCGGAGAGGGCCCTCGGATCCCTGAAGTCCCCCTTTAGCAGCACGACGCTCGCTGCTCCATATTTTCCCAGCGAATCCGCCTTCGGCTCCGGGTACGCCGCTACGGCGACGACCTCGTCGGCGACCGTCCTCGAAGCCGTCAGGAGCTCCGGTCCCTCGTTCTCCGAGCCTATCACGGCTAGCGCCTTCACCGGCTGTCACCCCTTAGCTGGAGCTAGAGCTATCGGCCTTATCAGGGATCCGGTGGCGCCGATGACCTTGAGCGGTGTGACCACCAGTATCGACTCGTACTGCCTGTCGCGGGCCAGCTCCTCGAGGTAGAGGCTCTTCATCACGTGGATCCCGTTATCGACGAGGAACATCAGGTGGACGTTGAAGGGCTTCGGCACGGCCATCGCCAGGTTATCGATCCCGAAGAGGGAAGGCGACTTCTTGACGATCCAGGAGGCGCTGGCCTCGTTGATGCCTGCGAAGTCGTGGAGGTACTTCTCCTTGTCGGTCGTGAAGAACTTGGAGTACCCCGTCCTCACGAGGATCGCGTCGCCAGGCCTGATCTCGACTCCCTCCCACTTCGCGGTCGCCTCGAGGTCCTCCGGCGTTATCTCGTAGCGCGGCGGAAGCGGATCGACGCCTTTGTAGCCCACGACGTCGAGCAGGACGGCCCTCTTGACGAAGATCGGTATCTCCTCGGCACCGTACTTCTTGTAGCCAGCGTGCGAGGCTATCTCGGCCGCGTCGACGTCCCTGTAGAGCTTGCCGTTCCGAGCCATGTGGCAGAGGGCGTCTATGTGGGTGCCGGAGTGCATGCTCGTCACGATCAGCTCCATCGAGTCCGAGAAGCCGGGGGCCACCTTCTCGAAGATCCTCCTCGTGAAAGGGTGGTACCGGTAGATCACCATGCTGAAGGGCGGGTCCTCCGGATGGACTGGCATGCCGTTGAAGTAGGGCTGGCCGAGGTCGTACACCTTCAGGGACGTGACCTGCTTGATCAGGTCCGCGAAGCTCATGCACCTGAAACTCGACGGCTCGTCTTAAAAACCGGAGCCGACTCGAACGGAGCTTCCTCCCGTCACGTCGTGCTCCTATGCCCCTCGCTGACCCCGATGCGCTCAAGCTGCTTCCGGAGCTCCTCCATCGACCTCAGGACCTCCCTCGTCTGGTACGAGTAGACGTCCTCGAGGATCACTTCGGGCTCCAGCTCAGGCTCCTTCAGTACTCTCTCGATCTCTGCGTTGAGCTCCGACTCGACCCGCTCGACGTAGGCCCTCTCCTCGTCTTCCCCCCACATGCCCCTCTCCATGAGGTAGGCCCTCGTCCTGAGCAGCGGGTCCTGAGCCCTCCACGCCCTGACCTCCTCGTCTGACCTGTAGACCTTCGGGTTGTCGACGGTCGTGTGGGGGCCGAGCCTGTAGGTGAGGGCCTCGATGAGGAACGGCACGTACTCGCTCCTGGCCCTCTCGACGAGCGTTGAGGTCACGTGCTTCACGGCCACAACGTCGTTCCCGTCGACCCTGTACCAGTCGATGCCATAGGCCATCCCCTTCTCAGCGATCGTCGGTGAGGCGGTCTGCCGCTCTACTGGAAGCGAGATCGCGTACCTGTTGTTCTGACAGAAGAATATTGCAGGAACCCTCATGACGCCTGCCATGTTCAGGCCCTCGTGGAAGTCGCCCTTCGATGTGGCTCCGTCTCCGAGGTACGTCAGTACTACTTCCCTCGCCCTCCTCATCTTGATCCCCCACGCGATCCCTACGGCCACAGAAGTCATTATGCCAACAGCTCCGGTCGGCATGACTATCCTGTAGCGCCTGCTGCCGTAAAGCGTCAGCTCGTGACCCTTCACCGGATCGCCCTTCCTCACCACGAGCCTCAGCAGCAGCTCCCTCACGGGTACCCCCCTTACCAGAAAGACCGCGTACTCCCTGTAGGTCGGTATGATCCAGTCGAGGTCGCTGAGGGCAGACGCGCTCCCCACCATCGATGCCTCTTGTCCCTCGAAGGGCGCATACCTCGAGAAGGCACCTAGCGGGTGGACCCTCTGGATCCAACGGTCGAAGGTCCTGCAGAAGAGCATCAGCTTGTGCAGCTCGAGGACCTCGCTGTCGGATATTGGGAGGTCTGTCAGAGCCCTACCGGAAGGGTCAAGGAACCTGATGGGCTCCCTCTTCTCCCGAACCGACCTCATTCCGAAAAGGTCTGGGACCTCCTGGGGCCCCTGCGGGCCCCACCAGTCCGGATCGTTAATCACTCCTCCTTCACCACCGGGTTCCTCATCGTCCCGATGCGCTCGACGAAGGACTCGACCACGTCACCGGGTTTCAGGTAGTACAGGTGCGGGTTCTCCCTGAAGGCCGCGACGCCGCTTATGGTTCCGGTGGTTATGATGTCGCCCGGCTCCAGCGTAACCCACGAATACCTGCTGATGATCTGCTCCATCCTCACCGAGAGCCTCGAGGTGCTGCCCGACTGCCTCACCTCGCCGTTCACCCTCAGCTCCATCCTCAGGTTGTGCGGGTCGGGGATCTCGTCCTTGGTGACGAGGTAGGGCCCCATCGGCGCGAATGTGTCTAGGTTCTTGCCGAAGTTCAGGAGCCCGTTCTTCATCTCCTCCCGCTGGATGTCCCTGGCCGTGACGTCGTTGAAGACCATGAACCCGGCCACGTGGTCGAAGGCCCTCGCCTCGCTGATGTACTTCCCCCTCCTCCCTATGACGATCGCCACCTCGAGCTCGTAGTCCAGCTCCTTCACGAACTTCGGGTAGACTATCGGGTCGAAGGGCCCTATCACCGCGCTCGGGCTCTTAAGGAACGAGATCCACTGGGGTATAGGGAAGGGCCACCCGGCCTTCTCGGCTTCCTCGGCGTGCTCCCTGAAGTTCCCTGCGGTGTGTATGATCTTCGGCGGCCTAGGTATCGGGGCCTTGAGCCTCACCTCGCTCTGCCTGAATGTTACCCTCGCACCCGATATCCCCGTGATCTGCTCGCCGTTCCTGAGCCTCCTCCTCGCCTCCTCCAGCACCGCCCTCGCCGACTCCTCAGCCCTCCTCCCCCTCCTGAGGTAACCGAGGACCGTAGGTGGCAGAAGCGCGTCTGCAAGGACCTGCGGGTCCTCCTCACCCTCCTCCTCCAGCACCTTCGCGAAGAAGGCGTTGGCGTCGAGTATCAAAGGGTCCTCACCGTCGGCCAGCAGGATTCCCATCCTCTCCTCTCCCGTGTATGGGTTCACGAAGGTGGCCAGCTTCACGGTCTTTCACATGGAGCCCATGACATAAAAATTACCGCAAACGGCGGAGCGTGTTGGGCCATTGTTGCCATCCACCTCCCACGTCTTCCCATTCAAAGGGCGAGCGGTCCACGAGTTCGTTTTTGATACTCAATTTGTGAAGGGCTGGAGTGCGTCACGACGGATGATCGCAACGCGAGCACCCACACGGTCCCCAATCGATTCTTTAGGTGGGCTTAGGAAAGTGAGTTTGCGATGCAGACCGCAGCCCAGTACCAGTACATTCTGTACGAGGAGAGGTCAGAGGACAAGGTGGCGATCATAACGTTCAACAGGCCTGAAGCGAGGAACGCGATGAGCAGCGGAATGCTCCTCGAGTTCTACGACGCGCTGAAGAGGGCGGCCGAGAACCCCAACGTCTGGGTCGTGATCGTGACGGGTGCGGGCGACAAGGCCTTCTGCTCCGGCGGCGACGCGAAGGAGTTCCTCGCTAACGTAGAGGCGCAGCGCTACTCGGAGATCGAGA
>Ga0079995_1055464_pt1 | contig 13732 bp, 13 predicted proteins | sample FaiFalFF_MnMetaG_2_FD_69198 | JGI IMG/M metagenome (GOLD analysis project Ga0079995, IMG submission 69198) | Freshwater microbial communities from Yellowstone National Park, Wyoming, USA - Fairy Falls C (FF_Mn_C) (SPADES assembly) (version 4) | ecosystem: Environmental > Aquatic > Freshwater >... | reverse complement strand
AGAAGAATCACTGCTAGGAGTATCGCTCCTAAATGCTTTACCCTAACGAGACTCACCAACTTGGCAAGCCCAATAGCCGCTAGTATCGAGGCCGGCATGATGAAGTGGTTTGCAACTCTATACAATAGTGTCAGAGAGGTGCTTGGCTGAGCACCAAATATAGAAAATGCTTCTAGCGAGCCCACCGCAGAAAACCATCCAACTATAGGATAAATGCTGCCAGCAAAGCCGTAACTGGAGTGAAGGCCCATTATAATGAATAATCCAAGCATCAACAGTATCGAGATCTGGGCGAGGAGGTCTGCGGGTAGTTTTGGAGAGCCAGGCATGACGGGGAAGATCTGATTTGCTAATAGGATACCATACGAGGCCAACCAAACAATGAATAGGCTGACTGATGGTTTACCAGCCCTAACCAGTAGGCAGCAGGAGAGTAAGAGCGATACTGTCTGGAAAGAAGTTAGGGAGAATATGTCTGAGGGAGTTATCGTGAAGTTAAGTCCCCTCAGACCATACAGTGGATAGTAGACTACTCCTAATACCAGTAGGATGACTAGCGGTCCAAGAGACTTCTTGAAATCATCCCCAACTCGTCGGAGGAAGATCCTCAAGATGAGGATGTTTAAGAATACTGCCAGTAGGAGGAAGTACTGGAGATGATGAGCCATGACTATGGCCGTTCCAGTAATGAGTAGGAGGATGTATTTCTCCACGGAGCTACTGGAGATGAGTGCCGTGGTTAGATAGGTGAGGGACAATAGAATAGTAAAGGTTTCCTTAGTCACTCCAGAAGTGAATATTGCCTGATAGCCTCCCAAACCAATGAGTAGGGACGAGATTACTGCTGCAACCCTACTACCAATAGCTCTCCTAGCAATGACGTATATAGGAATCGGCATGAGCGAAGCTATGGCTGGGAACAATATGCGCTCAACATCAATGACTCTCGCATCGAGGATTATCGATGATGTGGCTCCGAAGATCTGGCTTGCAGGCCAGTAATTGTTGTAGCCGTCGAAGACTTCGCTTTCGAGGCTTACCGGCGTATACCTCAGCAATTTCTCCGTGTTCATTATTAGGGGCCATGCATCTGTGGAGAATGGCAGCCCACTCATAATGGTTGGATACAGGCGTATGGAGAACGAAAGTATGAGGGTCGTCATGAGGAATATGTCTAGCCTATCCATGCCTCAGTCTTCACGGAGTCAGTCGCGATCTTCGCCGCAACCGCGGCGACAATGCTTGTCAGCCCGGCTGAGACCAACGGTATTATCATGGTCGTGGCAGGCTTAATGGTGTATGTACCGACGACGAGAAGACTGCTCTCCGAGAAGGCCTTTGACAATAAGTATCCAATCATCGATCCAACTAGGCCCGCTAGGAAAGAAGAAACTAGTACTACCGGTAGAACTGCTGACTGTATTCTTCTCACCCCACCTATACTCTTAATGATAGAGATTTCCCTCGCGTGCTCCAGTATGAATAGTGTCGGTGCGAGGGCTATTGTCGATATTGAGCCTGCGAAGACGAGTATGGCTATGCTCCAGAAGGATGCCTCATTCAATTTAGTCTCCCTCCCAAGAAACTCTTGCATCGACTCGCTTGCCTCCCTTACGACGAGTCTTGACGGTATGTTTCCCGTACTTGCCAAGAATAGTAAACTGATTATCCTGCTTGCTTTAGAGGCTACTTCCCCTCCAGAATCCTTTCCACCGAGAGCTTCTGACAGCTTCTCCCGAGGCAGAAGCTCTTCATCTATCTTAACCCTCATCATCGAGACCGCGTTGGGAGGCAAACCTCTCAGCCACTGCGCTGTCTGGATCGGCACAAGTATCTCGTCGTCAAGCGACGTTGTGGACTCGTACACTCCGACTACCTCTACTTCGACATAGTTTCTTGTGAGGACTGAGCGGAGGAGTACTCTGTCACCAGTCTTTAAGCCGAGCCTCTTAGACACCTCTAATCCTGCGGCCGCCTCAAAGTATCTATCGCCGCTTATGAATGCGCCGTCCAACACTTTGAACTCTATGAAGCCCTCCACAGACCTTGGATCGACTCCCCTAACAACTACTGGCTTGCCGCTCGATACTACTGCTACTGAAACTACTTCTGGACTCACAGCCTCCACACCTCTCGTCGAGATCAGCTCATTATACACTGCCAGCGGTATGACGCTTGTCTGAGGAGACCTCGCATTTGCGCCGTAGATTATCATCACGCTTCCAGCATTCGTCGATAATAGGTTTGTCATGGTATGGAATGCGCCGAGCGAGACGCATGCAGTGAACGCCACGATAGCTGAAGCAATTGACACTATCGAGAGTATCAAGGTAAGCTTCCTCCACTTTATAGTCTTGAGCAGCATCATCGACAATTCTTAAACCCTCATCCTAGCAACTCTAATTATTGAAGGCACCGAGCCTGTTACAGAAAGTATGCCTACAAGTGTCAAGACCAGGTAAAGGTCACTCAGAGTTAAGGTCGGCGGTTGATAAGCCTCTATAGACAATACCAGCGAGGCAGCCCTGAAGATGACTTGGGAGGCAACTATTCCGATCGAGATGCCGACGAGAATGCTTATCAGGGAAGCTGTCAAAGCTTTGTAGAATAGGAATAACGCTATCCTCCTCCTCGAGAACCCGATGCTTCTTAGAACCGCCACCCTATCTATCGAGTCCACGCACATCTTTAAACTAGCGAAGTATGAGCTAGCAAAAACCATTGCGAATATAGCTAAAGCCCAATTCCTGACACTGTTAAACGTCGACTCTACGATGCCTGTCACAGCCTGAGATGCTGGCTGTAATGGGATAGCTCTAATATTCAAGTACGCGAATTTCTGAGGATCTATCTCTCCAGATAACTCTACCAGCGTGATTTTTCCATTAAGGTCTGGTATCAGCGTCCAAGCTTGTTTAAGCTGTACCAGAACCTCTTCATCGTATGGGCAGTTACATCTCAGTATTCCGGCCACCCTAAAAACGTGCCTCCTACCACTCAATTCTACCTCAACACGATCATTAATTGAGAGGTTGAGCCTCTCAGCCAACAATATCCCTACATTGGCTTCAGACAAGTTCATAGGCATGCGGCCACGGAGACTGACGCCTCTAAATTTGTATAATTGGTTCAGGTCTGCCCCCCGCAAAAAAGTTACAGCAGATCCAACACCACTAATTATATTGCACCGTCTTATTAACTGTGGCGAATAATCAACATTTTTAAGATTTAGTGTATTTTCAAGAAGTTTGTAATCGATTATGCTGTCGCTTAAAGAATTTGCAGAGGAATTTACAAGTAGATAGTGGTGGTAGTCCTGTCTGGGGATGAACCTCATCAACTGTTGAATGTATGCGTTTCCGACAGCTAGGGGGATGACTGCTACCGCTATTAGAGAGCCAACCGTCAAAATATATGATAATAGACGCTTAGGCTCGCTTACCAGATCTTTGAACGCCAGGCTTAGGAGAATCATACAAAACTTAATATCTTTGGACAATCAGCTAAAGATGGTATATGGATAATGCCATCGAGCTTATCAATGTATGGAAACATTACGCCAACAATGTTCCAATCCTTAAAGGCGTTAACCTATCAGTCCCAGTCGGAAGCTTCATCTCTATAAGAGGGAAGTCTGGAGCAGGTAAGACTACTCTTATACGATTAATCGGCATGCTTGACCGGCCTACGAGTGGAAGCGTCTTCATCCTCGGAAGTGATACTTCTAGACTGGGTGACGGAGAAGCCTCACAAATGAGGCTTAAGCACATCGGCTTCATCTTCCAGTCATTTAACCTGATTCCATCACTTACGGTTTTAGAGAACATCGAGTTACCGATGGCCCTGCTGGGAGTCGCGAAGGAGGCTAGACGTAGGAGAGCCGTGGAGCTGTTGGAGAGGTTCCACATGGAGAGACTTGCCGACAGATTTCCCTCGGAGCTAAGTGGGGGTGAACAGCAGAGAGTAGCGATCCTGAGAGCTCTAGCGAACAATCCTGATATAATCTTGGCCGATGAGCCCACATCAAACCTCGACGAAGAGAACAGCCAGCTAGTGTACGAATTGCTGAGCGAGATCAACCGTGAGAACCTCACCACAATCGTCGTGACGGAAGTGAGCTTAGAAGAGAGGCTGCCGACGAGTAGGGACTATCTATTAAAGAATGGAGTTCTATACAGGCTGAGTCCATGAGCTATGACCACAAAGTCCAGATTCTTTCATGTCACGCTAATATAGTTGCCTCATGCATCCTCTTTGAAGCCTTTCTATAAAACGTCACTTTAGAGCCAATTCTCTGCAGAGCATCCAGTATCTTGCTATATGATAGATGCATTATGTATGCTTGTTCTAGGCTATCCAAGTCTACCCAAGGTTTTTCAGACGTAAGAACCACCAGCTCACCATTATTCATACTAACTCTCCTAGACAGTTCCAGGACGAACTCTGAGTCGAGAATTACGTTACCAACATAATAAATCAAGCTCTCTTTAAGCGGTAGCTTAGATAAAGCCTCGTTAAGATTCTCCATCTTAAGATGCAGGGCTTCGAGAAGGCCTGAGCCTTCCAACTCTCTAATTATTAAAAGAATCTGGCTGGCTGTCTTAGGTTCTAGAAGCTCGTAGACGTCCCAACCGCTGGCAATGTAGTTCTTTATGGAGTAGGAGATGGCTATCTTGATTAGAGTATCTGGATCGATGGAGCGATATTCTGAGATTAGTGTCGATCCATTCTTCAATATTAACGTTGTAGGTATTCCACGCCTCGCGGCCGATATTGTTGATGAGAGGAATAAGGCATTAATCTCATCGCTGGTGACGGGCCCTATGGCCCTAACGTCGAAGACTATGCCAATAGCTCTATACGCTTCTTCGCTAAACTCTTTTACTATAAGCTTCTCAAGTCTAGCTGAGGCCTTCCAATCAATTGAGGTTAACGAGTCCCCTAACTGATACTGTCTACTCCATAGATACTCCGTACCACGGCCTTTCCTAGAACTGGCTACTTCTCCACCGAGGCCTGCTAGACCAATCATTTTTAACGCCTCGACTATGAATGGCAAGGCCCTCGGATAAGCTACAACCTCCAGCTCAAACTGTATCTCGAAATCCACATAAAGTATCTTTAAAGGGTCTGTGAAAGCGGCTGTTAGGTGGTCGAGTTTATAGACTTTTCCTATTCTCGGCGAAATCGTCAACTTAACCTCATTAACACCACTCTTTAGGATGCTACCCGAAGCCTTCAACCAGTCTGGAAGGTTAACTAGCTTCAAGTCGATGGGCGAATATATAAACAGGCTTAGATCTTTTTCCTCGCCGGCCAGCATCTTTAGCCTCACATTCCTAGGCTCGCAGTCAACAATCCTAAGCCATCTTTTCGCCCTGACCGTCTTGTATACTGAGAACACCATTATCGAGAACGCTAGTAACGTGGCTATGAGGAGCAGGAAATCCCTGTAGATCAGCATAAAAGTCGCTAAGACCAGCTGGATAAGTAGGAGCTTAAGTCCTCGACCAGTTAACCTCAATATTTCGGTACCTCTACTTCCTTTAATGCCTTCTCAACAATGCTTAGCGGAGAGATGTTGTCAGCCTGATACTCCAACTTTACCTTAATCCTGTGCGGCAGAACGTGGTATGCGAGCTTCTTCACATCGTCAGGAATGACGTAGTCTCTGCCCTCTAGGAATGCGAGGGCTCTGCTGCCCTTGAGTAGCCAGATGCTCGCCCTAGGCCCTGGGCCTAAGGAGACCTCGTCGAAGCTTCTTACACGCGCTACTATATCGAGGATGTAGTTCTTGACCCTCTCCGAGACTTTAACCCTCACCACAGATTCTATCAGCTTTACAAGCTCAGACGCCGAGACAGCCTGCGAGACCCTAGGCTTCTCGATGAAGTCTATGGATGAGATTATGGCTAACTCCTGCTCTTTACTCGGATAAGATACCTCGACACTATAAGCAAACCTGTCTTTCTGCACATCTGTCAATGGATACGTCCCCTCACCACCATAGGGTAGCTGTGTAGCGATTAAGAGGAACGGTCTTGGAAGCTCGTAAGTCTTACCCTCAATGCTTACCTGCATCTCCTGCATTGCTTCTAATAGGGCTGCCTGAGCCTTAGGCGTAGCTCTATTAAGCTCATCAGCCAATATGACGTTAGCGAAGATTGGCCCCCTCTTAAGCTGCCAAGTCCTTGACGTAATATCGTAGTAAATTGCCCATATGATGTCTGCGGGGAGGAGGTCTGGGGTCATCTGGATCCTGCTGAAGCTTCCACCAATCGTTGACGCAAACACCTTCGCTAGATGTGTCTTGCCCGTCCCTGGCGGCCCCTCGATAAGGATGTGGCCTTCTGTAAGCATTGCAATAAGCATGAGCGCTATTACGTCTTCCATTCCAATAACATACCTCGATATCTCTTCAATTATCCGCCGTATACTCGGGCTAGCCACTCCTTATCTCCTCCGCCAACTTCTCTAGGACCGTCCTATTCCACGAGGGGTTTAGTTTTAAGACTTCCTCTATCTTTTCCTCTATCTCCCCCCTCTTCACTCTCTTCCTCTCGACCGGCATAAATTTAGCCACTAGTACGAGCACTGAGATTATGAGGGCGTATCTCGCCTCCAGACCACTAAAGACTCCGAGGGCTTGTACAACGAAGCCCTTGGCCGTGGTGAGTAATGTTTGAGACCAATGCGTGGTATCAAGTATGGCCCTCCTCTGTCCTACTGTGTCGAATAAGAGCCTCATGTTCGAGCCCAGTTTGCTCATGGAGTTTATGAAGATGCTTGAGTCTGAAAATACCACTAATTCTCCCCTACCGAGCCTCACGATGCAGCCGACGGTAAAGGGGCCCTTCTCCTCCTCATCGTCCCACTCACCGTTCATGTTTCTGTCAAGGTAGCTATAGCTTGTGGTTTGGACGATAGGCTCACTGCATCCCCGTATGATGGACGCGTAGTTTAGTATGACTTCTTGCTGTGTAGATACGTGGCGGGCTCTAGGAAGCTTAGCGCTCTTCTCCTTGAAGAGTGGGTCTAAGACGAGACCTCTATCTATCCGAAGAGGTAGATTCAACTTCTCTAAGAGGGTGTTTCCGAAGCCGAGCTCGTCTGCCAGTATGACCTGCCCACCACTATTGGTGAATCTAGCGATTGCCTCGGCCTCATCTACCGTAAAGTCTCTCTCAGGCCCGATCAGTAGTAGTGTCAAGTTGTGGGCAGACGCGGGAAGATCGCTGAACGAGTTCAGCACCGTGGGATTGAGGAGGCTGCCGGCCTCCGACATTCCATTCCAAAACGTGTTCCCCAGCCTGAAGTCGTCTGCCTCTGGATACAATGCCAACAGTATGAGGCAGATCGCTATGCTTAATGCTAGGCTAAGCATTATTGTTCTTTTCATCTTCGCAGGTCCTCCTCAAGCCTTGTTAAAAGCTCCTCAACAATCATTCTATTGGCTGGCTGCCCACCATACAGCTCTCTCTCAGCCAGCATGCTTATCTGCTCAAATATCTGGTACGTTTTTCCGAGCGCCTCCCTGACCCTTCTAAGATACTCTCTGATTGTTTCATACTCTCTAATGTATAAGCCCGTCGCATCACCCACCATCAACAGGGCCTCCACATAGAAGAATCTATCACTAGCCATCTCTGGAACATATATCTCTTCTACAGCCTCGCGAGGCTTCTTTCTGCCTATTGTTGCTCCCATTTCTTTGACCAACGGCGTAGAATAGACCAGAGCTATAGCGAGCAGGATGGATGGTGCCAGCATGTACAACGGATTTATTATGAATACTTCTAATGAAAGTGAGTATGCCTTATACAGCTGGCTAGGAGGCTCAATGAATAGAGATATCTTCGAGTAGCCCGTCAATATTGATAATGGAACGTTAATCGATGCTTTGAAGCTCCCGCCCTCATCTGAGTAAGCTATGGACTGGTTGCCGAAACCGCTTATAATGATTTTTGAGTATGGCAGGGGGGTAACGATTTGGCCGGCCGAAGACATAACTCTACCCGTAACTACGATGTTTCCACCGCTCAAAGCCACGACAGGCGCTTGACATGTAGCATTTATCGGAATCCTCTCAACAAATATTATCAAGACCCTCTCAGACGGGGCAATTATCCCTGAAGACCCAGTGTAGAGTCTTACCCTATGATGACCCTCCGCCACGTCTTCCGGGATCTTGAGCGAGAAGTCGAAGAGTCCATCCACGTCTAGACTCCTTGAGAGAGACTCTCTGAACGCGTCCAAGTATATTCTGTCCGGCAGTTTTCCGAGGGAAGTATTTACCCACCCATAGACGTGTATAATTTGTCCGGGAAGCGCTACATGATGACTTAACTGCGCATGGATTAACGGTTCGTCATAAAGCATGTTGATGGTTATTACATTCGACTTAGAGGCTCTGTATCTCCCAACATCGCCTCCAGCGGGGATATACTCTGCATAAACTTGTAGAGACGGTTTATAGAGCCCACTTGTTGGCAACTTGACCGAGAAGTACCCCTCCTTATCAGTTGATAGCAAATCGACTCCTCTACCATTTAGATATATAGAGACTGTCCTCGCTTCTAGGGGGTAGCCCTTCACGCTCCTCAGGAAACCGCTCAACTCTATCGATTCGCCCACCCAAACAGTGTTTTTGTCAATCCGTATCCATAGTTCAGTCTCCTCCAGCCCAGTCTCTCTTAAAGCCTCGAGCATATTTAGTAGGTCTCTTATTTCGTCACGATATCTGGCTAAGACTTCTTCTATGGAAGTGAGCTTTACTGCAAGCTGATTTCTAGGTATCCTCAGCATCCTCTCAAACACGATTACCGACAATCTTATCTCGACATACGTTAGGTTCGCCTGCGCTAGACTGTATGTAGCCATGGATAGGTTTCCCCTAGCATCCTCAAGAAGTCCTAGACGAGTATCGAGCTTGGCGACATCGATATATCTCCTTGTAGAATTTAACTTGTCTAGCACATCGCCAAGCAGTTCGTTGAACCTGTCATAAATGTATTTTACGTCTTTTGGTACATGTATCCTCATTGACTCTCTAAGGTTTTCCAAGGATCCTCTGAAATCCTCGAGCAACACTTTATCCATCATGGATGCATATATTGATAGTAAGTCTATAACGCTAGGATACTCGTCAGGTATTCCACTAGGATCTACATGCCTAGGAGTGCTCTGGATGGCGGGCATCGAGACCAAGACCATAAGGATTAAAGAGATTGTTGCTAGTTCTTTCATGTTTGAAGTATCTCCCAGACCCTTACGCCCACGATGATTGAGAATGCCGTGAGGAGCAAAAGCCCAAGCGCGTCGACGAACCTCCGCCTAGGTCTCAGGACAGCTTTAGCGACAAAGTACTCCAGAGTGTACATGCTAACGTATACGTCAAGTCTCGCTTCTCCCAAGGCGCTGAGTATAGCGACTGTCGGTACAATCATCGATCCCAAGACGATGTTGAAAAGGATGTTCTTATCCATATTAGAATACTTCTAGTGTGATAATCTTCTCGTGGTCTCTGTCCACTTCGTCCACGACTCTAGCAACGCCATAGATTTTCGCAAGTAGCGATGCGGCTATCGACGCTTCAAGGGAGCCTAGGACATTTCTAAACCTCCACGAGGCTAAACGACTTCTCGGCTTCTTAATACTTACTATAACATGGTTTTCCATGCTAACTGACTCAACCGACTCCGCTAACTCCGCGATGTCGACAAGGACGTAGTTTAGAGCGTCTTCAAAGCTGGCTTCAGAGAGTTCTTGGGCCCTTATTATTTCTGTGGACGGAGGAACCACGACTATGTATTTCCTATCGTCGATCTCCGTGACGAAACCCTTCAATTCAAACTCTCCTCTCGGTGGACCAACATCGCTACCTATTGGGATAAGTGCATATACTCTGCCGTCAACGGCCTTTACGTAGTATCCTTTATTAGTGATGTTCAGCTCTTCCAATAATGCTTCTATGTTCAATGTCGCTCCTTCCAATAACGCCCTAACCGCATAGGGCGGCATCGGGTGTGTCGGTGTTAGCAGAATCGAGACTCCGAGGACTGTGAGGCCGATCCCCAGAGCTGTCAAAGGTATATTCGCGAAGAATAGGTAGCTCCATAGTGCTAAGACCGAAGCGAAGACGGCTAAGCCAGCCCCGAAAATATTCAGCCTATCTATATCGCCTCAGCTCCACCCTTAATAGCAGTATGGGTCCTAAGCTTAAAGATTGTAAACTTCCTGTAGATGGCCCCGCTCGCCAAGCCTATCGTGAGGAGCGCTAAGGAAGAGAAGACAGGGCCTAGCCTTATCCCCCAAGGAGTATAGTTGAGAACTAGGCCGACGAGCGGGACCAGCGCTAGACTCAAGCCTATCGAGAGCGCCAGCCTCTCAAGCTGACTCATCTCTCCAGGCTTAGGATATAGCAGCTCCACTAGGGATGCGCCTGGAAGGTACAGGACGAAGACGGAGCCAAACACATATCTGAAGTAGACGAAGGGCGGCGAACTCGGCAGAACATATATCAGCACGAAGACAAAGAAGACCGCTGAGAATATAAGCCAGAACCATGCACAATACGTGCTGAAAAAGTATCTTTGCAGGGTTTTCGGGGGATTTGGATCGATGAAGTCTAGCAGTCCATGCTCTTTTAATCTGTAGATTCTTCTGGCAGCGTCATACTTCTTGATCCTCAGCTTCTCTGAGACTTTCAATATTACCCACTCTAAGTCTTTCCCATCGAACTGCTTAACGACATCGTACACTTTCTTAAGATCGTCTTCTAAGATATCGTCGTTGCCGTTATGTTTAGCCATAGCTGATTCCATCTTCCATAATATCTTGGCGTACGGGTCTCCGGGTCATATATCCACATCTCAAAAATTAATCTAGCATTAGTTATCGGCTTGCTAAACCTCAACGATACTGGGATTGTTGTATTCATGCCATGCGGCAGGATTACTTCGTATGCGTAGAGTATCGGCGCGTCAGCTGACTTATTCTCGCTAATTTCTGTCAGTTTATCACCAAGCTTCGCATAAATTATATAATACATCGTACGTCCCTCATGATTATCTATGTACAGGTAAAGTCTTATTGTCTGATTAACCAGAACAGTCCTTGGATAATCTCCTATCTTCATGTTCGGCCCAAGTAATCCTAAAGCCGAGAAAGGCTCCGAAACTTTTCCAGACATAGTTATCTGAGCTATTGATAGTGCCCCTGCAACAATTACTATCGCCATTATTACTGCCTTAACTTCGTCGTCTATCATTCCTGACTCTGCCGCCCTTATCTGCTACTATTTTGATCAACCAGTTCTTTCTAGCTTTTAGCCAAAGGCTCCAGAAGATCCTTGGAGTGAAGATGTAAGATGATATGATTAATGAAGCTATGGACGAGATCGTCAAGGCAGTGTAGATATTCTTTGAGAAAGCAGCCCTCCTACCCTCGTCTATAAGGGTAGGAATCATCGAGTCCACATCTCTTATGATCGTGAGAGCTTCTTGGAGAAGTTTTTCTTTATCCAGCGGATTCTCATCTATTGATTTTATGAGGGTTAAAGCCTTGTTTAATTGTTGCGATGCATCACGTATATCGGCTCCAGCCATCTCAGCTTCTGCAAGCTTAGAGTATACTTCCCTCAACAAAGCAATAGCTTGCTCTTCCTCAGGCTCACATCTCACATTAGGGGTTAAAGATAACAAAAGAACCACTAAAATTAAGGCTAAAGATGGTGTGAAGAGATGGACATGTTGTCTCATATACTTCATACTGATCATGTAATAGATATGGATTGCGTCAACCTTTGATGGATATGCCCACTCATCAGACTACATTCCTTAACAGTCTCATCCTGGCACATCAAGATGTTGAACCTCAACCTTTTCGAACCTCTAGCAATAGACGCTCTCCTCAGCGCTAATCGTGACTTCATGATCTGGTCTCCCCGTACAGTCTCATTATGCGTCTCTCCAACCTCTTTAGCATTAGCGAGATTATCGCTATCGTGAATGACTGTATCCCGACTATTAGTAAGACTAGCCCAAGCCACGTCCAGCCAACGCTCCACGCCTTCTCTCCAAAGATATATCTCATGTAGAGCTGCCAAAGCAGAATCGCTAATCCTCCGAGACCTAGGATCGAGCCCATCGATGAGAACGTTAAGACTGGATTATATAGCCAGGAAATCTTTAATGCCGTTAAAACTATTCTGAGACCGTCACTCCACGTATTTAGCTTAGGCTTACCAATACGTTTACGGTACCTCACGGGAACCTCTGCCACTCTTCCAATAGCTATTGATTGACAGACTATCTCAGCTTCTACGTCGAATCCTGTAGCCGTTATCTCGAGTCTTTTTGCGAAGTCCGTCCTTAAAAGATACATCCCACTGCAAGGGTCCTTGACCCTCTGGCCCATCAATAAGCTTATCACAGTACTTAGCACTCTGTTACCAAGCCTATGCAGGAGCGGTATGTTCTCCCTGTTTACACGATATCCGATAACTTCATCATAGTTTTTCTCCACAGCCTTTTCAAGCATGAGTTCAATATCTCTCGGATCGTACGTTCCATCCCCATCCATTATCAATATGTATGGCGTTTGAGCAATCTCTATGCCTGTTTTGATGGCCATCGATTTTCCATGACCCTCCTGATACACTACTCTCACACCCATGCTCTTAGCAATCTCGACAGTCCTGTCCTCAGAGTATCCATCAACCACCAGTATATTCTTGAATCCACACTCCCTGACCTCTCGGATGACCTTTTGTATAGCCTCTTCCTCGTTAAGCGTAGGTATCAGAACAGTCACGTCATCCTTGTAATACTTAGTCGTTTGGCTCGGAGGAATGGTCGTAGAAGCCACGCCGTCGTCATTAATGTTTCTTTGAGGTTTTGCAGAATGCTTCTCATCGTTAGGGGCAACAACGTTTCCTGAGGTTCTTAACATTAGATGTATTGACGGCGTCGCTATGAGTATTAGTGAGGCCATGAAGCCTACGTCCGTGAAGATCGGCGCGTCGAGATATTGGAAGGCCTTGAAGCCCGTCTCCTCCATACTTATAGTAGATGAAATGTAGGGAACGATCCTATCCGAGATCACGGCGTTCATCTTTAGAGATACATGATAGCTGTAGTTTGTGAGTGGGAAGAGGATAGGCGTCGGTGAATGGAATAGATCCAGTAACGGATGGCTTAGAAGGGATAGGCAGCATGCCAAGACCGTCCCAAAGCCCCTACCAAGCTTTAAAGACACAAAGACGACTAGGACGATCAAAATTAAGAGAAATATGACCGAGTGTGTGAACGACCTATGCAGATGTAGCAATACGTCCAGATCTGGCAAGATAGCTACAATGCCAACGATCAGCGCCCTCCTTATCCCAAGGACAGGTGCAACTAGAGCGAAAGGTATGGCGAAGTGTAGGAGCAGTTCAGGCATCCAGCCGCCCCAATACTAATTTTCCTGCTTTCCTTCCTCCTGATGCCCTTCTTTCTCTAATGTCTCAAGCTCATGCTGGATCTCCTTCTCAATCTCTTCTATTGGTTTAGGTGGAGGGGTGGTCGCCAGGGTGTATCCTATCCAAGCGACAACACCAAATACTGCCGCTACGGCGATCATAAGAGTTAGCTGTATAAGGAGTAGAGTCCATTCGGTGAAGAAGAGCAACCATCCATATACAACTATTATGGAGATGGACACAAGCATTAACACCACTCCAACAACCTGA
>Ga0079995_1108182_pt1 | contig 13739 bp, 12 predicted proteins | sample FaiFalFF_MnMetaG_2_FD_69198 | JGI IMG/M metagenome (GOLD analysis project Ga0079995, IMG submission 69198) | Freshwater microbial communities from Yellowstone National Park, Wyoming, USA - Fairy Falls C (FF_Mn_C) (SPADES assembly) (version 4) | ecosystem: Environmental > Aquatic > Freshwater >... | reverse complement strand
AATTATATAAATTGTTTGAAAATATTGTATTTAATCACTTTATTCCATCATATCTTTCCTATTCATTTTCTCATATACCTTTAAAAATCTTTTGAAAATCCGTAGCTTTAACCATATTACTTTTTAATGCTATATCTTCTTTTTTATTTTCTTTATCTTCTTTGCTATCTGTAACTACATAATAAGATACTACAAATGATTTTAATGTAGGTTTAGTAGTTTCTTGAGAAGACCATATTGTTATATCTTGAGCATTAGGAAAATCCTTTTTTACTAATTTAATAGCTTCCTCTCCATTTTCTGCATCTACTATCTTCCAATCATAATAACCATTGTCAGGTAAATCCTTAAAAGACACCACTACTTTATCATATGTATAAGGAGAACCTTTTTTTACCTCCTCTATTTCAAAATCCGCTAATTTACCATAATCTTTCATCACCTTGAGCATACACCATTTATATAGATTTAATCCAAAAACCTCCATCATCAAATACTCACCATAACCTACCCGATATTCAATCCTCTTCCACATAATTTAGCAGCCTCCTCATAGATTTTTTTTACTTTTTATTTTTCTTTATTCTTACCCTGTTACAATTTTTTATTTAACACATAATTTATTATATCTACCCTAAATTATAAATTTGCTAACTACTTGTTAAATATTTGTTAATTCTTAATTTTCAATTTTCAATTTATAGGATCTAAAATTTAAAATAAGTTCCGACAGTAAATTTCCTATCCTTAGTAAGAACATCCATATAACCAGCTCTAAGATATATATTCTTAAAATTATAATCTAAAAAAGTATTTAATTGTACTTTAGAAGGCCTTAGTAATTCAGCAGTAAAACTAAAATTCTTTGAAAATCTCTTATCTATAGCTACCCCTAACTCAGAATACATTAATCCTGCTCTATATCTTATATCCCCTTGATTATAAGTTATCTGTAAATCCAATAAATTTTCATAACCTAAATCAAAGAGTCCAATTCTAAAGCCTTGTCTTGAATTAGGAAATATATCTATATTTAACGAAGTAACAGGATTATGTCTATAATCCTCTATAGATAAAATAGAAGGACTAACAGAAGCAAATCTAAAATCTTGCTGATTCATCGTTTGCTCTTTTAATTTCTTAGCAGGAGTTAACAAGAAATCACTGACTTCAACTACTTCCCTTAATTTACTAATAGAAACCCTTAAATCTTCTTTTAATTTTTCATCTTTAACAATATTTTCAATATTAGAAGCACTAACCTCTAAACTCTTTGCCATATTCCTCAAATGCTTCAAAGTTTGTAATAAATCCTCTTTTAAAGTGGTATTATTTAATAAATCTCTTATGCTATAAGTAATCTCATTTAAGTTTTCACTAGTAGATCTAATATTAGAAACAATAACCCTAATATCTTGCTTATTAGAAGATATAATATCATTTAAATTAGAAGAAGCATTATATAAACTATTACCTATTCTATCAACCTTAGAATTGATATTTAAAACCGTCCGATTAGCATTTAATAACAATAAATTAGTATTATTTGAAATTAATTCAATATTTTTACTTAAAATATAAGTTAGTAAATTAATATCTTTTTTAGTATCATACAATAAAGAATTTACATTATCAGTAATTTGATTTATTTTATTTGGTAAATTAAGTGAAGCTACAAGTTCTCTAAAATATCTTGAAGTTTGTTCTAATTCTTGAAAAGCTAAATAACTTTGTTTTAAAACTTGATACCAATCAACCATAGGATAAGTATTATTATAAATAAATTCATTAGGTTGATAGAATTTAGAATTATTAACAGGTTCTATATTTAGATATCTTTCACCCATTAAACTACCACCAATATAAAAAATAGAATTATAAGGGATCTTATAATTCTTTAAAATTTTAGCTTTAACCTTAACAGTGTAATTAGGATTAAAAGAGATATCTTCTATTTTTCCTATTTCCACACCTGCCATAAAAACTTTTGAATCCCTACCCAATCCTGAAACATCCCTAAAAACTAAGTAAATATAATAATAATCCCCTTTATTTTTAAATTTCCCTAAATAAAATAAAACAATGAAAATAGATATAATAAACATCAAAAACAATAAACCTACCCTTAATAAAACATTCCTTGAATATTCCATATTCCTTTAGGTTTATTTTTTTTATTTTTTATTAATATTAAATTTTATAATTAAATCCTATACTTTATTAGTAAACAAATAGAAAAGAAATTTTATTAATTTAATGTTTCTTTTAATACGTTTAGGATCTTGTAAAGTTCTATAAAGCCATTCTAATTTCAATTTTTTAATAAAATAAGGGGCCCTTTTAAAATATCCTCCCCATACGTCTATACTACCACCAACCCCCATAAATACATTTACATTTAGCTTATCCATATTATCATAAATCCAAAACTCCTGCTTAGGACTACCTAAACCTACTAACAAAACCTCAGCTTTAGATTTATTAATTAAATCTATTACTTCATTAGTATCTTTAAAATATCCATTATAAAAACCCACAATATTACAAGTAGGATACCTTTTAATTAAATTATTAACCGCATTTTCTAAAATTTCCTGCTTAGTACCTAAAATAAAAACTCTATATCCGTTTGAAATTATTTTTTCTGCTAAATCTATCCCATTAATAGGATTAATCTTTAAATTATATTTTTTATTAGCATAAAAACAAACTCCATTAGATTCTAAAACAATTTCTGTGTTATTTAAAATATCTAAAAACTTTTGATCACTTAAAGAATCAATAACCATCTCTGTATTTAAAGTAACTATTTGTAATTTACCATTATTTTTTACCACTTCTTCTATTTTAGATAATACCTGATCTACTGAAAAATAAAGATTTTTAACATATATATTAGCTATCTTTATATAAGACATTTCATTTATAATTAAATTATTTAATACCTTAAATTATTTTTCTTTAAAGGGGTTAGTTAATATTTTAATTCTATTAAAAGGGAAAATAATAATCAAAGCCTTAGCTTTAATATCATTTTTATGAACAAATGGATCATCCCATAAATGACTATCATAACTATTAGGCCTATTATCCCCTAAAAAAAAATATTTATCCTTAGGAACTTTAACAGGCCCATAATTATAATAATCCCTATAAACTAAGTATTCTTCTTTTATTAAATTATCATTAATATATAAATTTCCTTGATTAATAAATACTTTTTCATTAGGTAACCCTATGAGCCTTTTAATATATAATCTATTTTCATTAGGAATAGGTGGTTTAAAAATTAAAATATCTCCCCTATTAACCTTTAATCCATCCTTAGAATTAAACCAAATTTTATTTATTCCAAAAATAATATCACCAGGTTTTAAAGTAGGGACCATAGAAGAAGAAGGAATAATATAAAGTCTTCCAATAAATGTTATAACAAAAAAAGCTAATAAAGAAGCATAAAACGCACTATCAATCCACTCCTTTACAGCATCCTTACTAATTTTTTTTAAAAAATTAGGTAACCAAATTCTTGGAAAACTAAACCAATTATTACTAATCCCTAATCTTATAAAAAATAACAATATTATTATAATAACTAAAATTAAATCATTCATAAGCTATTTAATATCTATATAATTATTTCAGCTATAGCAACAGTATTATTATCTATTTTTTCAATTAAACTAAGCTTATCAGTATCTCTATTATAAAATACCATATATTTTAATTCGTTATCAGATAAAAGAGAATTAATTGCCTTATTTTCAGAGATAACAGGAACAGATAATCTCTTTCTAATAATTTCAATCTCACTAATTTTTATATTACTTTCCGTGTTTTCTTTACTCTCTATCTGATTTAATTTAATTTTATGTCTAGAACCAACGATAACTTTGTCTTTATATTTTGATAATTTAACTTCTAAAGAATCAACAATTGAATTAATTACATCAGTTAAATCATTTGCATTATCTTTAATAACAATTTCTTCCCCATCCAAATTCAAAATAGCTTTAATATTATAAAATCCCTTTTGATAATCTATATACAAATCTAGATAAATACTATCTTCATTATTGGAGTATTTTTCTATTTTAGAAAAATATCTATCTAATCTTTCGAATTTTTGGGATATATTTTTTCTTATATTATCATCCAAATTAATCCCCTTAGAATAGAAAATTATTTTCATATAATTAACCTCCTTTCAAAGATATTTTATTGATTAGGTTTCAAAGTTTTATTTTTCCTTTTTTCAAGCACTCTAAAAAAAGCATCAACAACCTCAGGATAAAATTGTTTTCCTCTTTCATTTTTAATTATTTCTATAGCTTTTTGTTCAGAAGCATAATGCTTATTATAAGGCCTTGGAGTAGAAATAGCATCATAAGTATCAGCTATAGAAATAATATTAGCTCCTAAAGGTAAATCTCTTCCTGATATACCTCTAGGATAACCTTTACCATCTAATCTCTCGTGATGATATAAAACATAAACCGGAATCCCACGTTCTCTAAATAAAGAAATCTTAGATAAAATCTTATATCCTTCTTCAGAGTGAGTCTTAATCACCTCTCTTTCTTCAGCAGTTAAAGGTCCTTGTTTTGCTAAAATACTATCAGGAATAGCTAATTTTCCTATATCATGCAAAATCCCTGCTATCCTTATTTTTTCTACTTCTTCAGGAGGTAAATTCATTTCCTTTGCTATCTCAGCAGCCAATTCTCCTACCCTAGTTGTATGTAAAACTGGAGTATACTTATCTTTAGCCTCTATAGCACTACTGAATGCCACTATCGTTTCATTAAACGCATCCTCTATTTTCTTTAGTAAAATCGCATTATGTATCAATATACCTGCTTGTACTCCCAAAAGCTCTAAAAACATTTTATCTACTTCACTAAACATATCCTCTTTATTATTAAAAGCTACTATAACTCCTATACTATTACCTAAACTATCTACAATAGGAACCATTAACACTTCATAAACCTCATATGTCATTAAGCTTAATTCCTCTAAAAATTTATAACTCATTAATTTAAATTCTTCAAAACCTTCATAATAAATATCTTTTCTTTTATTAACGTGGATAGTTACTTTTTTTACAAAAACTTCTCTAATGAATTTACTAATAATATTATTAGAAGGTTGATCTGCTAAAGTTTTCATTTTAGCAACAATAGGCTTAGGAACTTCGTGTACAAACTCAGGATTAATTATTTTATTCCTTTCTAATAATATTACTACACTATGAGCAAATACAACATTTCTAATTTCGCTTCCTAACAATTCCAATTGCTCTCTTATATTTCTAACCTTAGAAGCTAATAATTTATTAATTTCAAATATTTTTTCTTGTTTCTCTTTAAGGAGTACAGCGAACCTATTTTTTTCCATTGCTTCCTTAGCTTTAGCATAAGCCACCTTTTGAGCTTCATCTATTCTCTTATGAGCATAATCCATTACCTGAGATTTATAATAATCTAAAACAAAATTCCTAACAGCTTTAAATATAATTAAAGAAAACCCCATTAAAATTAATACAAACACAATTAACCCTACAATAATATTTTCTACATTTTTTATAACCTTAAACAACTTACTATTAATCAATACTGCCACTAAATTTAAACCTAAAAATAAGGTAAAAAATATAAAATTATAAACTTCTACTTTATTAAAAATATTTAAAAGAGAAAAAGGAATAATAGAAAAAAATGAATAAAAAACAAAAAGCGGATTATGCCTTACCATTAAAAACGATAAAACAATAATAGAAATAGCTTGTAATAAAAAAGTCCATTTAAAATTATCTATACTAAAATCCCTAAAATAAGGAATAAATACAATAAAAATCAAAACTACAGCACTAATAATTAAAAAATAATCAAGTTTAAAAGAATTAAAAAACCAAAAGAAAATCAATGTTAATAAAATAAAAGCACTAAATATTATATTGATATTAAATAAATCCTTTCTTAACTTTATTAAATCAATTTCTAACATAGTAGTTAATTTTTATTTTAAGCACTCTTTTTTATTTTAAGCACTCTTAGGTAATTTTAATTCTTTTTGCTCTAATTCTTTTATATATTCCATATTTATAACAATAGTTTTTACTTTTTTATTATTAGAAGGTAATTCAAACATAAGATCTAATAAAATATCCTCTAAAATAGCTTTTAAAGCTCTAGCACCAGTTTTATATTCATAAGCTTTTTTGGCTATATATTTAATAACTTCTTGTTCAAACTCTAATTTTATATTATCTAATGCAAATAATTTTTGATACTGCTTTATAATTGCATTCTTAGGTTTAACTAAAATATCCTCTAATTCTTGTAGAGATAATTTACTTAAAGGAGCAATGACAGGGAATCTACCAATAAACTCAGGTATAAACCCAAACTTTAATAAATCATCACTAATTACATAACTAAATATATTTTCATCATCTTGGTATTTAGAAGGACTGACTCTAAAACCTAAAGTAGAAGACTTCAATCTTTGTTTTATAATATCTTCTAATCCACTAAAAGCACCTCCTGCTATAAATAGAATATTAGTAGTGTTTAATTGAATATATTGTTGATGAGGATGTTTCCTACCTCCTCCAGGAGGTACATTAGCAATCGTACCTTCTAAGATTTTAAGTAAAGCTTGTTGAACACCCTCGCCAGATACATCTCTAGTTATAGATGGATTATCTGCGCTTTTCCTTGCTATCTTATCTATCTCATCTATATAACATATCCCTACTTGAGCTTTAGTAAGATCAAAATCAGCAGCCTGAATCAATCTCAATAATATATTCTCTACATCCTCTCCTACATACCCAGCTTCAGTTAGAGAAGTAGCATCTGAAATAGAAAATGGAACATTTAATATCTTTGCTAATATACTTGCTAAATAAGTTTTACCAGATCCCGTAGGACCTATCAATAGAATATTAGACTTAGGTAATTCTACATCATTTAAAGATAATTCATTCACTAATTCATTAGAACTAACAAATACTCTTTTATAATGATTATAAACAGCTACTGAAAGTATTTTCTTAGCTTCTTCTTGACCAATTACATAATCATCTAAATGTTTCTTTATTTGACTAGGAGTTAATAAATTAATTTTTTTTTGATTTTTATTATTATCTTGAATTAATTCCTTATTATTACTTAAAATACTATTAGCTAAATCAGGTTTTAAACTAATTAAAGTAGAAAAACCTGCCAATAAGCAATCCTCACATATATATGCTTCTTTCCCTTGTAATACTATCTTTTTATCGATATTAATACTTTTTAAACAGAAACTACATTTCATTTCAAAATCTAAAACATCCTCCCTATTTACTTTTACCTTAATTTCCTAATAAATTTATTATCTGATTATTTTTAGCTATAATTTCATTTATTTGTAATAATTCCTTTTTATAATTTTCTATAACATCTGAATTTGCTTTATTCATAAATTCATTATTACTCAGCAACTTCTCTATTTTTTCTTTTTGCTGAATTTTATTATTCAATTCTTTTAGGATATAATTTCTATAAAAATCAATTAGATCTTTTTCAATAAAAATTCTTATTAAAACATCATTATAGTATAAATCATAATATTTATTAAAACTTTGATCATCTAATAATTCAGTAATTTTTGACTTAGTAAAAATTGATATAATATTTAATAAATCTGAAATATAATTATCTTTAAACAATTTCTCCAAACCTTGTAAATGTATAAAAACATTTTCTAATTTTATATTATTTTGTTTTGAAACAAATAATAAATCATTAACATACGGCCTTATAAATTTTATTAATTCTATTAAATTATCTATAGCTTTTACATTTTCCATATCATCAATTCTTTTATTTAAATTATCAACTAAATCATTTATATTAATATCTAAAATAATTTCATTAAACAAATTCTTATAAATATAATAACTAACAAAAGGAACAATTGGATGTAAATAAACTAAAATTACCTTAATAATTACTTCTATAGTATCCTTAAATTCTTCTAATTCAATAAATTTTGTAAATTCCAAATACCAATCACAAAATACATTCCAAACAAAATGATATAAACTCATTACATAATCAAAGAATTTATATTCTTTTACATATCTTTCCAAATTTTCAATTAAATATAAAGTTCTAATTAATATCCAAGAATTAATTAAATTAACTAAATCTTTATCTTTAAGCTTATATTTAAAATCATAATTACTAGATAATCTAAATTGGTAATATCTAATGGAATTCCAGATTTTATTTATAAAGTTTTTAGCCATCTCTATTTTTTCATAATTAAATTTAACATCTTGCGATTCACCTACTTGTAAAATTAATCCCATCCTCGTAGAATCAGCACCATATTTCTCAATTAATTCCAGTGGATCAATACCTGTTCCTAAAGATTTACTCATTCTTTTACCACTAGGAGCTAATATAACTGCATGTATAATAACATCCTTAAAAGGAATATCATTAATAAATTCTAAAGAGATGAATATCATTCTACTAACCCATAAAAACAATATTTCTCTTGCAGTAGTTAATACATTAGTAGGATAATAAAAGGTTTTATATTTATTAAATTTATCAATATCAGGCCAAAACATAACAGCAAACGGCCATAAAGCAGAACTAAACCACGTATCCAATACATCTTCTTCTTGATAAATATTATCTGAATTACATTTAATACAATTTTTTACCTCATCTCTTTCATCAGCCCATACATTTAAACAATCTTTACAATAAAAAACCGGAATCCTATGACCCCATACTATTTGCCTAGATACACACCAATCCTCCATATTCTCATACCAATCTAAAACCACCTTCTTAAATACACTTGGATAAAACTTAATTTTATCACTTTTAACTACCTCAATAGCTCTACCTATTAAAGGATCATTTTTATCCATTCTAATAAACCACTGATCAGAATAATAAGGTTCAATAATATTATCACATCTATAACAATGTCCTATATTACTCTTATGAGACTCAACTTTTACTAATAATCCCATCTGTTCCAAATCTTTCACTATTTCCTCTCTTGCTTTAAACCTATCTAATCCATAATACTTACTACCTTCAAGATTAATACAAGCATCTTTTGTAAATATATTTATAATATCTATTTCAATTCCTTTCTCCTTTAACTTTTTATAAATTTTATAATCATTAAAATCATGAGCAGGAGTTATTTTTAAAACCCCTGTACCAAAAGATATATCTACTTCCTCAACTCCTACAATTGGAACTAATCTATTAACAATAGGCACAAAAACCTTTTTATTAATATATTTAATATATCTTTGATCCTTGGGATTAACAGCTACAGCTGTATCAGCTAATATAGTTTCAGGTCTCGTAGTAGCTATAACTAAATAATCCTCTTCACCTTTTAGATTATATTTAACATAATATAAATTATTTTCTTTTTCTTTATGAACTACTTCTAAATCAGATAAACTAGTTAAACATCTGCTACACCAATTTATAACTCGCTTTCCTTTATAAATATAACCCTTATTAAATAAATGAACAAAAGCTTTTTTAACAGCTTTGGTATATTCTTCATCCATAGTAAATCTAGCTTTATCAAAATAAGCATATATACCTAATTTCTTAAACTGTTCTAATATAATATTTCCATATTCCTCTTTCCAATCCCAAATATATTTCAGAAATTCTTCTTTTGATAAATCTTTTCTCTTAATCCCCTCTTTTAATAATTTTTTTTCAACAACATTCTGAGTAGCAATCCCAGCATGATCAGTACCTATAAACCACACACTATCATATCCTTTTAATAAATGATATCTAATTAAAAAATCCTGAATGGTATTATTTAAAGCGTGTCCCATATGTAAAGATCCTGTAACATTAGGAGGTGGAACTACTATAGAATAAGAAGGATTCTTAAATTTAGGTTCTATTTTATTTACTTCATAAAATTCTTTTAATAAAACTTCTTCTATTTCCTTATGATTATAATTTTTATTTAACATAAACAATATCACCCCTTAATTACTTTTAATATTCCTTGATCATTTTTAACTATTTTTCAATTAATTCTTCCTCTACAGAATTATTACTTTGATTAGACTTTGTTAATAAATTATTAATAGAATAATTTTGAATAATACTTTTTTCAATTTGCTCTAAAATAGAGGGATTAGAATTAAGAAATTCTAATACCTTATCTTTACCCTGTCCAATTTTTTCATTATTATAAGAGTACCAAGATCCTGTTTTAGTAATAATATTTAATTCAATTGCAAGGTCAGTAATTTCGGATAACTTATCTATACCTCGTCCAAAAATAATATTAAAAACTGCTTCTCTAAATGGCGGAGCTACTTTATTTTTAACTACCTTAGCTTTTATCTTTGCCCCTATATTTAAATCCCCTTTCTTAATATTCTCTATCTTTTTTAATTCAATCCTAACACTGGAATAAAACTTAAGTGCTCTACCACCCGGAGTAGTTTCAGGATTCCCAAACATAACTCCTACTTTCTCTCTTATTTGATTTATAAAAATAACAGCAGTTTTAGATTTAGAAATTAAAGCAGTTAATTTTCTAAGAGCTTGAGACATTAATCTTGCTTGTAATCCTATAAATTGATCACCTATTTGACCTTCTAATTCAGCTTGAGGTACCAATGCAGCCACCGAATCCACTACAATAATATCTACTACATTAGATCTAGATAACATATCAACAATAGCTAAAGCTTGCTCCCCACTATCCGGTTGACTTATATACAAATTATCAATATCAACTCCCAAATTCTTAGCATAAACAGGATCAAGAGCATGCTCAGCATCAATAAACGCAGCAATCCCCCCATTCCTTTGAGCATTAGCTATAGCACATAAGGCTAATGTTGTTTTACCTGAAGACTCTTGCCCAAATATCTCTGAAATCCTTCCTCTTGGAAATCCTCCAACACCTAAAGCTAAATCTAACGTCAAACTACCCGTTGATATAGCTTCCACTTGTAACTTTTCATATTGACCTAATTTCATTATACTACCTTTTCCAAATTCTTTCTCTATCTGTGAAATAACACTCCTTAAAATAGATTCTTTATTTTTTTCTTTTAATTCATCCATAGGATTTTTATAAGAGTTAGCTGAAGTATTTTTATTCCGCTCCTTCAGCAAGCGGAAATTAATACCTAAAAATTACGAAAATTTTTTAAAAGCTACAACTACATTATGCCCACCAAAACCAAACGAATTTTTCAAAGCTATATTAATCTCTCTTGATACTGCCTTATTAGGAGTATAATTTAAATCACATTCAGGATCAGGAGTTGAATAATTAATAGTAGGGGGAATAACTTTATTATAGATAGCTAAAACTGTAGCAATACTTTCAATAACTCCAGCAGCACCTAAAGTATGACCTATCATCGATTTTATCGAACTTATATTAATTTTATAAGCTCTATCTCCTAAAACTTCTTTTATAGCTTTAGTTTCTGTTTTATCATTATAAGGAGTAGAAGTTCCATGAGCATTTACATAATCTATTTGATCAATATCTATACCATCTATAGCTGATTTAATAGCTTGCTTAATAGAAGTAGCTTCAGGATCAGGAGCAGTTATATGATAAGCATCACAAGTATGAGAATACCCAATAATTTCAGCATATATTTTTGAATCTCTTTTAATAGCAGAACTTAAATTTTCTAATACTAAAGCTCCAGCCCCTTCAGAAATAACAAATCCATCTCTATTTAAATCAAAAGGTCTACTAGCAGTATTAGGATCAGGGTTTTTAGATAAAGCTCCCATATTCTCAAATCCAGCAATAGCCATATTAGTAATAGGCGCTTCAGAACCTACTACTATAGCAACATCTACTAAACCATTCTTAACTGCCAAATATCCTTCACCTAAAGCATGTAATGAACTAGAACATGCACTAACATACGTTAAATTAGGACCTTTAATATTATAAATAATTCCAATCCAACCAGCTAAGATATTAACTATCATTTTAGGCACAAAAAATGGACTAACTTTTGAATTTCCATTATTTAAATAAATCCAAGTTTGCTCTTCAAAAGTTTCAATCCCCCCAATCCCTGAACCAACGAAAACACCTATTCTAAATGGATCATAGTTATTTAAATTAATTTCGGAATCTTTTAAAGCTAATTCAGCAGCAGCTAAACCATAATGACAATACCTGTCCATCTTTCTTATATGTTTTTTATCAATATAATTAGAAGGATCAAAAGAATTAGGTACTAATCCCGCTATCTTTGTTTTAAAATTATTAGTATTAATCCTTGTATTAATAGTTATCCCATTTTTTCCATTAATCAAATTTTCCCAAAATTCATTTATATTTAGCCCTAATGGAGAAATAACACCTAACCCTGTAATAACTACCCTATTGTTCATAATAAATTAAGGGTGGGTGAGGGGATTTGAACCCCCGACCCGTGGATCCACAGTCCACTGCTCTAACCGCTGAGCTACACCCACCATCTTATAATAAATTCTTATAATATCTGTAATTTAGTTAATGATTGTCTATGACCTCTTTTTCTTCTATATCTTTTTTTAGGAGTATATTTAAAAATAGTAACTTTGTCTCCTCTAAAATGTTCTAAAACTCTTGCTTTTAATTTTATATCTAAATAAGGTTTGCCTACTTTCAATTCATTGTTATCATAATAAAGCAAAACATTATTTAGTTCTATTTCATCTCCTTCTTTAGCATCTATTTTCTCAGTTATTATAATATCATTTTTATTAACTTTATACTGATGACCTTTAATTTCAACTATAGCTAACATTTTATCTTTGCCTCCTTTTTATCACTCTCTATTTTATTTAGCAGCAGCTAATTTAATCTGAACTCCATATTTTTTTAAACATCTAGAACAAATTCTTATATAACTATCTTTTATTTTTACTCTTCTTAAATTAGGAAACCATTTCCTTTTAGTATGCCTATTAGAATGACTTACTTTATAACCAGTAATAGTACCTTTTAAACATATTTCACATACTCTAGACATTATAAACACCTTCCTTTTTCATTATATTTTTATTCAATTTATTAATCGCTTATTATTTCTAATTCAGATGGCAATTCGTGTCCTGGTTTAATTCCAAGAGATCTGATCTTTATACTAAGATCATGAGGAATTTCTGCATATTCTAAAGCAGTTTCTAAAGAAATTAACCCTTTTGCATACAATTTAATTAAAGAAATATCAAAAGATTGCATTCCATCTCCAATAAACTGATCTATCTCAGTTCTCATTTGTTTAAAATTAAAATCAATCATTAATTCCTGCATCCGAGCATTATTTATAAGTATCTCAACTACAGGCAATCTACCCCCCTTTAAAGAAGGTATTAATTTTTGACTGACTATTGCTACCAAATTAGAAGCTAAATAATTAACTATCTCTTTGTGATGATGTTGTTCAAAAAATTGTAAGATTCTTATAATAGCATTAACAGTATTAGGTGAATGTAAGGTAGTTAATATTAAATGTCCTGTTTCAGCAAGCTGTAATATACTATTAGCAGTTTCTCTATCACGAGTTTCACCAACCATTATTATATCTGGAGTTTGTCTAACTACATTTTTTAAAGCATCAGCAAAACTATTAGTATCTATTCCTACTTCTCTTTGAGAAACTATAGAATTAATATCTTCTATAATATATTCAATAG
>Ga0079995_1065937_pt1 | contig 13754 bp, 15 predicted proteins | sample FaiFalFF_MnMetaG_2_FD_69198 | JGI IMG/M metagenome (GOLD analysis project Ga0079995, IMG submission 69198) | Freshwater microbial communities from Yellowstone National Park, Wyoming, USA - Fairy Falls C (FF_Mn_C) (SPADES assembly) (version 4) | ecosystem: Environmental > Aquatic > Freshwater >... | reverse complement strand
AAGGTCTTGCACGACTCCGAGGGCCTCTTCCGCGGCCTCGAGAACCCTCTGGTCGTAGGGAGGTACCACTCGCTGGCGGTCAGGGAATCGAGCCTTCCAAGGGAGCTCGCGGTCTGCGCGAGAGATCTGGAGGACGGAGAGGTGATGGCTATCAGGCACAGGAGCTGGCCGCTGGCAGGCGTCCAGTTCCATCCCGAATCGATACTGACGCCGCGCGGCATCGATCTGCTGAGGAACTTCTTGCGGGGTGATCTCTGAGTGATAGTCCAGGCGATCGCGAAGCTCGTGGAAGGTCACGCCTTGACGCCTGAAGAGGCAGCCGCATGCGTTGCGGAGATGGCCGACGGCGAAGCGACTCCTTCTCAGATAGCCGCGTTCCTCACCGCACTGAGGATCAGGGGCGAGGGCTCTGAGGTGCTGGCAGAAATGGCGAAGGTGATGAGGGAGAGGAGCGTTCCGGTCAGGGCTGGCGATACTGCCATCGACACGTGCGGAACAGGTGGCGATGCCCTGAAGACGATCAACGCCAGCACCATCGCGGCCCTCGTCGTCGCGGCCGCAGGAGGCAAGGTGGCGAAGCACGGCAACAGGTCCTTCACCGGTCATACTGGGAGCGCGGACATACTGGAGGAGCTCGGGGTTAGAATTGATGTGGGGCCAGAGGTGGTCGAGAGGTCGATAGAGGCGACCGGTTTCGGGTTCATGCTGGCGCCGCTATATCACCCCTCTTTCAGGAACGTCGCGGGTGTGAGGCGCGAGATCGGCATCAGGACCGCCTTCAACCTGATAGGCCCCCTCTCCAACCCAGCGCGGGTCAAGAGGCAGGCGATCGGTGTCCCGAGCCCTCAGCTCGTACCGGTGATCTCCGAGGCTCTGCGAAGGCTCGGCATCGAATTGGCGGTGGTCTACCACGGCCTCATAGGCATCGACGAGGTCTCTCCGTGCTCACCGACGGAGGTCTCGTGGCTCAGGCAGGGAGAGATCAGAAGGGCTGTCCTGAACCCCGAGGACTTCGGGATTGAGCCGACAGAGCCTGACCGTCTCTCGGTGAGAAGCAGGGAAGAGGCAGTGCGGAGGACGAAGCGGCTGATCACTGGTGAAGCGCGAAAGGACGACCCAGACACCAAGCTCGTGATCTGCAACGCCTCAGTTGCCATCGCCGTGGCAGGGATCGCCGATGATCTGGAATACGGTGCTGAGCTAACATGGGAAGTTTTGACCTCCGGCAAGCTCCTCTCCGTCCTCAAGGAGGTCATCAAGGTGACAGGCGGCGATCCGTCGAGGCTCGAGGTGTGATGACGGTGTCTTTCCTTGAAAGGGCATGTGTTGACGCGAGGCGCAGGGTTGCGTCAGGTTACTACGGAAAGCGAAGTGGATCCCCGCAGAAAAGGGTCGTCAGCTTGTTGAGGGCCCTGAAGAGCGAGGTCTCGCTGATAGCGGAGATCAAGCCGAGGTCGCCATCCGCAGGACAGCTGAGGAGGATCGACGACGTGGCCTCGCTGGTAAGGCAGATGGTGGATGGGGGTGCGGAAGCCGTCTCCGTCTTGACCGATCCCGATCACTTCGGAGGCTCTACAGAATACCTGATGACGGCCTCCTCTATCGGCGTGCCGACGCTGATGAAGGACTTCGTGGTCTCTAAAGAGCAGATCGAGTTCGCGGCCACAGCGGGTGCGAGCGCCGTCCTCCTCGTCCTGAGGGCCTACAAGCTCGGCCTCGCGGAGATCGACCTGAAGGACGCCATACGCCTGGCCCGCGACCTGGGCCTTGAGGTATTGCTGGAAATCTATCGGCGCGAGGACCTGACGGATGCCTTAGCTCATGACGTCGAGATGGTTGGCATCAACTCCAGGGACCTCGAGGACCTCAGCCTCAACCTCGAGAGGGCCAGAGCGATCCTCTCTGAGGTTCCGGAGGGCGAGAGGTGGAGGGTTGTGATCGAGAGCGGCATCAAATCCCACGACGACGTGAGGCCCTTCCTCGCATTGGGGGCGAACAAGTTCCTCGTGGGGACGGTGCTGATGACCTCCGGCGACGTCGCAGCTGCCATCAGGAGGATCAAGGGTGGTTGAGGTGCGCCTCTTCGTGAAGGTCTGCGGTTTGACGAGAGTTGAGGACGTGCTGGTCGCTGCCGAGGCTGGGGCCGATGCTTTCGGGCTGGTGGTGGGCTTCCCCACGTCACCGAGGAACCTCAGCCTGAGCGAAGCGAGGAGGCTATCGAGGGCCGCGCCAGACGGCCTGCTGCCTGTCCTCGTCCTGAACGGGAGCGACAAGAAACTCTTGGAAGATGCCTGTTCGCTGATCGAGCCGTACGGAGTCCAGCTCTATGGGACCGACGACCCACAGATCGTCAGGTCGCTGGGAGTGAAGATGGTGATCAAGCCCGTGACGTTGATGGACGTGGACGTGCCGAAGGGGTTCGACGTTGTCCTGCTCGACGAGAGCAGGGGAAGCGGCAGAAGACTGGACCTCGATCTCTGCGCGGAGTACGTGAATAGGTCGAGGCTTCCGGTGCTCCTGGCCGGCGGACTCAACCCTGAAAACGTGGACGAGGTGGTGGGCAGGGTGAGGCCGTTTGGCGTCGATGCATCCTCAGGGCTCGAGTCGTCTCCTGGCATCAAGGACCACCGCAAGGTCGTCGAGTTCGTTCGGAGGGCAAGGGATGCGCATGCCAGGTAAGGGATGGTTCGGAAGGTTCGGAGGGAGGTTCGTCCCGGAGACCCTGATCGAGGCGCTGGAGGAGCTGGAGGAGAGCTACACTCGGCTCAAAGAGAGCGAGGAGTTCAGGTCCGAGTTGGAAGGTCTGCTCAGGAACTACGCTGGGAGGCCGACGCCGCTGTACTTCGCGAGGAACCTGACCAAGATGCTCGGAGGTGCCAAGATCTACTTGAAACGGGAGGACCTCCTCCACGGCGGCGCCCACAAGATCAACAACGCCCTCGGCCAGGCACTGCTCGCGAGGCACACGGGGAAGCGGCGGGTTATCGCCGAGACCGGTGCTGGACAGCACGGCGTCGCGACTGCGATGGCCTGTGCCGTTCTCGGGCTCGAGTGCAGGGTTTACATGGGCGAGCTCGACGCGAGGAGACAATCGGCCAACGTGAAGAGGATGAAGTTGCTTGGAGCGGAGGTGGTAGAGGTGAGTTCGGGCACGAGGACTTTGAAGGACGCGATAAACGAGGCTATCAGGGACTGGGTGACCAACGTCCGGAACACTTACTATCTGCTCGGGTCTTGCGTGGGCCCCCATCCGTATCCGACGATCGTGAGGGACTTCCAGTCGGTGATAGGGAGGGAATGCAGGTCGCAGATCCTCGAGGCTGAGGGGACGTTGCCCGACTACGTCATCGCCTGCGTCGGCGGCGGGAGCAACGCCATCGGCATCTTCCATCCCTTCATCGAGGACGACGTCAAGCTGATCGGCGTCGAGGCTGGAGGCAAGGGAGAGGGGTTGGGAGAGCACGCGGCATCACTCGTCAGGGGATTGGAGGGCGTCCTCCACGGCGCCTACACCTACGTCCTTCAGGACGATGACGGCCAAATCGCCGACACCTGGAGCATCGCACCCGGCCTCGATTACCCCGCAGTAGGTCCAGAGCACGCTTACCTCAAGGAGACTGGAAGGGCCCAATACGTGGCCGTCGGAGACGAGGCCGCGCTCAAGGCGTACGTCACTTTAGCAAGAACGGAGGGCATACTGCCCGCGCTCGAACCGGCCCACGCCCTCGCCTATGCCATGGAGCTCGCACCGAACCTCAAGCGCGACGAGATCGTGGTTGTGAGCCTCAGCGGCCGGGGCGACAAGGACCTCGAGACGGTTCTGGGGTGGATGGGGCTTTGATGGAGGTAGAAGAGGCCTTCAAGGACGCGAGGTCAAGGGGTTCCGTCGTATTCATCGCGTACATGACCGGCGGCTTTCCCGACCCGGGGCGGTGCGTCGAGGTCCTCACGGCCATGGCTGAGGAGGGCGCTGACGTCCTCGAGGTCGGCATACCGTTCTCTGACCCGATCGCCGACGGCGTCACGATTCAGGAGGCCTCGCAGATCGCGTTGAGCAAAGGTGCCACGCCGAGGAGGGTGTTGGGGATCGTGGAGGCGGTCAGGCGGAGGGTCGACGTGCCGGTGGTGCTGATGAGCTACCTGAACGTCGTGCTCCGCTACGGCCTCAGGAGGTTCGCCGATGACGCGAGGTCTTCCGGTGCCTCAGCGTTGATCTTCCCCGACCTTCCGCTGGAGGAATCTGATCCGTTCAAGCGCGTTCTGAACCAGGCCCGAATCGGACTCGTCCTCCTCGCATCACCCGTCACCAGCACCAGAAGGCTCGCTGCGATCCTCGACTCTAGTGACGTCTTCACTTACCTCGTCTCCGTGACCGGTGTGACGGGTGAGAGGAGGGAGATCCCTGATTCGGCGTTGGAGCTTCTGAGGAAGTCGAAGGAGCTCAGACCCGAAAAGAGGGTAGCTGTAGGGTTCGGGGTTTCCTCACCTGAACACGGAAGGGTGCTTGCGGCCGAGGGAGCTGACGGCGTCGTGGTGGGCAGCAAGCTCGTGTCACTTGTTATGAGGGGAACACTCGACGACGTGCGGGTGTTCGTGAGGGAGTTCAAGGCCTCGTTGTCGTCATTCGGAACCGGCAATCGTCAAGGTGCGTCCAACGAATGAGGTGACAGCCAGCACGGTAGACGGGCTACAGTTCAGCCTCCTCCGCTTCCCGTCCAGTCGTCGAAGAGCCTCCTGCACAGGTCCAACACCCTCTCAGCCTCCTCCACCGATCTCAGGGCGTCTTCCCCTTTGAAGATTCTGGAGGGCGGCGTCAAAGTCTCCTCGTCGCCGTACATCGCAATCCCCCGCACCACCGCAAGCCTCCTCACCACCTCTTGCAGGAACGGGACCGCTTCCCTGAAGTAGCCCGGCAACGCCTCCAAACCGACTATCTGGTCCAGCACATCGCTGACGTCGTGCTTCCGCGGGTACTCTATCCCGAGCAGCCTCAACGCGGCCTTCACCGATAACTCGACCGATTCCTGGCTCCTCCTGATCGCGGTCGGGAAGTCCCCTTCGACGTACGCGTTCCTGGCCTCTCTAAGATAGCGTTCAGCCCTCCGCAAGTATTCTTCCGCTAACGCCCTACTGTTCAAATCTCGATCACTTCTCCACGCTTGATGTTGGGCGAAAGGATCCAGTACCAGTAACCGTCCGCGGTTCTGACCCTCCTCGCACCCCTCGCGATCAGCTCCTTCCTGAGCAACTCTAACTCGTTCCTCAAGAAGCCGTTGTCCTCGATTATCAGGACGTCGTAGACCATGTCGAGGAGCAGCGGCGGATGCCGTCTTATTTCCTCAGGTGTGTAGATTATGATGTCTAGATCTGGCATGTATCTTCCAGTTTCCCTGCGCCACGCAGAATATTCCTCAGTATCATGGATTCTCCTCAAAGCAGGCATAACAGCCTCTATCCGCTGGGCCATCGATTTGTCGGAGAACCCCTCGACGACGAACAGGATGTCGATATCCGATCCGTCAGTGAACCTGCCTGCCGCCAGCGAGCCGAAGATCGCCGCCGAGACAAGCCTCTGGCCGAGCAACTCCTTGACGAGCTCGATTATCCTCCGGGCAAGCGCAAGGGCCATCTCCTCAAGCATCGCGGCCCGGGACATCCCTGTCGGTACATCGGCACCGGTCCATATACGAGCGTTTGCCACCTTGCGGCCGGTCCCCAAAGGAGGGACATCCCGCCGAATAGGAGGACGTTTGACCGCTACCCTCGTCACACGGTCAGGGTCGCAGTCGTATGTGCCCCGGCGAGAAGGCCTCTAGGAAGGCATCGAGGTCCAACTCCGGCAGGTCTCCGGACTGTATCCCATTGAGAAGGGTCCTCCGCATCATCACTCTCATCCTGTGCTCGTGCAGGACCTCCTCCGCCCCTTCCCTGTCCGCGAGCGCCGCTTCGATGAGCTTCAGGCCTATCGATGCCGACTCGATGGCGTAATCGCCTGCCCAAGGAGGTAACACGTCCCCCGCGGCCTCGCCCAGCTCAAGCCACCCCTCAGGCCTCCTCTCCCTCTCCGCAAGGATCCAAGTCCTCGAGAAGGTCCTCGTTTGGGACTGAATGCTTCCGACCGAGATGACAGCTTTTCCGGAGAGCGGGGCCTTGAGCGCCATCGACCTCCTCGTCAGCTCGAGGGCACACTCTACCGGCCCCTCGGGGATCAGAGCACCCACCTCAGCGACCTTGATCGGATCAATCGGCTGTACGCTCACGAGCTGCTCGGCGATCCCCGATACGTCTCCCTGATGCGAGAGGGCCCTGAACGCGAAATCGCCCTCCTCGGTCCTGTGGAAGGTCGGCCTGCACCACGTCACTGCCTCGCATCCCTCTGAAGTCAGCACCTCAGCGAGCCTCCTCACGCTGACCACGAAGACCCTCTCCGAGGATCCCCTCACCACCACCCTCTCGCCCAGCCGGAGCTTGAGCGTCAACCTCTCCGGTCCCCGCACCAGCGCGTCCCTCGGAATCCCTGAGGCCCTGACCGTCCCCTCGAGGAGCGGAAGGTAAGGATGCCTTCCCCCGAGCCTCGGCCCCTCCTCGAGCAGCAGAACCTTGTAACCATTGGCGTGGAGCCTGCTCATCAGCCATACTGCCGTAAGGTCTGATCCGTGGACGACGACGTCGTACCTCAACCCCTCATGACCTGCTCCTTCACGCTCAGAGGTAACCTGTCGCGCCACCTCTCGGCGAACTCCCTCTCCTTCCTCCTGTCCCTCAGGTAGTCGGGCAGCATAATCGGGACCTCGTCGACGACCGGGTACCAGCGGTTGCACCTGCTGCACGTCAGCAGCGCGTCCACGATCTCGTACCTCCAGCAGCTTGCGCAGTCCGGCTCCCTCCCCAGCTCCTCGATCATGCCGCCGTGGTACCCGCAATAGAGCTCGCACCTCCTCACCTCCTTCGGCGAATATCGCTCCTCAACCGAGTAGACCTCCAGGTTCAGCGGGAAGTGCTTGCACATCGGGCATGCGAGCAGGTCCATCAGCCTGTACTTCACACCACCACCCACCAAACGGTCGTAGAAAAGCCCATGCCGGTCGCTCAAACGGCGATAAGGTCCGGGATGCTGGAGAACTCCACGATCGTGTCGCAGTAATAGCACTGGATGTACCCTTCCTCCTTCAGGACCCTGAACCTCCTGATGACGGGGTCGCGCTTCGAGTTCGAGATGCAACTCAGCTCTGGGCACCGCACCTTCCCCTCTATAGTCTCGGGGAGCTCTGGGCTGTACTTCTCGACCTTCCAGTCCCTGATGTAGTTGACGGTTACGGTCGGGTAGATCAGCTTGACGAGCGCCGCATCGGTCTTCGACATGTAGTGGTGGTATAGCTTGATCACGTCCTTCCTGCCGTACTTCCTGCTCGGAACGTTCTTCAGGATTATCACGGAGACCTCCGGGTCGCGCGCCAGCTGGTCGGCATCTATCAGCCTCATCACCCGGTCGGCCCTCCAAGCGGGTATGTGGTCGATGACGGTTCCCCAGTCGATCTTCCGGACTAGAAGTCCCTCCTCCATCTCAATCACCCAGTATCAGGTGGTAAAGGGCCATCCTGATCGGCAAGCCGTAGGAAGCCTGCTCGAAGTACCAGGCGTGGGGAGTTCTGTCCACCTCGGGGTCCAGCTCGTCGACCCTCGGGAGCGGGTGCATCACGCCCAAACTCGGCCTCGCGTTCGAGAGGAGCTCCATGTCCACCCTGTAGCTTCCCCTCAACCTCTCGTACTCCGAGGGGTCCGGGAACCTCTCCTTCTGAAGTCGCGTCACGTACAGGACGTCCAGCTCAGCGACGACCTTCGGTATCTCCGACTGCTTCTCGACCTTCGAGTACCTCATGCCCCTCTTCCTCAGATGGAGCTCTACCTCTGGCCTGAGCTGGAGGACCGGCGGAGCGATGAAGTGCATCGTAACGCCGTCGAAGAGCGAGAGCGTGTAGACCAGCGAGGGAACGGTCCTCGAGAACCTGAGGTCGCCGAGGAAGCCTATCGTTAGGCCGTCGATGGAGCCCCTCTTCCTCACTATCATGTAGGCGTCGAGGAGCGACTGGGTCGGGTGCTCCTGGCTTCCGCTGCCAGCGTTGATCACCGGAACCCTCACCACATCCGCAGCGTACTTCGCCGCGCCTCGGGCCGGATGCCTCATCACGATGCAGTCCACGCCGTATCCCTCTATCATCTTCAGCGTGTCGTAAAGCGACTCGCCCTTCGCAAGGGACGTCATCTCGGGGTCCACGAGCGGTAGGACGTCGGCACCCATCCTTCTGGCGGCGACGTGGAAGCTGGAGTAGGTCCTGGTCGAGGGCTCCACGAAGAGCAGTGCTATTCGCTTGCCTTCGAGGGAATCGCTGAACCTATCAGGCGACCTCAGGACCTCATCTGCGACCTCGAAGACCTTCTCGACCAACGGCCTCGTGAAGTCCTTGGCGCTTACGACGTCCATGCCCTTCAGGGAGATTAGGCTCTCTCCCACCTGAACCCGCCCGAAGCCCGTGATTCCGAGGATATCAAGGTCTTCTCATTTCGGTTCTACGGAATACCGACGCGTTACGGAAAAATAACGGAGAGAGCTCTACCGGTCGAAGGACATGGGCTACTCGGTGCTCGGGTTGCTTCTGTTCTTCGTGATAGCCGGAATAGGCACCGGGCTGATCCTGGGAAGCTGGGTCAGGGGAGAGGGGCCGATGTTGACTTGGGGGACGGTGGCACTGGTGATAAGCGCAGCGCCGCTGTTGGCCTCCGCATTAGGCAAAGGGTCCTGAACCTAAAGGGAACCGAAGAGTGGCAAGGAAGAATCAGAGCGTACAGATCCTCCCTCAGTACTGTCCAGCCTTTATCGACTCCAGCAGCGAGATCGCGAGCCAGAGCTGTGTCCTGGTGAAGGAGGGGATGTTGCCGTCCGAGAGGACCTCCTCGATCTTCTCGATCGCGTTGGCCGCCCTGACGGATGGTGAGTAGCGCTCGTTGAAGAGCTCGTCCATCGCTTCCTTCACGGCCATCCTGACGTTCCTGGGGGTGGTATTGTCGTTGACCACCGTCTCGAGGATCTGGGCTATCCTCGCCCTCCGCTCCTCCCAGTTACCGCCGGAAGAGGTCATCTCCCACCGACATGCCTGTGACCTCTCCATTTATTTAAGCGAGAGCCCTGCAGGCTGGTGCAAGGATCCGGAGCACCGAGGAGACCGGTGGTGTGGACTACGTGCATGAAAATCGACTGGGAGTTACGTTCTCGGAATTGTCATGAGGACGTACAGTACATGACCACCCGATACGCGGTTTAGAGAGAAGATGCGGGAGCTTCTTGCCCTTTCCAACCCTTCAGCCAACCTTTATCACCTGAGCCAGCACCCTGACTCTGTAAACCCGACGGAAGGGGAGAGGGCGAGATATGAGGTGCGAGAGGTGCGGAAAGGAGGAGGTACTTCCCTTCAAGTGCGCCTATTGCGGCCGGTACCACTGCGCCGAGCATAGGCTCCCGGAGGTCCACGACTGCGAGTTCCTGCATCGGGCTCGCACGCCGTTCGAGATCAAGGTGAGGGAAGAGGAGAGGGAACATGTATCAGCCGTAAGGAAGGTGTCATCAGTCCTCTTGGTCAGAGTCAGCGCCTCCGAGGCCCTTCACCTCTCCATAGGCGCGTTGCTGGTGGTCGGCGTCGGAGCTACTCTCTTCAACGTCAATCTCCTCGGACCCCTATACGCAGCAGCGGCAATAGTTGCCTTTGTGGCCTCCTTCCTAGCCCACGAGCTCGCCCACAAGTTCGTCGCTATCAGTTACGGATATCTCGCGGTCTTCAGGATCTCGCCGATAGGCGCGCTCATAACGGCAATCTCGATACTGTCCCCGCTAAAGGTGATAGCGCCTGGTGCGGTCAACATCTACGGCTCACTGAACTACAGGACCTATGCGAGAATCGCAGCAGTCGGTCCGCTGACCAACATAATAATCTCAGCGGTCTCCTATGCCCTGGCATTCGCGAACTCTGCTATTGAGTGGTATCCGCAGATCGCCAACCTGGCGTTTACGGTGGCGAGGATCAACGCGCTGCTGGCCTTCTTCAACCTCTTACCGTTCGGGCCCCTTGACGGACAGAAGGTCCTGGCCTACAGCAGGTCCGAGTGGCTGAAGCACTTCCTGCCTGCCCTTGCCCTCTTCATCTTGGGAATCCTCGTCTGAAGCCCGAAGGATCTACAGAAATAGCACCCGTTCAAGTCATGGTAAGGGGATGGCGAGCAGAGAGGAGCAGGTCCTGCAGCAGGTGAAGAGGGTGAGGAGCAGGCGGAGCAGGAGGGCGATGCCGGAGGTCGAGGACTACCTCGAGGTGATCTACGCGCTCGAGAGGGTGAGGGGTTTCGCCACCTCGAAGGACGTCGCTAAGCACCTTAACGTCAGGCCCTCGGCCGTCACGAAGATGCTCAGGCGGCTCCGGCGGCTCGGCTACATCGATTACGAGCAGTATAGGGGCTTCGTCCTGACCGAGTCTGGGAGGGAGTTGGCAGCAGAGATCCTGAAAAGGCATGAAGTGCTGGTGAGGTTCCTCGAGAAGCTCGGGGTGCCTTCGGAGACGGCGGAGGAGGAGGCCGAGTTCATCGAGCACGGCCTGAGCTCCTCGACGCTCGAGATCCTCTCAGCGCTCATCGACTTCCTCGAGAGGAGACCCGACGTCACGGAGGAGCTGATCAGGGCCATCGAGGAGAGGGCCCGTCATCGGGCTCCTGCGGATCCCGTTAGGTGAGCTTCGGAGTTACTCCGGAATCTTCCGCGTGATACCGGCCCGGATTGATTTTATGGGACTTTGGTCCGTAGGTGGCGGCCTTGGTTCACGTCAAGAGGATCACAGTTCAGGGCTTCAAGTCCTTCCCTCCCAAGAGGCAGGTCGTCGATCTGCCCAAGGGGCTGGTGGTGGTCGCAGGGCCCAACGGCAGCGGGAAGAGCAACATCCTCGACGCGATCAAGTTCGCCTTCGGCGAGCTGAGCCCCCATGCCCTGAGGGTCTCGAGGTTCTCGGAGCTGATCCACCAGTCCCCTGAGGGAGGGAGCGCGTCCATGGCGAGGGTTACCGTTGTGCTCGACAACTCCGACAGGGCGATACCGGTAGATGAGGACGAGGTTGCGATAACGAGGAAGCTCTTCCCCAACGGCGAGAGCCAGTACCTCATCGGCAACAGGTCCGTTAGCAGGGCCGACCTGCTGAGCCTCCTCGCGACCGCCAACGTCAGGCCCTCTGGGTTCAACATCGTCTCGCAGGGAGCGGTGCTGGGCATAGCTGAGATGGGGCCGGACGACCTCAGGCAGCTGATCGAGGACGTCGCAGGGACCGGCGAGTACGACAGGCGGAGGGAGGAGGCGATGAGGGAGCTGGAGAGGGCTGAGAGGAACGTCGCTGTGGCTAAGGCGGCCGCTTCTGAGGTCAGGAAGAGGATCAAGCAGCTTGAGGTGGAGTGGTTCGACCTGAGCAGAAGGAGGTTCATAGAGGCAGAGCTCGAAGGGCTTCGCCGCGAGGAGATAGCCGCGGAGCTGGGGAGGATCGACGCAGAGCTCAGCAGGATTAGATCAGAAAAGGTGGAGCTCGAGGAGAAGGTAGGAGAGCTGAGGAGGAAGCTTGCCGAGACGGACGCGGAGGTTGCGGAGCTGGAGCGCCTTGCGGAGCAATTCGGGTCGAAGTCCTCTCAGCTCGAGGAGAGGGAGGTCACGCTCTCGGCGTCGCTGGACAACGCGAGGAAAGAGCTCTCGAGGCTCCAGATCGAGATCAGGGACAGGGGGAGGAGGTACGCCGAGAGTTGGAGGAGGATGAGGGGGGTCGTCGAATCGTTCAGGTCCTCTCAGGAACGCCTTTCGATGCTGATGGGGAGGCTGGCAGAGGTCGACGCTTCATCGGCAAACGTAGGGAGGGGGCTCGGAGAGGTCGACGCGGAGCTGAACGACGTCACCGCGAGGATCAGGGACCTCGAGTCGGTCGTGAGGGAGTGGGAGAGGAGGGCGTCCTCCGCAAGCTCCGAGCGTGAGGCGCTGCAGAGGAAGTTGAGCGCAGTCGAGCGCCAGCTGACCGAGCTAAGGGGGAAGGCCTCATCGCTCCAGGCGAGGCTCTCCTCGATCGATGAGGAGGTCTCGAGGCTCGATGCTGTACGGACAGAGCTCAAAACGCGGATCGAGGAGCTTTCGTCTAGGAAGGAGGCAACGGTCTCGGAGATCGGGAAGCTAAGGGCAGAGGTCGCGAACCTAGAAAGGAGGCTCGAGGGTTTGAGGAAGGCGGCGAGGTCGGCCGGCGAGCTGAAGGCCTCCGTCGAGATGGAAGTGAAGGCGATAGAGAGCTCCTTGACGTCTTCCGTCACGGGTGCTGTCCAGAGGGCTCTGTTGGAGGTGCTCGGCGTCCGATCGATAGGAACCCTCCGAGACCTCTTCACCCCTCCAGATGGCCTCGAGCCTCTCGTCCTCAGCATGCTCGGCGAGCTGCTGGAGGCAATCGTCGTGAGACGGGACGCAGACGCGGCGGCGATCGCTGTGGCTGCCAGCTCCCTAGGCATCAGGGTCAAGGTCATCAGCGTCGAGGGATGGAGGGGTTGCAGCAACAGGGGCAACGGATGCCTCGCCTGCCTCTCCCGCACCGGCTCGAGGGAGGCATCGGCCGCGCTCCACATAGCGCTCGAGGAAGCGGTCCTCCTTGAGGACGAATCGTTCCCCTTCTCGAGGACCTCAGTCACGGTCTCCGGGGCCCTGCGGAAGAGGAGTGGTCTCTTCGAGTCGCTGGGCGAGGTGGTGGCCGAGGGCGAGGTGAGGCGGGAGCTCGAAGCACTCAAAACTCTGATCCCGATGCTCGAGGAGAGGGTCGCTGCACTCTCCGCGGAGGCCGAGGCACTGGAATCGCGCATCTCCTCCCTCAGGTCCGTCCTCTCCGAGCGCGAGGGCAACCTGCGTTCTATGGAGTCGGAGATCACCTCTCTTCTGAGGGAGAGGGAATCGGCGAGCAGGAGGGTAGATCAGCTCTCCGTTGAGCGGCAGAGGATCGTCGAGGAGCTGGCCAGGCTTGCTGAGGCGGAGGGGATGCTCATGGCTGAGTACGAAGGGTTGCAACGTCAGATCGAGAGGACGATCGCGCCCCCTGAGCCGACCGCTGAGAGGGAGGAGCTAAGCAGGCTGAGGGAGAGGCAGAGGGAGCTGACAGCGAGGGCTGCGGAGCTGAGGTCCGAGCTCGCCCAGCTGAGGAGGGAGCGGGAGGTGCTGGTTGCTGAGGTCACGAGGATCGAGCGGGAGAGGGCCGAGGGTGAGCGTTACCTTCAGGAGTCGGAGAGGTCGAGGCGCGAGGCGCTGGAGGGGATTAGGGTCCTCGCTGCCAGGTACGCCGAGGGGTTCAGGCAGCTGAGGGACCTTAACTCGGAGCTCGAGGCGGTGCGGAGGGAGCTCTCGGAGGTCAGGTCGCAGGGATCGGAGGTCGCCTCAAGGCTGAGGTCGCTGAGGGAGGTGAGGGACCTGCTCTCGGCCGAGCTGAAGGTCCTCGAGTCGCGCCTCGAGGCGCTGAGGGTCTCAGAGGTCGAGCTGACCGTGAGGAGGAGGGGGTTGGAGGAGAGGCTCGTCGAGATGAAAGGTGGTCCCAGGAGCCTGCTGGCCTCGCTTCCGGACGATCTGAGGAACAGGATCAGGTCCGCGCTGGAGGCGGAGATGGGTGAGCTCCAGCTCGTCAACCAGCTCGCGCCCATGCAGTACGCGGAGGTGGTCTCAG
>Ga0079995_1068079_pt1 | contig 13759 bp, 13 predicted proteins | sample FaiFalFF_MnMetaG_2_FD_69198 | JGI IMG/M metagenome (GOLD analysis project Ga0079995, IMG submission 69198) | Freshwater microbial communities from Yellowstone National Park, Wyoming, USA - Fairy Falls C (FF_Mn_C) (SPADES assembly) (version 4) | ecosystem: Environmental > Aquatic > Freshwater >... | reverse complement strand
CTTAAAGAGGGTGATTCTCTTAGGGGATTGGGTAGGAGTGGCTTGTAGGGTTAGTCCCTCTTCCTGGTCAGGGGACGACTGCACAAAATATGTGCAGTTTTGTATAGTTTGGGTGACCAGGTCCTCTTTAGGGTATATTCTGAGCTTGGAATGAGGTGCGCTTCAATAGATTGGTGGGTTTTAGAGAAAGAACTTCCCATAAAGGTTTTTGGTAGAATGGGAGGGCATGGGGGAATAGAGGAGCTCGCCTTGGTTTATATGGCATATCCCAATGTTAAAGTTTCCGGAAAATACCCAGCATATCACCCCAAAGATGGGATTTTCGCTTACCCCTCTCCCAGATCCATACTCCTTTATCGTGAAGGTAATTATGAAGACTATGATGTTGATGAGGGGAAGCTGAAGGAGTTTGCGGATATAATTATTAAGAAGGTGGAGGAGGTTTTATGGGAGATCTTTAAGGGTTGGGGGGATTTATCGGGGAAGTAGTATATCCAGGAATCCCCTCCTTATTGCTATCTCAGGTATTGCCTTTACATATATTCTTACATCATATACCGAAATTCCGCCAAACCAAGACCACCTACCCTCCAAAACCCAACAGTGCAGATCCCTCCTTAAATTAAGGCTCTGATCCAAAAACCTTTTGCTTAATAAGTCATAAGTGAAGTTATAAGATATTGACCAATTCTTTGTTGGATTTCCAGAGATGTAAGACCTTAAAATGCTCTGGGATTTTGATATAGAATCCCCGAAGGAGTAAGTATAGGTAAAACCGACGTTCCATGGCTGTATTTGGGGTTGATTTATCGTGTCTTTTATTCCAAAGATCTCGTTGAGGTTAAAACTTCCAAAGTTTAAAATTATCTGCGTTCCGAAAAATCTTTTGGAGTAATGGTTGTAGTTTGAAATTATGGATGCACTTACCCTACTTATAGGTGTGAAGTTTGAGTTTAACCTTATCGGGGAAATTCTCGCGCTATCAAATATGTAGTTTGTGCTTGCCCCCCATTGGAGGAATGTCCCCTTTCTAACCAAAGTATCCCTTTGGATCTTGTATTCGTAAGTATTATCAATGGATATGTTCAGACCTTTACTTTCCTGTCCCAAAATTGTCCTGTTTCCCCCTATTATTATGCTATCCCCCCTAGCCTGATAGAAGAAGGAAATACTTGGTCTTAATATATGCCTGAACCTCTTTATGGGACCTATCCCAAAAAGGGATACGCCATATAGGGTGGTTGATAAAGGTAAATTTATCCCCCAAACTTTTGCAAAATTCGTTGAATCCGTGGTGGCGGTGTTTAAATAGGCGGAGGGAGAAAAGGATAAAAAGATAAGATTGTAGGATGTAGATATATTATGGGAAGAGCTTAGAAGTTTGTACCCCTTTTTACCCGAAGAGTCTATATTCTCCGTGTTTAAAAAATTAAAGGAGCTTGAAAGGGAAAATCCTAAGAGGTTTAGGGGTAAAAGGCTTAGGGAAGCTTCGGGTATTCTCCTTTCCGTCCTGTTCCTTAAAGGATCAAACCTATTGTAAAGGTTTATCCCAAGAAGGCCAAACCTTAATCTCCTCCTTGCGGTTAGGAAGGATACGAGCTCGCTTTGAACCCAGTTATCCTTAACCTCCGCGTAATCCTGAACGTAATAAGCATCCGATATAAAGTCCCCTTTAGCAGAGATATCAAATCCAAATAAGCTTTGCTCGTGCCCGCCCCTCAAGCTCCAACGCCTCCTATAACCCTTGTCCCCCACGAGGTCATAAGCGTACGAGATATTTATATTCCCTTTGAGGGTTTTATAAATGTGATAAACGTAATCCGAGGAGAACCTTACCCCCCTCCTCTCTATTATGTCTGCCGAGAAGGTAACATCCTGATAGTTGTTTATCACAAGGTAAAAGGATAGGCCCCTTATATATTTCCCGTCCTGACTGCTTATACCAACCGATGGGGGTAGAAATCCGCTAGACCTTTCCTTCCCAACGGGTAAAAACCAAAATGGTAAGGCAATTAGTGGAAGATCCATAATGTAAAAGATTAGAGGGCGGACAACCGCCAGATCCTTCCTCAAAACCCTCATCCGATGAGATACGAATCTATAGTGGGGTCTTTCAAGCTCGCAAGTTGTGAAGGATCCATCCTCAACGTAAACGGAGTTTTCGGATGTCTTATAAACCACCTCCCCCTCCACCCAACCCTTCTCAATAAAGGTCCTGCTTTTCTTTGCTATTCCCGTTCCCGTGTTTATATTATACTTAAGGTATTCCCCCGTTGTCTCGGATTCCCTGTCCCTTAACAAAAATTTCCCCCTCGCCTCAATAACGTTAAGTTCCTTCCAGTACCTCACCGTATCCGCGAAAAGCTCAACACCCTCCGATGTTCTTATATATGCGCTATCGTACAAAACTATCAAACCCTCTTGTGGAAAATATTCCAGATATCCACCCTTAAAGAATATTTCTGCTAAAAGTAGGTTTATCATTTTTCCCTTTCCACCTTTACCACGGTTTTTACGTTCCCCCTAGGGTTCCAATCCCCTATCACTATAAGCTTCCTAGGTTTTAACAGGTTCCAAAGGGCATCAAAGATCTCGTTCGTTGCCGCCTCGTGGGATATGTATCTATTTCTAAATTTGTTGAGCCATAGCTTTAAAGATCTGAGTTCAACTATGTACTTGTCGGGGATGTAATTTATGTGTATGGTTGCAAAATCTGGATATCCGGATCTCGGGCATAGGCAGGTGAATTCGGGGAACGTGATCTCTATCCAATAATCCCTGTCCGGATAAGGATTATCCCAAGCTTCAAGCTCCGCTTCCTCAATAGCCTTTTCTCCGTACTTCTTCTCCATAAGGTGAAAATTATAAAATCGCCAGCCTTATAATACCCGCAAATGGCACTTAGGGTTGGTTCCGTAATAAGGTATGAGGGTGAAGAGTATATAATCCTTGAGTATCAGCATTCGCACAGGGGAAGGGGTGGGGCAACTATAAGCCTCAAAGTTAAAAACCTAAGGACAGGGCAAGTTCAAACCTTTACCCTAAGGGATACGGATGAGATCGAGGACGTGATGGTTGAAAAGAAACCCGCGGTATTCTCTTACGTTGATGGGGATTACTATCACTTTTTGGATAGCGAAACCTACGAAGATATCACCTTCCACAAGGGTGATTTGGGAGACATGATATATTACCTGAAGGAAGGTTTGGAGGTTTTAATACTCTACGCAGATAACAGGCCCGTAAGCATAGAGCTTCCAACTTACGTGGAGCTAAAGGTCGTTGAGGCTCCGCCAGGGGTTAGGGGGAATACCGCTCAAGGGGGTTCAAAGCCCGTAAAGCTTGAGACGGGACTTGTGGTAAACGTTCCCCTGTTTATAGAGGAGGGTGATGTAATAAAGGTTGATACCCGGACAGGTGAATACATAGGGAGGGCATAATGGAAAAGAAACTTGACCTTGAGATCATAAGCGAAATTATAAGGATCTTTAAGGAGAGCGATATAGCAAAACTTGAGCTCTCAACAAAGGACTTTAAGATAAAGTTATCAAAATTTGGGGAATTTCAGGCGGTACCAACAATTTCCTTAAATAACCTTCAACCAACCCAAGCAACCCAACTACCCCAAGAAGCTCCAAAGGTTGAAGTTAAAGAGGAGAAAAATATACACATAGTTAAATCCCCCATAGTTGGCACTTTTTATAGGGCTCCCGCTCCAGGTGCGAAACCATTTGTTGAAGTGGGGAGTAAGGTTAAAAAAGGAGATGTTCTTTGCATAATTGAGGCTATGAAGATTATGAACGAGATAAAGTCTGATGTCAATGGGGTCGTTGAGGAGATATTGGTGGAAAACGGACAGCCCGTTGAGTACGGGCAACCCTTGTTTAAGATCAGGCTTGAGTAAGGATGTTCTTTAAAAAAGACGAAGTTTCAAAGATATTGGAAGATTTTAAAAATTACGCTTACAAGGATAAGGAATTCCTGCAGTTCATGAAGGGTCTAAGATCGCTTTACGAGAAGAGTATTGAGGAGGTTATGAAACCCATGGTGGATGTGATCGTAGTATCGGAGGATGATAGTTTGGAGGAGATGGTGGAAAGGTTCGTTAAATACAGGTACTCAAAGTATCCCGTGATATCATACGAGGGGGATAAGATCGTGGGAATAGCGCATATAAAGGATGTTATAAAGTATTTGGATAGAATAAAAAACCTCACGGTGAAGGAAATTTCAAGGAAGCCCGTTTATCTCCCCCACTCTATGAGCTGTATGAAGGCGCTGAGGATCCTTCAAAAAAACCGTATGTCCATGGGATTGGTGGTGGATGAGTTTGGAAATGTTATTGGAATAATAACCATTGAGGATCTTTTGGAGGAGGTGGCGGGTGAGATTTACGAGGAGCATGACGTTGAGGAGTTTAGATATGAGGTCCTTGAGGATGGGTGGGTGAGGTTGAGTGCAAAGTTATCGGTATCCGAGGTTGAGGAGATCCTCGGAGTAAGCTTGGGAGAAGTTGAAAGCTCCACCATAGGTGGGTACCTAATAGAGAAACTCGGGAGGATCCCGGAAAGGGGGGAGGAGATAGATATACCTCCTTTGAAGTTCTTTGTTGAGGAGGTGGAACCTCAGAGGGTAAAAACTATAAGGGTCAAAAAAGTGGGATATGAGGTTTATTGAGGTTTCAAAGTTTTATGAGGATTTTTTGGGGGGTTTTTGTGAGGTTTTGGGTGGGGAAAAGGGGTTTTGGAGGAGGATCACAACGCCGGACATAAGCAGGCCGGGATTACTTTTAGCTGGCTTTGAGGAAGAATTTCCTTCTGAAAGGGTTCAAATAATAGGCATAACCGAAAGGGCATATTTAATTGCCAACAGGGAAAAAGATGAGGAGTCAATAAGAAGGCTATATGCAAAGGAGCCACCTTTGGTTATTTTAACCGCATATAAGGAGAGGATAAACGATAGGCTTGAGGGTTTGTTTAAATTTTATGCGGATAAGTTCTCCGTGCCAACTTTGAAGAGTAATCTCGGAAGTACGAGGGTTATATCCCTAATTATGGACAGGCTTCAGTATGAGCTTGCGCCTACGGTTTATGAACATGGGGTAATGGTGGATGTATTTGGAGTTGGGATCCTATTAAAGGGGAAATCCGCCATAGGAAAGAGCGAATGTGCTATAGAGCTGATAAGGAGGGGACACAGGTTCATAGCGGATGATTTGGTTGCCATAAAGCTTTACCCTCCAGATAGTCTCCGCGCGGAACCTCCCAGAAAGGATCTAAAATTTTATCTTGAAATAAAGGGGGTTGGTGTGGTGCATATACCTTCAATTTATGGGGTTCAGGCGGTTAAGGATAACGCGGTTCTTGATTGCGTAGTTGAGTTTGTACCATCTGAGGAATTCACCTACGATCCCTTGGGTGAAGTGGAGAAGGTGGAATATCTTGGTATATCCGTTCCGAAATTTAAGCTCCCCATAACCCCGGGAAAAAATATGGCGGTTTTGGTTGAGTCCGTAGCCTTGGTGTATAAAACCGGGCATTTTTCGTCCGAAAAATTTAAGGAGGAGCTTAAAAAGGTTATTTTGAAGGGGGGTTAGTTTCCAAATGTTTCTTTATTATATCGTCCAATATTGCCAAAGCTTCTTCCCTACTTTTTATTTTCCCCTCCGCCCTAAGTTCTTCTATTTCCTGTAATACCGCTTTGTAAATCGGCCCGGGCTTTAATCCTTTTTCCATCAAATCATAACCCGTTATCAACCTCGGAGCCTTCTCTTGCTCCTCCTCCTGCTGTTTTAGAAAATCTTCAAGCTTTTTTGCGAGTCTGAGCTGACCCGCAACCCCTTCCGCTTTAAGGGGTGTAGCTAAAGCATCAACGTAAGCTACCAAAATTATAGGGAAAGCCCAATCACCAGTCCTCTTGTGATACCTATAAAGGGCCCTTCTCGTTACGTTGGGGGTTGCCAATAGGTGCGGGTGCATATGTTCCGCAACTATAAGGGATATCGTTTTGTAAATTTCATTTGCCATCTTCATCCTTTTTCCTATGGAATTCACTATCTTTGAACCCACATAATCATGCCCATGGAACGTCACCTCACCATTTTCAAACTTATAGGTTGCGGGTTTTCCAATATCATGAAACATAACCCCCATCACCATTATAAATCTTCCCCTCTCGTTCATTATTGCGCCCAACCTGTGAAGGTAGTAAGTGAAGGGTCCATCCTCTAAGGTATTTAACGCAACCTCCAACCTCCTAAGGGCTAGAGAAGTGTGAGACCAAACGTCTACATCAAGGCCCTTAAGGGGTTTCTTCAATTCTTCCAGCTCGGGGAATATGTTGAATAAAAGCCCAGTCTCCTCAAGTCCTTGAATTTGGCGGTAAAACCTTTTTGATGAAAAAATCCTTTCAATCTCGAACATTATCCTTTCTGGAGAAACCCTTGAAATAAGGTGAGATTTAGAAGATATCTCAATTAAAGTTCTACCTTCAATTTCAAAATCTAGTTCTGCGGAAAGCCTAAAGGCCCTGAGCATCCGGAGTGGATCCTCCTCAAGATTTTTTGGATCCGTTACCCTTATTATTCTTCCACCTATATCCTTTAAACCCCCAAATATATCAATAATTTCCCAACTATCAAGCGAGATCGCTATGGCGTTTATCGTAAAATCTCTCTTGAAAAGGTCATCGTATATTGAACCGTAAATGGGCGTTAGATCCACCTGCTCTTCCCCCAAAACCACCCTGTATATCTCCCTCTCCTCGTCAAGGGGTACTATAACTCCCTTCAGATTCTTTGCTATGTTTTTGGCAACCTCCTCAGGTTTTCTGACCGATATGTCCCAGTCCTTGGGTATTCTCCCCAACAAAATATCCCTTATAGCACCTCCCACAAGATAAGAACCCTTAGGTAATAATGAATACCACTCTTTTCTCTCTACGATCCACCTTATTACCTCAGCCATACTATCCTTCTCGTTATCGTGTAACCGTTTATGTTCGCCTTAACGAAATATACCCCGCTCTTCAAGTTCTCGCCATTGTCCGTATCTCCGTACCAATAAAACCTCGATTTCCCGTTCAAAAATCCCCTATAAATCGTCTTTACAACCTTTCCCGTTGAGCTTAGTATGAAGACTTCAACATTTGAAGGTCCGGATAAGTTCAAGGAGATTTCTACCCCTTCCCTACCCGCCCTTACGGATAAAACCCCCTCTTCCCTGAAGATCTCATCAAGATTGTAATTCTCAAGATTTTCAATGTTTATTTCCATAACCTTTCCCCCCATACCTACCCTATACATCCCCATCCTTAAAGGGAAAACCCCGTAAGATGAGGAGTTATACAAGTTTATGTCGGAGATTAAGATCCCCATTCCATCAACGTAAAGGTAGAAGGGTCTGGTATAGGACATTACGGGCAAGTTTATTGGTCTCTTTAATATCCTTCCTTTCCCAAATGCCACATACGGTTTGCCCATATATATCGCCAAGGTGATAAAGTTTTCATTCAAGGGTTTTACGGAGAAAATGTCGGGATTTTCCGTTTTAAAAAACTCGTACTTACCATCCTTGAGAAGTATTATACCCTTTGAAGTTAAAACGCTTGAACCTAAGCAAACTATAAATTCCCCCCCACCTTTAAACCTCTCTATGGAAGAACCTATCACAAGGATCCCCCTCTCTCCGACCGCAAATACCTCCCTTTCCCCCCTTAAGCCACAAACGGTTATATCATACACTTTCTCCTCCAAGACCTCAAGGTTTGAGCCGTCAAATCTCAAAAGCCCCACATCGGATAATATATAGAATTTCCCCTTTGAGTAAAACGCCTTCCTGTAGGTCCCCGTAATGGGCAGGGAGCTATCCTTCAGGTCTGGCAACCTAAAAATTCTTATTGGGGAAGAGGGATCATCCACAACCGCTATTATTCTAAAATTCTCTGGGTCGTATGAAAGGTGCTTGGTGGGAGAATTTAACAGGGTGCTTATGGGCTCCTCGGATAGGATGTTTCGATAAAGGTACAAACCTTTTTCCGTACCTACCAAAAGCTCGCTGTTCCCATCCCCATCGATATCCAGACTTACAGCGGAATTTATAGAGAAAATCAAAATGCTCAACATTTCACTCCCCCAGCTGTTTAATTATATCGTCTAGTTGTTGGGCATCCTTCGTTTTTCCTACCCTCTTGTAATGTGATGATGCTATCTTAAAGCTTTGAACCGCTAACTTCTTGGCGGAACTATCCCCACCTTCGTACTTTTTGTAATATATCAAGCCCATGAATTTATAAACATCGCCGAGTTTTTCGGACGATGGAAACCTCTGGACAAATTGGTTAAAGACGTTTAAAGCATTCTCGTAATCGTTTTTCGCGTAAAGGGATAACCCATAAAGGTAAAGGGCGTTTTCTGCATCTTCCCCATTCGGATACTTTTGAAGATACTGGGAGAAGTAGTTTATAGCTTTGTCGTAATCCTTTGAAATGTATGCTATATAACCCACGCTGAAGGTAGCCTTTGATGCCCTTGGATCGTTGGGGAAATATTGGAGAAAATCTTCAAACATCTTTGAAGCCTTGGGATATGCACCCTGATTGTAAAGGGCAAGAGCGTTATTAAAAACCGCCTCCGCGCCCACACCCGATCTTAGATATTGGGCAACTTCGGGCCTTTCCGATACTAAAGCCTGCAATAGCTTTTTGATATTTTCCGCGTTCTGGTGCCCCGGATACTCTAAAAGGAACCTGTCCCAAGCCTCCGCCGCCCCCCTGTAATCACCCACCTTGTACTTCGCTTTACCCAGAAGTTCCAAAACCGCGGGCATATCCTCACCGTTTGGGTATTTTTTAATGTAAAATTCAAGCCTTTCTATTGCCTTATTATAGCTTCCATTTTGGAACATAAGCTGGCCCATATATGCGACTATTTTCGCCGATCTAGGATCGTCTGGGAAGAAAGTTATAAATTTTTCAAACCTCGTTTGGGCTTTCGTCATATTTCCCGAATTATATGCGGACATGCCGGGTTTGTATAGCAAAACCTCACCTACTATGGGGTTGGTTATCCTTAAGTTTGGATTTGATGCTATCGCGTCCCCATACTTACTTTCAACATAAGCCAAAGATGAAAGGATAGTGTCCTTTAGAAATGGATAATTTGCCAGAACTCTCTCGTACTGCACTATTGAAGAATCGTAGTTTCCATTCTCTGCGTACCACTCCGCCAATATTATCTCCAATCTGGGTTTTTCGGGATGCCCAGAGTTTATAGCTTCCTTAAGAGCCTGAATTGCCTTGAAGGTCTCCCCTTTGTTCTTGAAAGCGAAAACCTTTAAGATTTTCGCCTTCAAGGTAACATCATCACCCGGAAACCTCTTTTCTAAGGTATCAACCAAAGATATTACATCGGAATATGAAGAGTTCATATAGGCGGATATTGTGGCAAAATAAAGCGCATCCTTATAAACTTCCCTCCACTCGGGAAATTGGTATGCAACCTTCGAGAAATACGTATAAGCATCTAAGTACCTCTTCCTGTTGTAATATGCCACCCCCAAACCCATATACACGGGGATTATGAACTTTGGGTTTCTTGCGCCCCTAACCTCGGCTTTTTTTAGTGTATCTATCGCTTCCGAATACCTCTTAAGGTGTATCAAGCACCAACCGTTTCCTATGAAGCCTATGGTTATATAGTCGGGAATGTTGGTATTCCTTATAAGATCCTCGTATATACTCTTTGCCCTCTCATATTGACCTGAGTAATAGAGCCTCTCGGCCCTTGCGACCACCTCACCGTAATCGTTCACGTAAGCATCGGGCAAGGGCCTTTTGTAATCCTCTATTGTGGTAGGTATTAAACTCTGTCCAACGAAAAGCAAGACCATATACCCAAAAATTCTAAGGTTGATTTCCGCCCTTATAATATCAAGTAAAATGCCTTTAGATAAGGGGATTGTTTTAACTAAGAAGTACGAGATTCAAGAACTCATAGGTAGGGGTTTGATATTTGAGGTTTACAGGGCTATACACACAAAGCTCTCTAAGGAGGTTGCCTTAAAGGTCCTTATACCTGAAATTGCCAGTGACTTGGAATTTACGAGGTTCGTAATACAGGCGGTTAGAAAGGTGGTATCCCTTGAGGAACATCCGCACATTGCCTGGATCCACGACATAGATAAGGACGGGGTCTATATATTTTTCGTTATGGACTATCTGCCCCAAAGCCTAAAGGACATAATAGAGGACATTTCCATAGATAGGGCTGTTGAAATAACCCTTGACGTTCTCGATGCCCTAAATTATACACATTCAAAGGGTTTGATCCATAAGGACATAAGGCCTTCAAATATCAGGTTAAGTGAAACGGGATCCGCAATTCTCTCGGATTTCGGTATGGCGGAAATAGCATCAAAGGCCGCTATGAAGTTCAAGAAAACCGCCTTCATACCCCCTCCCCATTACACCGCACCCGAGCAGATAAAGTCCTTTGATCTTGCTGATGAGAGATCCGACATATACTCTGTTGGCGCGGTTTTGTATCATATGATAACTAAGAAGGTTCCCTTTGAGGGTGATATAAGACAGATATACTACCAGAAGCTTTCCGGGTACAACATCCAGCCCCCAAGGATGCTAAACCCGGAGATTCCTCAGGAGCTTGAGAAGGTGGTTTTAAAAGCTTTGAGCCAGGATCCTAAGGATAGGTTTCAATCCGCCCAGGAAATGATGGAAGCCCTCAAAGGCATCAAATCAAGGTTTTTGGGCAAGTTCATCCCTTTGGAGTTCGAGGAAAGGAGGTCTGAGGGAACCTTTAAGAGGAAAATAGAATTTAGGGAGAGCTCTCCCTTTCGTTTGGAAAGCGTCGAAATTCCCAGTGTTATTTCTTTAGGACAACCCTTTAATATAAAGCTCGTTTTCTCCGGTAAAGGAGAAGGGAGGGTTGAATTAAAGGTTCCCGACTTTTTAACCCTATCGGATTCACCTATCCAAAATTTCTTATCCCCCTGCGAAGTTTCTTGGCACCTGATAACCACAAAGGAAGTTTATGGAGCTTACGAGTTAGAAATTTCAATATTTTCCAACGGGTTAAACGTCCTTAAGGAACCTTTAAGATTTCCTGTTCTATTCTTGCCTGTATATTACGAGATAAAGGAAGAAGGTAAAACGAAAAAGACGATCTTTAGGATTTTTGGAATAGGTGAATGAAAGAAAGGGCGCTCCTCATTGCGTTAGTCAAACCTGGGGAAAGTGAGAAGGTATATAGAAGTCTTGAGGAGCTTAAGGAACTGGTGAAAACCGCGGGTGGAGAGGTAGTGGATATGGTGATACAAAGGAGGCAAAGGGTAGATCCGGGATACTACATAGGAAAGGGTAAAGCAAAGGAGATAGCGGAGCTTTGCCAGAGTATGAAAATTGATATGGTGGTCTTTAATACGAGGCTTTCTCCCGCACAACTCAGAAACCTATCGGAAATAATTCCATGCAAGGTCCTTGACAGGGTCGATATTGTACTTGATATTTTTGCCCAACACGCCGCCACCGCGGAGGCGAAGATCCAGGTGGAGCTTGCGCAACTGCAATACAGATTAGCTAGGTTGAGGGTGGCGCCCGGGTATTTCTCAAGGCTTGGAGGTGGGATAGGGACAAGGGGTCCGGGAGAGACAAAGCTTGAAATAGATAGACGGAGGATACTGCAAAGGATAGCTTTTTTGAGGAGAAAGTTAAAAGAGGTTGAAAAGGCTAGGCTTGAGAGAATGAAGAGACACAGGGATTTCTTCCGCGTTGCCCTTGCAGGATACACAAGCGCGGGGAAGACAACTCTACTGAACGTATTAACAAAATCCAAATTAAAGGAAAGCCCCGAGCTTTTCACAACTCTGGATACTTTCACGAGAGGCATGTACATAGATGAAAAAACCATTTTGATTTATGATACCGTTGGTTTCATATCCGAGCTTCCCACCCAACTTATAGCGGCTTTTAAATCTACCCTTGCGGTGGCAAAGGAGGCGGACTTACTCTTGGTGGTTGTGGATGTATCAAAACCAGATTTCAGGGATAACTTGATGGTGGTTGAAGAGACCCTTATAGAAATAGGGGCGGGAGAAAAGCCCAAAATTTACGTTTTTAATAAAATTGACCTCATACCTTCAAAAAATATGCTTGAGAGGTTGATGGAGGAATTCGGCGAATATGCGGTTTTTATAAGCGCAAAAACAGGTGAAAACCTTGATTTATTAAAAGAAAAAATTCTTAATGTTCTAACCTCTAATAAGGGGAAGTAGGGACATAAGAAATATTGCCACCGTCCAAAGGGTGAAGGGGAAGTTTGATGGAAACCCGGCGATAAATAAAGCATCTGCAAAGAGGAAGGAAAATATAATTATGCTACCTATTGCCCACCTTTTCCCGATATCCGTGCCCCAAAGGAGTAAAAGGTTGTATAAGACTATGAAAAACATACCCCAATCCAGGATAATAAAAGAAACTAGGGGTGAAACTTTTAGAAATTGGTCTTGCAGATTCGGTACAAAGAAAGTGGAGGTGAAAATCAATGAGAATGCCAAGAGGAGGATCATAAGCCTAACAAATGTAAGATAATAGCCCGATGTTTGGAAGAACCAAATATACCTTACGTTTGCTGCAAAGAAGAAAAACCTACCGAGTGTCATAAAAACCAAGCCAAAGATATCAAACTTTACAGTTTCGCTAACATCCGCAAAAAAGAAACCCAAACCTTGGAAAAGGAAACCAGTCCCAAGAATTACGAGAAACTGTCCCCTCACGCTCTCAACCCCTAGCTCAAGTGCACCCTTTAATACCAAAAGGATAAGGGTTATTATACACGTAAGTGCAAGGGAGTATTTTGATAGGGGATTGCCGGAAAATTGCAAGTAAAGGGAGATTATGGAAAGCGATAAAACAACCAAAAATCCCAGCAATCTCATATGCGTATTATAAAGTCGGGGGGAAACCTATATCTTTCCTGTAATGCATACCCTCAAAGGAGATCCTGGAAACCCCCTTATAAGCCTTTGACTTTGCCTCCACCCTGCTTTTACCTAAACCTACAACCGATAGCACCCTTCCCCCCGCAGTGTAAAGCTTCCCATCCCTCTTCTCAACCCCTGAAAGGAAAACTAAGGAAACCTCTTCCGCCTCCTTTATTCCAAAGATCTCCTTCCCCCTTTCCGGTTCCTCAGGATATCCCCTTGATGCGATCACCACGCAACAGGAATAAAGGTTTTCCTTTAATCTTAAACTTCCCAATTTGTATCGCCCTTCAGAAGCTGAAATTACCGCTTCCAAAAGGTCGCCTTCCAATATGGGAAGTAGGGCTTGGGTTTCCGGATCTCCAAGCCTTACGTTATATTCAAGCACAAAAGGACCCTCATCCGTGATCATCAAGCCAAAGTACAGGATCCCTCTATATCTAAATCCCTCCTTTGCCAAACCCTCAAAGGTCCTATTTATAATAGTCTCATCAATTAAACTTTCCGTTTCCTTATCCAAAACTATGGGAGCCACGGAACCCATACCCCCCGTATTTGGTCCCTCATCGTTATCGTAAAGCCTCTTAAAATCCCTAACATAACCGAGCTTCTCCCACCTGTTCCCATCCGAAATAACGAACAGCGAAACCTCCTCACCCCTTAAGAACTTTTCTATCACAACCTTTTCCGAAGATTTTCCAAACTTTGATTTAACTATAAATTCCTCAAGGGTTTTAACCGCCTCTTTGAAATTTCTCACTATA
>Ga0079995_1062262_pt1 | contig 13780 bp, 13 predicted proteins | sample FaiFalFF_MnMetaG_2_FD_69198 | JGI IMG/M metagenome (GOLD analysis project Ga0079995, IMG submission 69198) | Freshwater microbial communities from Yellowstone National Park, Wyoming, USA - Fairy Falls C (FF_Mn_C) (SPADES assembly) (version 4) | ecosystem: Environmental > Aquatic > Freshwater >... | reverse complement strand
TAAAAACAGGACTTTGCCTTTATGATGGACTAAAAGCTTCTGAAGTTCCCTTTACAGAAGAAGATATCGGAATAATTCCTGCTGCATTTTTAAGCGGAGGAAATTTTTTTGCAAGAGCAGAACTATTTGAAAAAATAGGATATTTGAGAGAAGATTTCTTTCTTTATTTTGAAGATAACGAATTTATGGATAGAATGAAAAAGGAAGGTATAAAACTTATTTACACACCATATACTCACATTTGGAGAAAGGTAAAAGATAGAGGTTTTCTTTTCAATCCAACAAAACTTTACTACTTTACCAAAAACTTTCTTTTCTTTTCATCAGAAAAAAGCAAGAGCAAAGAGGAATTTGTAGGATTTTTACCTAATATCCTCAATTCATTTGCACAATATTATAATCAACTCATAAGAGAAGAAAAAGAGAATATAAAATCTATCGTAATTGGAATAATTCACTATCTGGAAGGCAAAAAAGGAAAACAAGATTGGCAAAGAGATTTATATAATCTGAAAAATCAACAACAAGATAAAGATTTCAAATCAAAAATAAAAGCTGAAATTTATAATCTGGCATGTGAGCTAATAGAAAAACCAGAAAATTCCAATAAATTCCAAAAACTACTTGAAGCTCTTTATTCTTACGAATTCTCAAAAATGGTCGGATTTGAAAATGCAAAGGAACTGATACCACAACTTGCAAACCAATAAATAAAAAAACAATCTAAAAACAAAAACAAATCCTGAAACAAAAACTATGCAAAAATAAAAATTCCGATATTTTTCATTAAAACTTATCTATATTTTTATGCAGAAAAAGTTAAATATAAAAGGAGAAGTGAATATATCGGGAGTTTTACATGAACCAGAAGGTGAGAAAAAAGGAGTTGTAGTTGCATTACATGGATTTGAATCGTTCAAAGATAGTCCAAAATATGTAATGATGGGCGATGAGTTTGAAAAAAATGGATTTTACTTTATAAGATTTGATTTCAGAGGTTGCGGAGAAACAGAAGGAGATAAATACGACCTTGAAGGAAGAATAAAAGATGCAAAAGCAGTAATCAAATTCGTAAAAGAAAATCTGGGAGAAAAAAGAATTTATCTTGTCGGTTCAAGTCTTGGAGGAACAATAGCGATATTACTTGGAGAACATGCAAGCGGTGTAGTAGCTTTATGTCCTCCGAAGGTAAATATAGGAAAGCTAAAAATTGAAGAGGCTCTGCAAAAAAATCCTCCCATACTTATAATTCACGGAGATAAAGACGAAACTGTTGATATAAAAGAAGGATTAGAAATTTTCAATTTAGCAAGACCACCAAAAGAATTCTTCAAAGTTGAAGGTGGAGACCACAGATTTACAAATCCGGAACATCTCAAATTAGTTATTGAAAAAACAGTTGAGTTCGTGAAAAAATTAGCTGATCAAAGGTGATTTATATGCTTTATGGTGAGAAAATAAGAGTTGGATTTGTTGGATTACCATCAAGTGGTAAAACTACAATTTTCAACCTTCTTTGCAAAACATCGGCCGAAGTTGCTCCCTATCCCTTTACTACAAAAAGCAAAAATCAAGGAATCATGATAATGTATGAACCAAGAGCAGAAATAATAGGAAAAATTCTTAAATCATCTGAAATAAAATATCCAGCAGTTGAAATAGTTGATGTAGCCGGTCTAATAAAAGGCGCTCACGAAGGATTAGGACTTGGTAATGAATTCTTATCTTATATAAGACCTCTTGACATTGTTGCTTATGTTCTGAGATTTTTAAAATCTGTCCCACATGTTGAAGGCGAGGACGACCTCAAAAGAGACTTTGAAATTTTGAGATATGAGATTTCCATGAGCGATCTTGAAGTCCTTTCAAGAAGAGAGGAAAAAATTAAAAAACTTGCGTCAGTGGGTCAAAAAGACGCAGAGGAAATTCTCCATGTTTTAGAGAAAATAAAAAAAGCAATTGAACAATTTGCTCAAAACGGAGAATTTAAGATAGATTTTGAGAAAGAAAAGGAGAAAAAAATAGCAGAGGAAGAAATAAAATCACTTCAACTCATAACAGCAAAACCATACTTCATTATAATAAATACAGACTTAGGAAAAGATCAGTGGAATAAACTTACAAAGGAGATTAACAGAGCTGATATTCTTATATGTGACGCCATGTCTGAATTTGATCTGACAGAGGACGAAGTCAAGGAATTTGGTATAACTCCATTAAGGCAAATATTAACTGATTTCATAAAGAAAACAATGGATTTGGTTATATTCTTTACCGGGTTTGAAGGGAAAGAGCTACGAAGTTGGATAGTAAGAAAGGGGACTCGTGTTTTTGAAGCAGCAGGTATGATCCATTCAGATATGCAAAAAGGTTTCATATCAGCAGAGATTGCAAACTTTCAAGAATACAAAAATTGTAAATCAGACGCAGAAGCTTATAGCAAAGGTATTTTTAAAGTAGTAGGAAGAGATTATATAATTCAGGATGGAGATTTAATCCGGATAAAGTTCAAAGTATAGGATGCTTTGAGAATAAAGAGAAAATTAAAATCTAAACCTTATCTAAAATCTCAAACCCTCTTAACTAAAATCTCAACCCCCTGCGAGTCCTCCTTCCTTGACTTACAGATAAAATTAAAGATATAAAAGAAAAGAAAAGCGATATAATTAATCCACCGAAAAGGAACTTTAAACTTGCAGATAGAAAATTCAATCTTCTTTCCAAATCTTCAACCTTACCAGATAAATCAGGTCTTGACTTTAAATTTATAACTTCCTTCTCAATATTATCTAAAACTTTCTTGACATTTCCTATATCAGACAAAACCGAAGATACAGAACTTTCAAATGTCTGAGTTTTTAGCTGATAATCTTTAATTTTCTCATTCATGCGTAAGATAGATTGGCTCATATCAGAAACATCTTTATTTATTCGCTGTATATCTGAGCGAATACTATTGAGAACCTCTATAATTTCCTTTTCTCTCTGATTCCTTTCCTGAGATAGACCTGAACCCGGATACAGAGTAAAGATAATTAGATAAACAGAATGGAAAATCAACGATAAAAAATAGTAGAGAAGATTTTGATGGTTTTCCATCTCTAACTTAAATTTCCACTTTTTTTAGTATTTTAAAATTTCAAGGAGAAAAATTCAAATCCAAGAACAAAAACAAAAACAAAAGCAAAAAATATTTAAAAACGTCGGAAAAACAAAGTTTCAAAACCCTGCTCTGTGGTACCTCTCATAAGAACAACTTGAAGTCCAGACTGAACTCCATGAGATTCGCAGAGAATTTTGACCGAAAATATCTCCGAACCTACATCAAAAATCATTTCAGGACGCAAATTGAAAAAATTTTCAGGTAAAAGAGGAACAAGCTTTGAAAGAAAAACTAAAAACTCAGAAAATGTCTTAAAAGGATTATCCTTTCTTTCCTTCACAATTTTATCAGCAATATCAAGAGCGTCGTCTTTATCTATGAAAGAAGCTATAATTTCTTTTGGAGCGGTATTTACATTTATTTTCATAGCACCGGCGTATGGCCAAAAAGTTGTGTATGGATATCCAGTAGCATCTGGTCTACCCTCAAAATAATCTGAAACCAAAGGACTTATATCTATTTTTACAAGATTTGAAACAAATAATAGCTCCTCTGGATAAGGTATAAACCAGTTCCGAGATTGCTGATGAATTTCAAAGATACCTTCGGAGTCAAAATCTATCCAGTCCTGAATATATCCTGCAAATCTTTCATCTAACCTCATAATTTTTAGGAATTTCTGAAATACTTTTAGATAGCTCTGCCTTGCAACAGCTTCCGTTTTTCCCTGAGAATCTACAAGGGAATTGACATTAAGCTTTGCGTTCTCATCTGTTATTATAACTCTAATCTTACCATAAAGCACATCAACAGGTAAAATATATGTTTTAGACCAAAGCTCCTCTTCACTTGCAAAGTTCTCGGAATAAAAGTCATATCTTCCACGAGATAGGTCATCTTGGAGAATCCTTTTAACTATGTCTAATGCAGAGTCGCACAGAGAATCTGCGAGAATAGAATTTTTCACATCAGATAAAATTACACCTGACCTTGAAACAGAAGATATCATCTGAGTCACAACAGCTGTGAGGAAAGAAACAGAAGATAAGACAACAAGAAGAAAAAAAGCCTTTTTTAATCTATTTTTAGATGTTGTAAATGCATTTTTACTCATCAAGGCATCAAAGCATTTTCAGGTCAAGAAATTCCCCATAGACTTCTTTTAATGTATCAATTATTTCGCCTTCCGTAGCATACTCTTTAACCGCATCTTTTATAAATGGTACAAGATTTTTACCTTGCTTGGCAGCAGACTTTAAATCGTTTAGCTTCTGCAAAACAGCTTTATTATCTCTCGATGATTTTACATACTTTAAGAATTTTATCTGTTCATCTTGGCATGAAGGATTAAGTCTAAATTTTGGGAATTCAAATCTCCCACCGTCTTCTTCTTCAAATGCATTAACTCCAATTATTATTCTTTCTCTCCTCTCAACTTTGCTTTGGAATTCAAAAGAAGCCCTTGCTATCTCCTTTCTGAAAAATCCATTCCTTATTCCTTCAAGTACTCCTTGATAAAAAGAGCCGTTGCCCATTTTGAGTATCTTTTCAAAGTACTTTTCAGCTTCTTCCTCCATTTTATTCGTAAGCCATTCGACATAAAAAGAACCGGCGAGCGGATCAGCAACAGATGCCACACCACTTTCATAAGCTATTACCTGCTGTGTTCTAACAGCAACTCTTGCTGCGAGTTCAGATGGCAAGCAAATCGCTTCGTCAAATGAGTTCGTATGTAAAGATTGAGTACCTCCAAGAACAGCTGCGAGAGCTTCAATTGTTGTCCTAATTATATTGACCTCGGGTTGCTGAGCAGTAAGGGAACACCCAGCAGTTTGAGTATGGAATCTAAGAAATAAAGAGCGAGGATTTTTCGCATTATATTTTTCTCTCATATATTTTGCCCATATCCTCCTTGCAGCTCTGAACTTTGCAATTTCCTCAAAAAAATCTATATGACAGTTGAAGAAAAAAGAAATCATAGGAGCGAAAGTATCAACATCAAGCCCTCTTTGAATGCAAGCCTCCACATAAGCAAAACCATCGGCAAGGGTAAAAGCGAGTTCTTGAATTGCATCAGAGCCAGCTTCCCTTATATGATATCCTGAAACGGAAATTATGTTAAATTTAGGAGTATGAGAAGCAGAGTACTCAAACATATCAACTATGAGCTTCACAGAAGGTTCTGGTGGAAAAACCCACTCGTTTTGAGCATGATACTCTTTTAATATATCGGTCTGAATTGTGCCTCGCAAAATTTTCGTATCAATTCCCCTTTTTTCGGCAAGACAAAGATACAAAGAGTAAAGCCAAATAGCAGGAGCATTTATTGTAAATGAAACCGATATTTTATCAAGTGGAATTCCATCAAAAAGTTTTTCAAGGTCAGCCAGAGTATCTATCGCGACACCCTCTACTCCAACCTCGCCCTCTGCCAAAGGGTGATCTGAATCTAATCCCATAAGAGTTGGCATATCAAAAGCTGTTGAAAGTCCTGTTTGTCCCTGCTCCAAAAGAAATTTCCACCTTTTGTTTGTATCTTCTGCCCTCCCAAATCCAGAAAATTGTCTTATCGTCCAAAGCTTTCCTCTATACATATTCTTATGAATCCCTCTTGTGAAAGGAAATTCACCCGGATGCCCAAGTTTCTCTTTGTAATAACTCTCATCTACCTTTACATCTTCCGGGGAGTAAAATTCTTTTAATTTTATTCCAGATAAAGTTTCATCTGATGCGCAATTTGGAGGTGTAAAACCAACCTTCTCTTTTAAACCTGTATTCTTTCCATTTTCGCCCGTAATGTTTTTGTTTTCGTAATCTGATAGTTTCAATTTACTCATATTTTAAGTTTAGTATGCAAATTTTTAAAATTCAAGTTTATCTGCAAGATTTAAATCCTGAATCATATAAGACTGATTTTCAGATATTTCGTTTATCTCATTTTGCTTGAAATTTAAAATTTACAACGAGAAGAATTTGAAAATTTCATCTGCTTGTTTCTTTGCATCCTCGTAGCCAAGTCTTATAAGTTCGGAGGTATAACTCGGTTCAAAAAATATATAGCTTATAACATCAGAATCAACTCTTGGGGAGAGCTCCAATATAAATTTTATAAGAGCTTTGTTGCGTGATGTTGGTAGTCTGGCATATTTTTTTGCACATTCATAAGCTATTTTTCCTATATCCTCCGAAGGTCTTATATAAAGCAGATCCGCTATTTTCAACTCATACCCTCTCACTTCCTTCATCTTTTTACTTATTTTTTCAAATTCTTCCTCTCCTACTGAACTTTTCACTGTATCTATGAGCTGGTTCATAACTTCAAGGCGGGAAAAGTCGTAGGCTATTCTATCAAGGAATAAAGCATTCAAGATTTTTCCCATTATGTAAAATATATTTGGATAAACCTCCTCTCTTTCTTTTACGGCAGAAGGTTCATAGTATCTCAGGGCAACCGAAAATATTTTATCTGCTCCAAGTCTTATAGCTGGTGATAAAGGAGTGTTAAGTCTTACACCGCCATCACAATACCATTCACCATCTATTTTCACAGGAGGAAATATTATCGGTATGGCAGCAGATGCTAAAACATGTTCTGGACGAAAAGCCACCTGCTTGAAATCCACAAAAGGGTCCTTTTTCCACTCAGATATGATTTCCCGAGAATTTATAAAAGCTCTTGTGATACCGGAAGCTATGTGTGTTGCAAAAACACAAACTGAATGAATTATTCCATCCACAACATTTCTGTTTATCATTTCCCAATTTATTCCTTTTGATATTATTGTGTTGAGATTTGAGACATCAAAGAGAGCCCTTTTTATCATATTGATATTATCTTCACCAGAACTTTTTCTTTTATCACCTCTGAAAACTTCAAAGATGAAAGAGAAATTTACTTTCATATAAGTTTCCATCTTCATTTTTTCCCATATTGAAATCAGAATTCTGATGTTTTCTTCTATCTGCCTTATGTATGATGCAAGAAAAGCTATGTGTATAGCTCCCACGCTTGTTCCACAGAATATATCAAAATGAGGTTTTATTCCTGTCTTGCGAGGGAAATCTGAAAAAATGTATTTTAGCACTCCGACCTCATACGCTCCACGAGCTCCCCCACCAGAAAGAACAATAGCAAACCTTTTTTCTTTATTATCTCTACCTAACTTCATACACAAAATTCAAAAATTTAACAAATACTTACTCTGAATAATAAAGTTATTTCATACGAAATAAAGATTCTCCGAAACAGAGATTTTTCATAAAAAATTTATAAAATTGATTTGTTGTGGAAATCATTACATTAGATGAAATCTATTACTTCTCCAACAAAGACGTAAGGTTAAAAGAAGTTATAGATGATTTCATCAGAGGAAGACTAACAAATTGCATAAATAAAGCAAGTACCTTAATTTCCGATGAAAAAATTGAAGATGAATCAAAAAATTTCCTTTCAAAACTCATAAAAAGATGTGAAGAACACTCTGAAAATGTAAAAGCAAAATCAACCACATTAACGATTAACAAATTAGCAGAACTACGAGATCTTAACCAACTTGCAAGGAAGGCAATAGTTTTTAAGCTACTTATGATAAAAAACCTTTTAGATAATCTCAAACTCCCATATTCAACTCATATGCAAGAAAGTTGGTTAAGGATGTGGGAATATTCCGGTGCAATTATATATTCGCAGGTTGAATCAGGAACAAAAGTTCTAGATGCGGGCGGAACAGGTACTATCTTTTCTTATTATCTTGCAGTAGAAGGTTGCGAAACATATACTGTTGATATAGATGAGCAAAAAGTAAAAGATGCAATCTATACTTCCCAAGCTTTAAAATTACAAAACATCAACCACTATGTACAGGATATAAGAAATTTAGAATTTGAAGATAACTTTTTCGACCGAGTTTTTTCAATTTCTGTTATTGAGCATATAGAACCAGAACATCAAGCAAAAGCAGTAAAAGAACTTGTAAGAGTTTTAAAACCCGGGGGAATTCTGTGTATAACCTTTGATTATGGCAACTATTATGGACAATTTGATTCAAGAGGGACTATAAAAAGTCCGAAAGATCTGTATGATAGAATAATTGTTCCTTCTGGTCTTGAAGTAATTGGGAACGAGACTTTAAAAACAGAAGTAGAGTTGGAACCATTTTTACCCTATGAGTCAATGGAATACATATTTGGCTCAATCTTCCTTAAAAAACCAGGAGAAGAACAAAGAAAACATATCTCACCAAACCAACTTAATTTTGACTTTTTTCCTAACTTAAAATTAGGTGGAACAATAACTATAAAAATATAAAAAATCAATACATGTTAGAATGCTATCAAATAGTTTATATACAGGCAAGTTTAATTCCATAAGAAAATAAATAAAATATCAATTAATATGCAAATGGAGAAAATTAAAAATGTATCTGACTCATATTTTGAGAGGCTTATCAATTTTCTTGAAAAAGAAAGGGTAAGAGTTGTTGATGTTGAACCACTAACACCAGACGCATCATCAAGAAGATATTTCAGACTTTTCTTTCCCGACAAAACAACAAAAATTGCGATGGTTATGGGAGATATAGATTCGCGCATCATATTTGAGGAAATCCTTGAAAAGCAAGTAAATTTTGAAGAACTCCCGTTCATAAACATAGCAAGATTTCTCTCAAAAGTAGGAGTCAGAGTCCCCAAAATATACCAATATGATGGAGAAAGAATCCTTATACTTGAAGACTTTGGGAGAACACCGCTTGATGTTTTTGTAAGAGAGAACGGATTTGAAAAGTCAGAAGTTTTTTATTTTGACGCAATAGAGCAGCTTTGCATTATGCAAAACGCAGAAAAAGACGAGAATTGCTATGCGTTTGAGCTAAAATTCACAAAAAATATGTTAATGTGGGAGTTTAATCACTTCTGCGAGTTTTTCATGGGATTTACAATAGATAAAGACAAAGAAATAAGAAAAGAATTTGAAGAAATTTCTGATGTTTTATCGCAAACACCTTATGTTTTCACTCACAGAGATTTTCACTCAAAAAATCTGATGTGCCTTGATGGTGGCAAGGTTGGAATACTTGATTTTCAGGATGCTTTGCTCGGTCCGTATGTTTATGATCTTGTATCTTTGACCTGCGATGCCTATGTTGATGTACCAGAAAACCTTGAAGATAAAATAAAATCTTTATACAAGCAAAAGAGCGAAGAGAGAGGATTTAAAATACCAAAAGATTTTGAAGTTCATTATGCGATGTGTGGGATACAAAGGACCTTAAAAGCAGCAGGTAGATTTATGTTCATCTTCAAAGAAAAGAAGAACAAAAAATTTATTCCCTATGTTATACCAGCAGCAAAAAAAGGTTTAAAACTTATGAAAAAACTTGGATTAAAATCCTCTGAAAAAGTTGAGGGAAAAATAGGAGAACTTATTACTTCTAACTCTGACCTTTTTTCATTTTCTCTTTTATAATTTGGAAGACCAGAGCAAAAAAGAATATTATAAGCAGTGAGGCAACTGGAAAGAGACCAAATGCTCCTCGCAAATGTTCATCTTGAACCTTCCTACCAAACATCAAAACTATAAAGACTAAAACGGAATATAGAAAAGCCAATACAAAAGGAACCTTTATGTAATTTATCATCTTCAATAAAACCTCTTTCATAAATCAAACTTTAACAAAAAAATAAAAAAATATAACAAAACTTAAAAAAAAGAAAAATCAAGTAAGAGAATAAAAATTAAAACAAAGGAAAGGAGGAAATAAATAAGATGAAAACGAAAATAACAGTTGTAGGAGCAGGAATGGTAGGCGGAACATTGGCTCAAAGACTTGCGGAAAAAAACTTTGCAGAAATAGCTTTAATAGATATAATTGGAGACCTCGCTCGTGGTAAAGCTCTTGATATAGCCCAAAGCGCACCAATAATGGGATACGACATAAACATTCAAGGTGGAGATTCATGGGAATTAGCACAGAACTCGGATATAGTCATAGTAACGGCAGGAGTTCCAAGAAAACCGGGAATGTCAAGAGAGGAGCTTTTAGAAATAAACTTCAAAATAGTAAAAGATGCATCAGAGAAAATAAAAAAGTTCTGTCCAAATTCAATAGTAATAGTTGTGTCAAATCCACTTGATGCCATGACATATACAGCATACAAAATAACAGGATTTCCAAAAAATAGGATTATGGGAATGGCAGGTGTTTTAGATACTTCAAGATTCAGAGCTTTTCTTGCTATGGAGTTGGGGGTATCACCAAAAGATATAAATGCTTTTGTTCTCGGAAGCCACGGAGACACTATGGTACCAGTTTTGAGCTACACACAAGTCGGAGGTGTCCCAGTAGAGAAATTGCTACCAAAAGAAAAACTTGAAAAAATAATAGAAAGAACAAGAAATGCAGGAGCAGAAATTGTATCTTTACTTAAAACTGGGTCAGCATATTATGCGCCATCTGCTGCTGTTCTTGAAATGGTAGAAGCGATAGTTTTTGATAGAAAAAGGATTCTTCCATGTTGTGTTTTATGCGAGGGAGAGTATGGAATTAATGGTATATTCGTTGGTGTTCCCGTAATACTTGGCAAGAATGGAGCAGAAAAAATAGTTGAATTTGAACTCAAAGAAGAAGAAATGAAAGCGCTCAAAAGATCGGCAGAAGTAGTCAAATCTCTTCAACAAGATATAGATAAATTGATCGCAAGAAAAGAGTAAGTTACAATCCAGAAAAAAGCTAAATTTTTATTTTCACTTCATTTTATACCTTCAAGAATATTTTTTGCTGTTTTAGCTTCTGGACTGTTCGGGAATTTTAAAATTACAGCTTGCAACATAAGTCGGGCATTCTTTGTATCTCCCAACCTCATGAAAGCTTGACCTAATCTAAGATATGTTCTTGGTAAAATATCTGAATCTTTTCCTATCTTATCTTCGTCATTTACTATTCTCATCCATTCCGTAACTGAACCTTTGTAATCACCTTTTCTGAAAAGTGCATCTCCGAGGGTAAAGCGAAGCTCATAAGAATCATATCCCAAAGATACCAAAGAGTTGATAACATTTATAGCATCATCAATTTTGCCATTCACTATGAGTTCTTTTGCATTATCTAATTTTGCCTTAGCTTCTTTTTCCTCCAACTTTTTATTATTACTACCTAATTTTTCATCTTTTTCCTTCTTTTCCTTACCTTCAAATCTTGATTCAAGCATACTTAACTTGACTTCAATCAAGCTTAACCTCCTTTCAAGTTGCGAGAGATCTAATTTAAGCTTTTCTACATCAGAAGATACACCAGATTGTTTTGAAGTTCTTTCATCAACAGCAGAAATTTTAGCCTCCATATCAGCAAGAATTTTCCTTATCTTTTCCAATTCTTTCCTTGTATTTTCAACATATTCTTCGGTTTTCACCTGACGAGCCTCAATATTATCAATCCTTGAATTTACTTTCTGAAGCGTATAACAAGATGGGGAAAAAACTGAAATAAAAGCTAACAATAAAACAAGTTTGAAAAGATAAGGATGGATAGCGATAAAGCTATTTTTTTTCTCCCGTCGCATTACAGATAACATTTTAAAAAAATAAAAAATCAAAATAAGAAAATCTAAATTGAAAACCTTATTAGCATTCTATTGTTAAAATTGCTTTGTAATTTCAAATAAAAAGGAGGAATTTTCTGGGATTGCCCATGCAAAATCTGGTGGTTCAAAACAAATCAAAAAACTTCTAGAGATAAAACAAATGATATAAGCTCCTCAAACAAAAAAAGTAAAATTAACTAATAAACAAGATACTTTAATTTTGTACTAAATAAGTAAAATACAAAATTTTAGAATGAACAATAAAAGAAAACATAAAAGAGAAAAAAGAGAGTATAAGCAGAAAAGAGAATTAAGAAGGTTTGACATAGTTTTAAAAGAAATCTTCTCAAGGGCAGTAGGAAAAATTATCTCAATAGCAACAGGTGAGAAAATAAAGGAAAAACTTGAAGATATAAATCGGGAGTTAAAGCCCCTCAAATCTCTCAGACCTGATATGCTTTTTAAAGCCGGAGAAAAAATTTTTCATATTGAAATCCAAGCCCAACAAGACAAAACCTTACCTAAAAGAATGTTGTTGTATTCTGTTGGGATTGAAGAGAAATTTGGTAAAGAACCTGTTCAGATAGTCTTGTTTGTAGGAAAAGGAAATCCTCCCCCTTCCTATTTCAAGTCGGAATTTAAATTTCTCAAATTCAGAGTTGTTGATTGGAAAAAAATAGACCCTGATGAGTTTTTAAGAAGCGATAAGCCAGAAGAAGTGGTCTTGGGAATTTTAGCTGGGAAATACAAAGAGAAACCAGAGGTATTCAGTAAAGCCATAAGAAAGATTTCAGAAATTATCAAAAACAAAAAAGAACTTTTAAAATATATGGAAGAAATAAGTTTTTTAGGTAGTTTATTTGATGTTGAGATAAAAGCGGAACCTATGCCAATACAAATAGATATAAGAAAAACTCTTTTTTATAAATGGGGAGAAAAGGAGGGAGAACGGAGAGGTATTGTAAAGGGGAAACAAGAAGGTCTTAAAGAAGGGATTTCGGGCATCATCCAAGTAAAGTTTGGCAGTCAAAAAGCAAAACTAATAAAAAAACTTTTAGATAAGATAGACAATATAAACCACCTAAAGGCGATAAAAAAGAAAGCAATAGAAACAAAAACTTGGGAAGATTTTGTCAAATTTCTAAAAAACTCAAATTCAAAAAACAAAAACTCAAGGTGAAAATGAATGAATAATTATAGATTTCCACATTTCTTTTTCTTCCTCTTCTTCCTAAACCGACCATAAAAAATTAGTGTAGAAGCAGGAATGAGAAATCTTGAAAGAACATTCCACACTGAACACTCATAAGATTTAACATCTTCTTTTTTTCCGCTTGCAATTGCAGAACCAAAATCACAATCTTGACTTGCAGAATATAAATGCGGAGACGATGCCAATGCACAAACATCCTTCACAGAACCCCCATAACTTACAGTAGGAGATATAGGATAAACCGAAGGAGATTGAGGAAATGCGGATGTTGATGGTGAAGAAAAACTACCAACATTTGAAGATACAGAGTATTTTGCAATATTTTGAGAAAAACATACATTCCCATTAGCATCCATCTTCACTACATAAAAGTCATCCCAACCTGCTCCAAAACTATCAGTCCCACCAGCGACAACATATCCTCCATCTGAACTCTGGATTATTGAATAGGCTCTATCCCACTTACTCCCGCCGATAGTTTTAGAGAAAGTAGAGGCAGGTGCACAAACATTACCTTCGTCTACTTGTCCGTTGCAGTTGTTATCTTTTTTATCACATATCTCTGTTTTCCCTGAGTTTCTACTTGAATCTGCATCATCACAATCCCCAGCCGTTGCAGATGAAACATATTCATCTGATGGTTTCGTACAAGAAACTTTTGTTGTCCCATCTGTGTATCCATCTTTATCTGCATCTTTGAACAATACTGTACATACCCCTATTTCCTTCCCACCTTCTTCTTTCTTACATCCTACCGAATCGAACAGTGGGAAGAATTGAAATACTAAATTTTTAACTTAACAACTGACTGTTAGCTCAAAATAATTAAAGCAAAAAATAAGGAACTTTAAGATAAAAATTTTAAAATCAATTTTATTGGGATG
>Ga0079995_1052929_pt2 | contig 13786 bp, 17 predicted proteins | sample FaiFalFF_MnMetaG_2_FD_69198 | JGI IMG/M metagenome (GOLD analysis project Ga0079995, IMG submission 69198) | Freshwater microbial communities from Yellowstone National Park, Wyoming, USA - Fairy Falls C (FF_Mn_C) (SPADES assembly) (version 4) | ecosystem: Environmental > Aquatic > Freshwater >... | reverse complement strand
TTCCGGTGAGGATGTGCTAAAATTTTCCAACGGACAAAGGCGCGCCCGTAGCTCAGCCTGGACAGAGCCGGGGAGTTCTAATCCCTGGGTCGGGGGTTCAAATCCCTCCGGGCGCGCCATTGATTTTTCCCACTTTGTAGCGATTTTCAGCCGTTTCCTACCCATTGCCTCTCTTTCTCCCTACGCGCAGGGGATTTTTTTGTTGCACTTACCGCCACTTGAATGTTGCGACGCAAGCCCCACAAAAGAAAGACCGCCAGCCCGTTGTAGGCTGGCGGCTGGCAGCGCGGCGGGAAAGGCAGGGTGCGGGAGTTAGTCTTCGGCGGGTTCGTCTAAGTATTCACGCAAGATGCATTCGGCACGACAAACTAAAGCGTTCAATAGGTGACCGATGCTTTTTAGGGTTGGCTGCGGGTCAATTCGCCCACTAACGATTGGGTCTACACCAATTAGTAAGTCAGCAAGCGCGACGAGCGGGAAGATGACTTCGTCTTTCAACGCCGCGATTGTGTCACGAAGGGCAACATTGCTGACGCCATTATTGGTCGGTTGCACTTGCTTCGTTTTCGCCATCACCGTTCACCTCCAAGTCAGTTTCGTTTTCTGCGTCATCATCCGACGCCCAAAGAAGTTCGCGAAGCGCTTGCCTTTCGGCTTCGCGCCAACGGCGCTCAAGGTCTCGCAACCTGCGTTGCTCTGCCAACCAATGCAGGTTCGCAATGAAGTCGCTCATAGTCGTTCACCCCCTTTTGCTTCGTTGCTTGCAAAAGTTTCGGCTCACTAAACTCAAGCAAATCGCGCAAGTCAGCGACTTCTTCTTCAACCATGCCCAATAAGTCGCTATGCATGAGCCGTTCCTCATCAGCGCTATCAAGTTCAGTCGCGTCAAGTTCCTGCTTGATGATTAGCGGGTTTTCAACGCGGTCAAGCGTTGTCAGGAAGCAGAGCGTTATTTCGCCTTCGGCTTCAATCAGTTCCGCAAGCCTCTTTTCCTCTTTGCGGTTGAACTTGACAATTGCCGCAGCGACCAACCAGTCGCCATCGCGGTAAGTCTCAAATTTCACGCGCATCGCTTTCACCCCCTAATGTGGCAGCAAAACGAACGCTGCCATTGTCCAGTTGTCATCAGCGACCCAATTGCAACGGTTGCACGCGAAAGCGAAAAAGACCGAGCCATCTTCACGCTTGCCTTGAACGATTGTCGCAACGCCGTTGCACTTCGGACACTTGGCGATGATGCCGTTTTTGAGCCGCGCTGCTTCAACGCGAAAGCCACAATGGTCGCAAACTGCTTTGCCACTGACAACCCGACCGCGTTGAAGGTGAATGGTGACCGATTGGTGGCGACACTGCGGACAACGAAGGTTGCGGGAAACGAAGATTTTGGTGACAAGTTTGTCAAGTCGTTTGAGCGCTTCAACGATGCCTTTGCGTCGCTGATAGAGGCGGTCAAGTTCGCCGTTAGAGTTGCCGAAGGAAGCGATGACTTGAGCGCTTCGGTCAATTCGCCGAAGCAACGAAAGCAAACGCTTTTGTGCCGCTAACGCTCCTTGACTAATTCGGTCGGTTGCGCTAATTTGTTTTTGGGTCATTGTGGCTCAACTCCTTTCTCTGGTTTTTGCCCCGCGCGGGAGCCCCCACTCCCGCGCTGCCGCTATCTATTATGACATTTGTCATGGCGATGTAAAGACCCTGAACCCTACCAGTTTGATGCCTTTTTGCCGCCAAAATTCACGATTTTGGAAATTCGCGCCCTGTCAAGTGTTACTTTCTCCTTGACTTAGTGGCATAATCAGTAGCGGTGAATGGCAATGCCAGTCATCATCAATGGTCGCAGTTTTGAACTTGCATCGCGGCTTGCACAACAACTTGGAGTGCCAAGACAAACCATTCACAGCGCTTGCAAACGCGGTCTAATTACGAGCATCACTCTTGGCAAATATCGCCTTGTTGATGTCGCTGAAGCGCATGAATTTGTTCGCAAGTATTACCGCCGCGATGTTGCCGAAAGGATGCGCCGCGTTTGGCGCAAACGGAAACGAAAAAGCAAGGTGAGAGAAAAATGAAGTGGCTATTGACAGTTTTGTTTGGCTGGCTTTTCGGTCACGCTTTGTTGCGACTTAGAAAGCCCGAACGAACCTTTGTTCGGAAGACTTATCACGCCTTTAGAGCGCTGACTGCTAAACGAAAGTCTTCAAGGGCTTATCATTGGTTTCGGCTGTTTGATTGATGGCTTGACAAAAAACGCGCCGCGCTTTAAACTTGTTAGCGGTGGGTGATGAAAATGAGCGCAACAAAAGCGAAACAATCCCGCAAGCAACTCGGTGAGTGCGGTGTCGCCGCCACCGCAGCCACCGCGCTTTTGTTGCCTCCATCACCCGCCGCCGCGCCCGCCCGGCAAAAGGCGGGCGTTGTCATAATTGCTGCAAGTTCACCTCGTAAAAGTTGCCTTCAAAAACTTTTGAGATTTTTCCCTGTGAAGACTGTTAAATGGGAGTTTGCACGAACCCGCAGGAATTGGCAGTTATGGCTTATTGTCCCGAAAACTCCCGAAGTGCTTGAGGTTTTGGGCTACACTGACTTGGAAAACGGTTCGCTGAAATTTTTCAAGTTTTGCGCCGAAAATGGGATTGTCGTTCGTGGCTTGTGGGTTTTATCGGTCACCAAAGCGCCACCCAATCGGTCGCTTAAACTTTCGGCGGCAGTCAAATCATGGCTTCGCGATAAGTTTGTTCCGACATTGCCTTTAATCGTTCTGATTTTGGTTGCAAACATTTTGAATGGCTTGACAGAAACAAAGTGGCAACCGATTGAAGTTGACAGCATAAGCCCCGCGCGCTGGATTGCCCCCGCGATACTTGCGCCTTCGGCGCCTCCCGTGCTGCCCATCGGGGCGGGAGTGGTCGGTTGGGTCTAAAGTCGGAACCCTTAACAAGGTGACCGACTGCCGCGCAACTTCCGACCGCGATTGAACCGCCTCGGTGCCTCCGCGCGGTCAATCCCAGACCGTAAAGGAGGTGCCCAGTATGGGCAGCATTAAGTTCCCTGCAACTAACATTGAAGCCGAACAAGCAGCGTTAGGATGCGCTTTGCTTGACGCAGAGTGTGCAAAACAACTTATCACCGAACTTGATGAAAGCGACTTTGCATATGAGCCACACAGGATTATCTTTCGCGCCATAAAGTCCCTTTGCCAACGCGGCATAGACCCCGACTTGATAACTGTGCATGGCATTTTGCAAACTTGGAACGCTACCGATGAATGTGGCGGAGCGGAGTATCTACTGAAACTGCAGGAAATTCCGCCCGCCTTGAGCAACTTCACTGACTACCTGACCCTTGTCAAAGAAGCAGCGTTGCGCCACCGCGTCTGGGAACTTGCCCAACAATTAGCCGAAGCCGCCGCTAATGGTAATGGCTGGCGGAATTTGGTCACGCAATTGCAAGCGCTCACGGAGAAAGCAACGGTAACGCCTCGTTCCGTTTTTGTGCCACTGAAAGACTGGCAACCGCAAAATGAGCGAACCCCATTAGTCGGCGACCTTATTGGTTCGGGGGAACTTGTCCTGCTCTATAGCAGACCTAAAACTGGTAAATCAATTTTGTGCGCCAACTTGGTGAAGGGAGTCGCGGAAGGCACAACCGCTTTAGGGCTACCGTGCCGCAAAGGGCGGGTTGGCGTTATCGCCCTTGAAGATTTAGTGGTTTGGTACGAACGCTTAAGCGAACTTGAAGCCAACGGCGAAGATGTCTTCGTTGCCCCAATCCCTTTGACTTTCCTTGACCTGCCTGCCATAAAACAAGCCATTACCGAACTCCAATTGGCACTGCTTGTCATTGACCCACTGGCGCTTTTCCTGCGCCCATTGCTGCAAAAAGAACGGGCAAGCCTCTCGCGGGATTACGATGCGGTTTACTCGGCGTTGGGGGCGCTCCGCGAAGTCACGCAACAAACAGGGTGCACCATCATTTTGGTGCACCACGAACGGAAAGAGAGCGCTGGTGCCGAACCCACCGAGGCGGCAGCCCTCGGCAGCACAGCCCTATCGGGAGCGGTTGATGTGGGACTTCAACTGGACAGCCGAGAGCAAGATGGTGAAAGGCGTTGGCGGCTGTCATGGTGGGGTCGGTCAGTCACCGCTGGCGAACTTTGGCTTCGGTTGCGCCCCGACTTGCTGTTTGAACCGACAACCTCGCCACCAACCCCGACCACGCTCAAGGGTCGCGCAATTGCAGCCCTTTGTGAAGCCCTTAGAGAACGCCCCTTGCGGTATACGGATTTGGTCACGCTGGTTTGCCAACAAGTGGGCTGCAGTGAGCGGACAGCCAAAAGAGCCATAGACGCCGCCGAAAAGCAGGGACTCATTGGGCAACGGGCGGACAAATTTTACGAACTCCTTGACAAAAGCCAAATAGTGTCAAAAGGGTCACCCTATAGTCCCTGTCACCATTGTCACCAAAAACTGTCAAGTGTCAATGGTGACAATAGTGTCATGACACCAGTTGACACTAATGACACCAAAAGGGAAGTGTCACAAGTGTCAGGGACTAAGGGGTGGCACTATTGTCACCAACTCGGTCCACAAGTTTGCGCGTTCTGTGGCAACAAGTTATCGGAAATTTCAGCAACCCCAACTTGCCCGTTTTGTTGGGTAACTGGCGACGAAGCGGTTGCTTGTTGCACCTGCGGAGAACCCCTTCGGTGGGCTGGCGTTGGTCGCACCCTATGCCCTCGGTGTAACAAACACTGGCGTTGGGCTGGCGACCACTGGGAGCCCGATGGCGACTTGCCGCCCGACAACGGTCACGAACCCGACAACGAACCCGCTCCAACTCCAACGGTTGGTGACCGAGAGGACAATTTGTCCTCTCGGTCGGGTTCGGCAGCCACAGCCCAAGCCATAGCCGAGCAAGTTGGCGTGAACGAGAAGACCGTTCACCCCGACAATGTTCACGACCCCAACAACGAACCCGAAGACAGCGAGGAACGCTTCGTAGCCACTGAAGATTGGGTCGCTTCCTTCTTTGAAGGGTCCAATGAGCCTGTTGTCTTTGACCTTGAGACCGATGAAGCCATCCCTGTCATTTTCCCCGACCGCCCGACCAAAGAAGCCCACTGCCCTCGTTGCGGTCACCGCGAAACCGTTGACCCTGAAGTTTTGCTGCCTCCCTTGTGCCCTGCCTGTGGCTCGCCAATGGAGTGGGTTAATGCTCCCGACCCGCCTGACAGTTCGCCCAATGACCCGCTGATTGAAGCGCTTTCGCGAATTGCTGACCTGTCCAGCCAGTTGGAAACGGGAGGTGGGCAACAATGACTGTTGTGCCAGCCACTTTTGAAGGTCGCAAGCAACTTGAAACGGAAGCGTGGCGGCTTGTTCGCAGAATCTTTGAGCGACATGGCTGGAAAATCGCACCACTCGGTCTAAACCGCGCCCTTATCTTGCCCGAAGCAGAGCCATTGGTCGTATCAGCCCCTTTTCCGCCCACTGTTGTCATGCTTGTTTGCGTGCCCGACGCTATCGCTTTTCACGAACCCACTCAAAGGTCATGGCTTGTTGAACTCAAAAGCACGAACCGCGACACTTTCTCCTTGCGCTGCCGTGATTTCGCGGCATTGCTAATGTGGCAGGCATTGTTGGTCGTTGTTCACTTGCCCAGTGGCAGAGTTCACGCTTGCTTGATAGACAACTTACCCGCACCTCAAAGGGTCATACTGCCTTACCGTGACTATCCTCTCTCCCGTTGGGACGCGGGCGGCTTAGCGGTCTTGCAGCACCAATTTCCCGAAGTGGCAGTTTTGACAGGGGTCACGGTCGTTGCGGGCTCAAAAGCGCCTTTCGCGGTTTGGGAACTTGAGAGTTTGCCTTTGTTGGAGGGCTTCCTTGGGGATTAAGCGGTTGACCGAAACCAACTTGGCAGGCTCAATCTTACCGATGAGCAACGAGCCTTTATCATACATCGGCTTTATGGCAGCGTGAAATTAGCACCCCATAGACCACCTCAGAATGAAAAGGATAGCAAGTTGCTATCCTTTTCTGGGGTGGCTAACGGTCAAAACCCCGCCGCCTTTTTCGCGGCAGGGCTGGAGGTCGAGAGCGGTATGTCATGGAGGCGCTTAGACTTCAATCAAGTTCCCTTCCTCATCGGCTTCAAAGCGAATTGCCCAAACCTTGAGGGGTTGAGCCCCCGCATAGTGCCCAACGATAGTGGCTTCCGCAACGGCGTTATCTGTATTCGTTGCGTGAATAATCGCGAACGCAACAAAGTCGCCCAAAAAGACTTTTTCAACGCTACTGAAACGGAAAAAACGCTCTGCTAACGCCTTTATGTCAGCATAATTGGGCAATTTAAAAAGTGCCATGAACTTCATTTTGTTCACTCCTTGTTACAAAATGTCAAGACAGCGCTCCAAAAAGCGAAACGAATTGCTTTCGCTAATTGACGCTTGCCTTCGGTGCGTTCCCCGCGTTCAAAGTGTGCAATTGCCCGCTCCAAACAGGTTTGTGATGCCAGAACCAAAATCAAGATGTAAACCCCGCGCTCACTTTTCGGAAGCGTCTTCATCAATTCCTTCAAAGTCATCTAAATCACCACTAAGTTGTGCTTGCACGAAAGCGTCAACGAAAGACTTCATTGGGTCGGCTGCTTCAGGCATGCCTTTCGCAAAACGCCGAAGGTAAGCGCTGATGATGGCGCTATCACAACGAACCGCAACCGCAAGCCACTTAACGGCAGTGTCAATTTCGCCAATCTTTTCGGCTTCGTTGGCGTTTTTATGGGCACGCTCCGAAACTTGCCGCAACCGCGCTAACGCTTCGCGGGCACTTGCTTGAAGTTCGCTGTCAAACGCCAGAAAGTTTTCCCGAAGTTGGTCGGTCACAACATTCAGCGCCCCTTCCAGTTCTGCTTTGACTTCGGGTTGCTTCCACCAACGGCGCAAAGTTGCCGTTCCGACGCCGATGCGTCGTGCAATTTCGGCATCGGTCAACCCTTGCGCTTTCAGTTGGACAGCAAGTTTTTGTTTTGCAGCCAACATTGTCGCCACCAAAATGAGCGCTTTTGAGCGGTTTTGAGCGCTTTTGAGCGCATTCAATTTGTTTTCAGCGGGAGCGGGCTGTAACCCGCTCCCAACTTCAGGAACTCAAGTCGCGCGTCGTGCAACTCATCAAGCATAGTAGTGGCAAGCAAGCGCTTCAATTTCATTGTAACACTACTATTGACAAAAGTCAACTTGGCGCTAAACTTGTAGCGTGAGGTGAGTGCGAATGACTGTCAAGCGCAAGTTTGTTGAAGCGCTTGAAGTCAAATCACTTGAAACAAAGGAGGCAACGGCAATGTTAGAGCGCTTTGAAGTTCCGCGAGAGGTCATCAAGCAAATCAAGCACATTGAGACCGAACTTGACCCGCCGAAGCCGCTTGTGCAAGCAGGTGAAAAGTTCGGTATCACGCGCTACAACGACCCCCATGACTTTCGTGCTAAGCGTTGGTCGGCAGAATTCGGCGCTGCAACAAAACCGCCAGAAGAAAGACCCGAACTGAAAGCGACCGCTGACAGATTGAAGTTGCTTGCGATTACGAACCCCGGTGCAGCGCGTCGCGAAGCCCAATACTTGTCGGGCGCGACCAACCCGTTGCTTGATTATTTACCCCAAAAGCCCGAAAGGTCAAGCGATAAAGCAACTTATGACCGAACGCTACTCAGGCAGACCACAATGGAGCGGATTGAAAATTTCCACTACACCAACGAGTTGCTCCGTAAACGCGGGATTGAAGCAGTTCCAGTGTTGAAAGCGCGCTTAGTTGAACAAAATGAGTTCCACAAGCAAGCGATTGAAGAAGGCGACCCTTGGGGAACGGCGGGCATCTTTGAGTTCCGTTGCCCAAACTGCGGTCAAAAGCACTTGATTGGGGTGAGCGTCCCCGAGTGGCACAGCAAAAAGACCCTGCCAAAGGATATTTATTGCACACCAAACGGTTCAGGTCACAAGTTCGCGTTTGAGTTGGAAGGCATTGAAGATTGAAGTTCGCCCAACTCAATGGCAGCGTTTCGGAGTTTGCTGATAGCGCTTTTGAGCGCTTGCTCAACTCGCTGCCGCGAAACGCTCAATTCGCGTGCTATTTCCGCATGAGTGTCGCCTTGCGCAAATGCTTCAATCACAGCCCGTTCGTTTGGTGTCAGTTTTGCCCGCTCAAGTAGGCGCTCAATCAAGTCGCGTTTGAAGACCCGCTCAAAGTCTTCTGCCGCTCTCTCATCAGGGAAAAACTCATGCCACTCTTTTAGCGCTCCATCAGCCGCGTCGGCGTCCAAAAACTCGGTGTCGGTCAGGTGAAAATCGCCTTTCCCGATAGCCAGCAAAATCATTGGCTCATCGCCCACCACAATATATTGTGTTGGCAACTGACAAATGGCAATAGTAGACCACAATATGTTGTGGTGCGGTCAAACAACTTCGCGGAGTTTCAGGATGAAGTCACGAAGCGCCTCATCGATGAGCCCCTTTACCTGCTTTTCGGTTGTGATGTGAATGGTGTAAGAGTAAGCCCCCAAAGGTCTCATAGTAACGCCGCCAGCCATCATTGGAGCGCTAACAATTTGTGGCACAGCGACCCGAATGTTCAAAGATGATGCGACCATTTCGCCTATCTTGCGCGTTGCCCTTGACAAGTCGCGGAGTGGACCAACCTTCGGGTCGCTAAACGGAAGCATTTCACGAAGCCGACGCAGTAAGTTCATGAACGCTCTAATCGGATAGGTTATGTAGTCCCAAATGCCTTTTGCGATAGACAGCACAATGTTTTTGCCCCACTCATAGGCGGCGGCAATAGCGTTTTTGATACTCTCCCATAGCCTACTTGGCAGTTCCCTGATGCGCTCCCACAGTTTTTGCGCGAACTCCCATACTGCCGCAACTGCTTGCGACACCATCTCCCAAATTACACCCGGGATTTCCTTCACGGTCGCCCACAACTCTTTCATGAAGTTCCAGATAGCCGCTCCCGCTCCTTTAATGAACGCCCAAACCTTGTCGCGAAAGATGATTAGAGCCGCAACCGCTGCCATTATTGCTGCAACAAGCAGCCACGCGAGCCAAACAGGGATGCCCAAAACCGCCGCAAGCCCTGCGACAGCGCCCGCTACCCACTTGGCGACCGTTCCAAGTGCGCCTAAAATCGTGCCAAGCCGCAAAAATGCGCCAACGCGACCGAACAACCCCGCAATATGCTGCCAGTTCGCCGCAACAAGCCCTAAGTTCGCGAGGAAAGCAATTGCGCCGCCAGAAGCAGTGCCCAAGTATGAGCCAAGTAGCGCAAGTGTTCCAATTGCGTCACGAAGTTTGGGATACCTGTCCAAAAACTCGTTGACCTTACCGACCAATTCTGTCATTCTATCCGCAGCGTCTTTCACAATGGGCGCAAAGCCAGCCGTAATTCGCGCGGCAAGGGCTTGAAGTGCGGTTTGAAGGGTTGAAATACTGTCGCGCATGTCATCAATGGCTTTGATGACATCAGACCGCAAGGCAACGCCAGCCGCTTTGTGCGCTTGAAGCGTTTCCAGAATGGCTTGCTTGCCCGCGTTCAGCGCGGGAACTAAGTTGATAGCGCTCCGACCGAACAACTGCATCGCGATAGCCGCTCTTTCGCTCTCATTGGGCATCTCTGCAAGTTTCAAAAGCACTTCGGTGAAGACTTGCCCGACACTTTTGAGTTGCCCCATTGAAGTCGTAACACTAACGCCAAGCCGCTGAAAAGCGGCAGCATAGTCGTTGACTTTGCCCGCTTGCATTGCTTCCCTTGCTTCGCGCATCGCCAAGACCAACCGCATCATCAACTCATCAAGCGCTTCCGCGTTGACCTCCAAGTCGGAGAGTGCGGAACGAAGGAGTGCCATTTGGTCTGCAGCCATGCCAGTGCGCTTTGCTGCTTCGTTTATCTTCTCTGCATAATCGCCACCGACTTTGGAGATAGCAGCAAGGGAAGCGCCGACAGCCATGCCCATTCCCGCGAGGGCTAAACCGAAGTTTCGCAAGCGCTCAAATTGCTGCGTCAATTGGGTAACATTGTTTTGAATATTTTCTGCTGCAACGCGGAAGTTATTGGAAATGTTTGCAACGACACCGCTTAATTTGTCAACTGCTTCAATGACTACAACGACGCTCTCAGGCATTTTGCAGCCGCCTCCGACGCTAAGTTTAACTGTAGTGTGGACAAATGTCAAGTTGGCGGTTGATTAGGTCATTTTGTCCACGCGCCCATAGGTCGTTTGCCCTATCGCAACCGCTGTCGCGGGAGTTTCAGTGTTGAAGCAAGTGCGTCTATCGGTGAATGGCGCTTGTGGGCATCTTTCAAGTCGGTCGCGAACAATCGGGCATAGTAGGATGTCATTTGCGTTGTTTGGTGACCCAAAATTCGTTGCAACACAATGCTGTCGCCACCACTTTGAAGCCACTTTCGGACAAAGGTGAACCGAAGCGAATGCGGGCTAACGCGAACGCCTTCAATGCCTGCCTTCTTTGCCCAAAGGGAAAGTCTCATATGTGCTTGTCGTTTTGTCAGTCGGGTTGCAAGCGTTGTGATGAAAAGCCAGTCGCCCGCGTTGGTCACGGTCATCCGCCGCAACAAGTAGCGGTGCAACACAACCTTGACACTTTCACCGATTGGAACGAATCGCTCTTTGCTGCCTTTCCCGACAACGCGAACGAAGCCTTGAGATAAGTCAATGTCGGAAAGTTTGAGATTGAGCGCTTCTGATAGTCGCAAGCCAGTGTCCAAAAGCAGGCAAACGAAAGTCAAGTCACGCAAGCCGCTGAAAGTGTGAGCGTGCTTTGCGATTGTGTTGACTAAAGCAACCACTTGCTCATCGGAAAGGGTTCGCGGGTAGTGAATGGGCTCTTTGAGTTTCTCAATGCCTTTAGTCGGGTCATCATTGCGGAAACCTTCCCGAACGAGCCAACGGGCAAATGCTTTGATGGCACGAAGGTCACCGTTGACAGTTTGTGGCGTCAAATGTTGCAAGCGAAAGTTCAGGTAAGCCAAGATAGTTTCGCGGGAGAAAGTTGAAGGCGTTTCGTTGCGTTGCTGACAGAAATGAGCGAAAGGCTTCAAGCGTTTGCGATACCAATGAAATGTTTCGGGTGAAGCGTTTTTGAGGTGACGCGAAAGGATGAAAGCGTCAATAACAGCGTCAAAATCGGAAACGAATGGTTTAGGTTCAAACCGCACTGCCCACAACACAGCCTACACCTCCGCTCATTGCACGCGCAGGGGATTTTTGAGAGGCAGGTTTTCGGAAATGCTAAGTTTTGCGCCCGTAGCTCAGCCTGGACAGAGCCGGGGAGTTCTAATCCCTGGGTCGGGGGTTCAAATCCCTCCGGGCGCGCCATTTTCGCTTTCAGCAATGTAACGCCCATTTTCAACTCACCGCCTCTTTCCCCTGTGAGCAAAGGGATGCCTTCAATTGCCCTCTAATTTGAAACCGTCTTCAATCCCTTGCAGCGCCTTTGTGGTAATGTCGGCTAAGGCTGCGATGAGCAATGGGTCGGTGTTGGGCATTTCGGTTCGCCGCAGTTCCATACCGAGTTCCTCTGCCCTTCGCTTCGCTTCAATGTCAATGTCGTAGAGCACTTCAAGGTGGTCGCACAAAAATCCGACAGGGATGACAAGCACATGACGGTGACCATTTTGAGCCAACTCGTCCAAGACCTCAAGTATGTCTGGACCGAGCCAATTTTCACCGCTGGCGCTTTGGTAAGCGAGCGTCCAATCATCAATGCCGACTTCGTAAGCAACGGCTTCGCAGGTGCGGCGAAGTTCGTCCGGGTAAGGGTCACCTTCGTCCAAAATTCGCATCGGCAGACTGTGGGCAGTAAAGACGAATTTGACCTTGTCTTGAACCTCAGGGGCAAACTGAGCCCATCCTTGTCGGACTTTGTTGGCAAAGCATTGAACCAGCAAAGGATGAGTTGCCCAACTCGCCACGAAACGAAAGCGTATAGGGTTGCCTACCTCTTCGTTGGCTTTTTTCGCATAACCGATGTATTCGGCGACGCTGTAGCGTGAATAGTGCGGTGCCATTATGATGCCGATGGCTTCAGTCACACCGTCGCCCGCCATTCGCTTGACAGTTTCGGCGATGTAAGGGTGCCAATGCTTCATGCCGACATAGACCGTGAAGCGTGGTTCGTGGTGCGTGAGTGAGGCGTTCAGCAATTCTTGGAGCAATTTGGCTTGGGCGAAAGTAATTTCGTTCAAAGGCGATTTGCCACCGATGCTTCGGTAGCGCTCAACCAAATCCTGCAACGCTTCTGGCGAAGGCTTCCGCCCACGCAAGATGTGAGTGTAGTAAGGCTCAACTTCGTCCAAAGAGTTCGGACCGCCGTATGCCATCAGCAAAACGCCGACTTTCTCTCCCATCCGTTTCGTCCCTCCTTGCAGGCTTTCACTTCAGCGAAATTGAGCGTCAGCCAAGATTTTGCGGCATCGGTTTGGGAATGAATCACTGAGGGCGACAATCGTTCGGGGCATTGTTGAGGGGCAAACCGTTACGGCTCCGTTCGCCACCTCTCTTTCGCCCACAAGTAAAGCACCAAACACGCAGCCCAACCCAACAACAAGCCCAGAAGCCAGTAATCTGTCAAGGTCAGGGACATCAACTCACCCAGAAAAATGGCAATAGCCAAATCGAGCCAAGAGGAATCTTGAAACTTAGTCCACCGTGAAGCCCTGAGTGCCTGTGCCGCAAAGTCTATCCCGAAACCTAAGGCAATCACGGCGAGGAAGAAGGCAAAGAAATTTGCGATGCCTATTCCTTCGGGCGACAGGAGTGCAATCGCAAAGAGAATCGCAAGACCCCACAGCGAAGCCCGTAGGGCAGTTGGTAGTGCCAATATCAGCACTGCTTCCCTTGCCAATATGGGTTGACTTTTGAGCCATTCAGGAGGGTGAGTGACCTGATAGAAAAGCAAAACCATAGCAATTGCCAGTGACAGAAGCGATGGAGGCGATTTTTTAATGGCAAAGACTGCAACGGACAGGCAGATAACGAGAAGCGCGGGTAATTCTCCTGCCCACGAATTCCTTCGCTTCCAATCCAGCCAATACAGCCAGAGCAAACTCGTCGCCTTCAAGCCGAAGCCGCTTTCGGACTTTACGGGTTTGGCAGTGATTGCCTGAGCCTCAGCATCCCATGCGCCCATTTTCGTGAGCCGTTGTCGTTGCTCCGAGTGAAGGAAGGTGGCTTCGCAAAAAGGTGCTGCAAATTTCAGCGCCTCCCAAACCATAATGGCGGTGAAAACGGCGAGGAACATTGTCAGAAAGACGGACACCGCACCAACTCCATCAAAAGCAGCCTTGATTGAATAGTAAGCAGGCATCAAAGGGAGCAGAACCACCGTTCCGACAGGTGTTTCCACCCAACCGATGACTTTCTCCCAATCGATGTGCGCTGCACGAAGGGCGCCGGAGAAATAGTAGAGCGCAAGCAAAATAATCGCAAGCACGAAAAGAGCCCTTACCCACACCACCCACAACTCGCACAAAAAAGCCCAACTCGTGCGCCATCCCGTCATCTTTAACGACACCAGTGCTGCTCCTAAGCAAGCGTTCAGGACGATGACGGTAACCGAAAGTGCGATAGCCGCTATATTCGCTACTCCCTTCAACAAAATTGATGCGCTCACAATTGCCGCCAACAGCACGAAGGTTAGAGAGAAGTAGAGCATATTCGCAGATGCCCAAAGGAACACCGCCATCGTGCGTGCAGGTATTGGCTGAGCCAACTTCCATTCTG